>Ga0299912_10002117_pt1 | contig 16250 bp, 15 predicted proteins | sample RVTome_2_FD_207667 | JGI IMG/M metagenome (GOLD analysis project Ga0299912, IMG submission 207667) | Soil microbial communities from uranium-contaminated site in the Upper Colorado River Basin, Wyoming, United States - RVT95D214 (version 2) ... | reverse complement strand
CGGTCTCGGCCTCGTCATAGCGCCGGGCGCGCTCGAACAGCAGCGCCTGACCGAGCTGGCCGAAGATCGGCACCAGCCGGTCGCCGCGCAACGCCGGCTGCACCAGCGCGCCCTGCTTGTCGCCCCCCGCCGCCGCCGCCCAGGGCGCCAGCAGGGCCGCCGCCTGGCGCTGGGAGGAGACGCGACCGCCGCCGATGAGGTCGCGGGCCGTCGCGCCGTCGCCCTGGGCGATCGCCTCGACCAACTGGGACAGGGCGCCCAGACTCTGGAGGAACGGGTCGACCCCCTCGCCCGACGGCGCCAGACGCGAGGCCTTGGCAACGTCCCCGGCCATCACCGCGGCGATGAAGGCCCGATCGCGGATGAGCGAGGCGTCGAGGCCGGTCGCCGCCGCCCGGTCGAAATAGCTGGACGCCAGGTCGTTCTGGCCATCGGCCATCGCCGCCCGCCCGGCGAGGAACAAACCGAACGGAGACCCGGCCGGCGCGCTGTCGAAGGCGACGTCGGAGTCGGACCGGGAACGCTCTCCGGCGGCCGAGGCGGCTGGCGCGAGCGCCATCAGGACGATCGGAACGAGGGCGGCGAGGGCGAGGCGCGGTTTCATGACGCCAGCCTCGCCGCAATCTGTGGCGCCGGCAAGGCATGACGCGTGCGGCAGATGACCAGGGTGCCAATCCTTCCCCCCTCGCGGGAGAAGGAAGCATCCCGCCGCTTCGCCCCTACATGTTCGGGTAGTTGGGGCCGCCGCCGCCTTCCGGGGTCGTCCAGGTGATGTTCTGGGACGGATCCTTGATGTCGCAGGTTTTGCAGTGGACGCAGTTCTGGGCGTTGATCTGGAACTTCGGGTTGGCCCCCGCCTCGTCGTACAGCACCTCGTAGACGCCGGCCGGGCAGTAGAGCCGGGCCGGTTCGCCGTATTTGGGCAGGTTGACGCTGATCGGGATCGAGGGGTCCTTGAGCCGCAGATGGGCCGGCTGGTCTTCCTCGTGATTGGTGGCCGACAGGAACACCGAGGAGAGCTTGTCGAAGCTGATCACGCCATCGGGCTTGGGGTAGGCGATGGGCGCATAGTCCTTGGCCAGGCCCGTCGAGGCGGCGTCGGTCTTGTCGTGCTTCATCGTGCCGAAGAACGAGAAGCCGCCGGTCAGGTGGTTGACCCACATGTCGAACATGCCGACCGCCCCGCCGAGCGCCGTGCCCAGCTTGCCCAGCAACGGCTTGGCGTTGCGGACGATCTTCAGCTCCCTGGCCACCCAGCTGCCTTCGAAGGCGGTCTGGTATTCGGTCAGTTCGTCGCCCTCGCGGCCGGCGGCGATGGCCGCGAACGCCGCCTCGGCCGCCAGCATGCCGGTCTTCATGGCGTTGTGGCTGCCCTTGATGCGCGGCACGTTGACGAAGCCGGCCGAGCAGCCGATCAGCACGCCGCCCGGGAAGCTCAGCCTGGGGATCGACTGCCAGCCGCCCTCGGTGATGGCGCGGGCGCCGTAGGCGATGCGCTTGCCGCCTTCGAGGTGCGGACGAACCGACGGATGCTGCTTGAAGCGCTGGAACTCGTCGAACGGCGAGATGAACGGATTCTTGTAGTTCAGGTGCAGGACGTAGCCGATCGACACGTAGTTGTCGCCGAAATGGTACATGAAGCTGCCGCCGCCGGTCTGGTTGTCCAGCGGCCAGCCGGTGGTGTGCTGCGCCAGACCCGGCTGGTGCTTCTCGGCCGGGATCTGCCACAGCTCCTTGATGCCGATGCCGTACTTCTGCGGGCTCTTGCCCTCGTCGAGGCCGAATTTCGCCTGCAGAATCTTGGCCAGCGAGCCGCGCACGCCCTCGGCGATGAACACGTACTTGCCGTGCAGTTCCATGCCCGGCTGGTAGTCCGGCTTCTGCGCGCCGTCCTTGCCGATGCCGACGACGCCGACGACGACACCCTTCACCGAACCGTCGTCGCGGAACACCAGGTCGGAGGCGGCGAAGCCCGGATAGATCTCGACGCCCAGCGCCTCGGCCTGACCGGCCAGCCAGCGGCAGAGGTTGGCCAGCGAGGCGATGTAGCAGCCGTGGTTGTGCATGAACGGCGGCATGGCGAACATCGGCAGCGACAGCTCGCCCTGCGGGCCCAGCAGCAGGAAGCGGTCTTTCGTCACTGGAGTGTCCAGCGGCGCGCCCTGGTCCTTCCAGTCGGGGATCAGCTCGGTCAGCGCCCTGGGATCGATCACCGCGCCGGACAGGATGTGGGCCCCGACCTCGGAGCCCTTCTCCAGCAGCGCCACGGAGACCTCGGTCCCCGCCTCGGCGGCCAGCTGCTTGACCCGGATCGCCGCCGCCAGCCCGGCGGGGCCACCGCCGACGATGACGACGTCATACTCCATGGACTCGCGTTCGACGGCTTCGCTCATGGCGGCGGCTCCCCTTGATTGCTCCCGGAACTTATTCGAAGGCGACGCGGGGGCGGTCAAGCGGGAATACGGAACAAATCCGAGGCGTCTGTTCGCGGCCGGTCCCAGCGGCTATGTCTGACAGGTGATGTCCGCCGATCCCCGCGCCGTCGAAAGCATCCTCGCCTTCTGGGCCGAGGCGGGGGTGGACGCCTGTCTGCTCGACGAGCCGGTCGACCGGCTGGAGGAAGGCGCCGCGCGGCTGAAGGCCAGGGCGACGCCGCCGGCCCCGCGCCTCGCCCCGCCGCCTTCGCCGCTCGGGGCGCCGGTCATCGACGTCTCAGCCGCCATCGCCCAGGCGAAACAGGCGGCCGCCGCTGCCAACGACCTGGACGCCCTGGCCGCCGCCATCGCCGCCTTCGACGGCTGTCCGCTGAAGTTCGAGGGCGCGAAACAGGCGGTGTTCGCCCGGGGCGAGCCCACCGCCCCGCTGATGATCATCGGCGAGGGCCCCGGGGCCGAGGAGGACGCGCGGGGCCAGCCCTTCGTCGGCCGGGCCGGTCAGCTGCTCGACCGGATGCTCGCCGCCGCCGGGCTGGAGGGCCGGGTGTTCATCACCAACACCGTCTTCTGGCGCCCGCCCGGCAACCGCACCCCCAGCCTGCAGGAACAGGCCATCTGCGCGCCCTTCCTCGAACGGGCCATCCAGCTGGTGAAGCCAAAAATGCTGCTGCTGGCCGGCGGGGCGGCGGCCAAGTCGGTGCTGGGGCGCGAGGAAGGCATCCTGTCGCTGCACGGCCGCTGGTTCGAATGGCATGGGAGCGACGGAACGGTGCTGCCAGCCCTGCCGACCCTGCACCCGGCCTTCCTGCTGCGTCAGCCGGGGGCCAAGAAGAAGGCCTGGCAGGACCTACTGACCCTGACCGAACGGCTGGACCGGCCGGGAAGGCCGGACTGAGGGCGGGTGAGGTCATTCCCGCCGGGCGGGCGGATGGGACGCTCGCCAGTATGCCGGTTCGTCCTTGCCCGCTAGGCTCCCTGACGGCCCGAGTCGTCAGGTGCCGCCGGCCACGTGTTCGCTCACCGTTTCAACACTTTCCGGGACCGTCACATGAACCAGCTCAGCCTGCAGAACCCGCTCTTCGCCACCTACGTCATCGCCGCGACGCTGATGATCCTGAAGGCCGTGGCCATGTCCTGGCTGACGGTGGCGCGGATGCTCGGCGCCAACGCCCGGCTGCGCTCGCCCGAGGACCTGAAGAAGACCCCGCTCAACCCCAATCCCGATCCCGGCCAGCTGTTGCCCGACGAACGGGTCGAGCGGATCCGGCGCATCCAGCAGAACGATCTGGAGAACCTGCCCTTCTTCCTGGCGGCCGGCTTCCTGTGGGTGCTGACCGGGCCCGACCTGGGGCTCGCCCAGTGGCTTCTGTACGGTTACGTGGTCTCGCGCCTGCTGCATTTCACGGCCTATTTCACCGCCCAGATCCACGAGGTCCGCGCGACGCTGTGGACCGTGGGATCGGTGATCATCATCTACATGACCGGCGCCACGCTTTACGCGGCGCTGATGGCCCAGGCCCAGGGACCGGGCTGACGTCTCACGTCTTCAGCTTGTAGCCCGTCCGGAAGATCCAGGTGATCCCGGCCAGGCACAGGACCATGAACCCCACCGTCGCCGCCAGGCTGACGCCGACGTTGACATCGGAAGCGCCGAAGAAGCTCCAGCGGAAGCCGCTGACCAGATAGACCACCGGATTGAACAGGGCGACCTTCTGCCAGACCGGCGGCAGCATGCTGATCGAGTAGAAACTGCCGCCCAGGAAGGCCAGCGGCGTGACCACCAGCATCGGCACGATCGACAGCTTCTCCCAGCCGTCGGCCCAGACACCGAGGATGAAGCCGAACAGGCAGAAGGTCACCGAGGTCAGCACCAGGAAGCCCGCCATCCAGACCGGGTGGAGAATCTCGAACGGCACGAACAGCCGGGCCGTGGCCAGGATGATCAGCCCGAGGATCACCGACTTGGTCGCCGCCGCCCCGACGTAGCCGGTGACGATCTCCAGCGGCGACACCGGCGCCGACAGCAGCTCGTAGATGGTGCCGGAGAACCTCGGCATGTAGATGCCGAACGAGGCGTTGGAGATGCTCTCGGTCAGCACCGACAGCATGATCAGCCCCGGCACGATGAAGGCGCCATAGGTGATCCCGTCGACCTGGGCGATGCGCGAGCCGATGGCCGCCCCGAAGACGACGAAATACAGCGAGGTGGTGATCACCGGCCCGGCGATCGACTGGGTCAGGGTCCGCCAGGTGCGGTTCAGCTCGAAGCCGTAGATGGCCCTGATGGCGTGGATGTTCATGACCGGCCCCGCACCAGACTGACGAAGATGTCTTCCAGCGAGCTTTCCGCCGTCCGCAGGTCGCGGAAGTCGACGCCGTGCTCGGCCAGCCGGCGCAGCAGGGCGGCGATGCCGGTCCCCTCGCCCTGGGCGTCGAAGGTGTAGACCAGCTCGGTCCCGTCCTCCGACAGGGCCAGCGGCTCGCCGGCCAGTTCGGCGGGAATGGCCGTCAGCGGGCTCTGGAGATGCAACGTCAGGCGCCGTTCGCCCAGCTTGCGCATCAGGGCGTCCTTGTCCTCGACCAGGATGATCTCGCCGCCCCGGATCACCCCGATGCGGTCGGCCATCTCCTCGGCCTCCTCGATATAGTGGGTGGTCAGGATGATGGTCACGCCCCGCGCCCGCAGGCCCCGGACCATCTCCCACATGTCCCGGCGCAGCTCGACATCGACGCCGGCGGTGGGTTCGTCGAGGAACAGGATCATTGGCTCGTGGCTCAGCGCCTTGGCGATCATCACCCGGCGCTTCATGCCGCCCGACAGCGTCATGATCTTGGCGTCCTTCCTGTCCCACAGGGACAGGTCGCGCAGCACCTTCTCCAGATAGACCGGGTCGGGGGCCTTGCCGAACAGGCCGCGGCTGAAGTTGACCGTCGCCCAGACGGTCTCGAAGGCGTCGGTGGCCAGCTCCTGCGGCACCAGCCCGATCTTGCTCCGCGCGGCGCGATAGTCGGCGACCACGTCATGACCGTCGGCGAGCACCCGGCCCTCGGTTGGCGTGACGATGCCGCAGATGATGCTGATCAGGGTGGTCTTGCCGGCGCCGTTGGGGCCCAGCAGGGCGAAGATCTCGCCTCGCTGGATTTCCAGATCGACGGCCTTCAGGGCCTGGATGCCCCCGGCGTAGGTCTTGCTCAGACCGGATATGGAAATGATCGGCGACACGGCGTTCCCCTGACGGCTGAGACAGGCAGATAGGGCCATGCACCGGCCACGGCCAGCGCCACGTTGCGTCCTTCGACACGCGCTCTCCGAGCGCTGCTCGGGATGACTGGCGTATTTTGCTGCTGACTTAAGTCATCCTGAGCAGGCCGCGCAGCGGCCGTGTCGAAGGACGCACGAGGTGTCGGCGGCCGGCCAGCCCTACCCCTCCACGAAGCCCTTCCAGGTCGACATGTAGTTGAGGAAGGCCTCGCCCAGGCCCTCGTCGGCCAGGTGCTGGCGGGTGACCGGCAGGGGAACAGGGGTAAAGCCAGCATCGGCGGCGACCTTCAGCGGCCAGTCGTGGTGCAGGATGGCGGCGCGGCCGAGCAGGACGAAGTCGACCCCGTCGGCGATCAGGCTGGCGGCCTGGGCCGGGGTCATGATCTTGCCGGCCACGCCCAGGCGGGTCTTGCCACGCGGCAGGTCGGTGAACCAGCCGGTCAGGTCGCGATCCTTGAAGGCCTCGTCCTCGGGCCGTTTACGGCAATCCCACAGCGACATGTCGAGGTAGTCGAGCCCGCCCTCGGCCATCAGCTCGCCGGCCAGCTGGCGGATCTCGCCCAGCTGCATGCCGAACCGCTCCGGCGACAGCCGCAGCCCGAGGTTGAAGTCCGCACCGCAGCGGGCGCGGATGCCGGCGATGATCTCGCGGATGATCCGGGCGCGGTTCTCCAGCGAACCGCCCCAGCGGTCGTCGCGATGGTTGATGTCGGAACTGAGGAACTGACAGAGGATGTAGCCGTGGGCGCCGTGGATCTCGACCCCGTCGAATCCGGCCTTCTCGGCGCGCTCGGCGGCGGTGACGAAGGCCTCGACCAGCTGTTCGACCTCGGCCCCGGTCAGGGCCCGGGCGCCGGTCTCCGCGTCGTCCGAGGGACAGACCGGCGGTCCGCTGATGCCGGCGACGAAGGCGCGCATGCCGGCGTGGTGCAGCTGGACCAGGGCCAGACTGCCGGCCGCCTTGATCCCCGCCGCCAGCCGGGTCAGCCCCTCCAGATGATCATCGGACCAGGCCCCCAGCTGGCCGGGAAAGCCCAGGCCGACTTCCTGGACGTGGGCGGCGCAGGTCATGGTCGCGCCAAACCCGCCCTGAGCCCGCATCGTCAGCCAGCGGAACTCGTCGTCGCTCAGCCGGCCGTCCGGATGACTCTGCAGATTGGTCAGCGGGGCCAGCATCAGCCGGTTCTTCATCTCCGGACCCCGGGCGAACGACAGCGGCTGGAAAAGCGAGGCGACGGACACGGGCATGGGAGACTCCAAACAGCTGTTTGATTTCCGCTGATTAAGGGACGGGGCCGTCCGGGGGCAAGGGTGACGCTAGGGCGCCCCCAGGATCGGGTTGTCTCACCGTCCCCGCCCGGCCATTCTGAAGCCCCGCTCACCCACAGGACCCCGTCCCGATGGCCCGCCCCCTCGCTCTGGCCGCCCTCCTGGCTCTCGCCCTGCTCGCGCCCCGCTCCGCCGGCGCCGAAGGGCCGGGCGCCGCGACGACATCCGTGGCGACCGGCCTGCCGGCCGGCGCCTACCGGCTGGATCGGGCGCACGCCAGTCTGACCTTCCGGGTCAATCACCTGGGCTTTTCGAACTATACCGCCCGCTTCACGGACTTCGACGCCAGCCTCACCCTGGATCCGGCGCACCCCCAGACCGCCGAGGTCACGGCGACCGTCAATCCCGCCTCGCTGACACTGGACAATCCGCCGCCCGGCTTCGAGGCCGACCTGCGTGGCCCCGCCTGGCTCGACGCCCAGGCCTTCCCGAAGATCACCTTCCAATCACGACGGGTGGAGATGACCGGCCCGAACTCGGCCAGGATCATCGGCGATTTCACGCTCCACGGCGTGACCCGGCCGGTGGTGCTGGAGGCCGTGTTCAATGGCGGTTACGCGGGCCATCCGATGGACCCGCACGCCCGTATCGGTTTTTCAGCCCATGGAGCGCTCAATCGGTCGGAGTTCGGGATCGCCTACGGGATTCCCCAGCCCGGCTCGAAGATGGGCGTCAGTGATGGCGTCGAGGTGATCATCGAGGCCGAGTTCAGTGGTCCGGACTGGAAACGACCCGCTGGCTGAACGCCAGCCCTCCCGCCGCGCACGAACCCGCTTCCCTCCCGCCCCCGCCGAGGCTAGGTTCCGCCCTGTCTGAAACAGGGATCGGGGCCTCCCTCACCGGGGCGCTCCGGACGACGGCATGGCGCCTATTTCGCGCAGGCTGCTCATGGCCCTGGCCGTGTCAGGAGCCGCGACGCACTTCACCGGCGGGCTGGCGCTGGCGGCGAGCACCGATGTGCTGTCGCCGATGGACGTCCGCGCCTGGCGCGAGGCCTTCGCCGCCGCCGCCCGCGGGGATTTCGAGGCCGCCGACACGTCCGCCGCGCGGGCGAAGGACCAGAGCCTGGCCGGGCATCTGGCGTTCCAGAAGCTGATGCATCCCACGGCCCACCGGGCCGACTACGACGAACTGACCGCCTGGCTGAAGACCTGGGGCGATCTGCCCGGCGCCGAGCGGATCCACGCCCTGGCCGTCAAACGCAAGCCGGCCGGCGCCGCCGACCCGAAGGCGCCGGCCTTCCTCGAAGTCTCCCGCACCTGGGCCCGCGTCGAGAGCGCCGCCACCCTGGCCGGCGGCCCCGCCACGCCCGACCGGGGCCGGGCCGCGCGCGAGGCCTACTACTCCGGCGACGCGGAGCGGGCGCTCAGCCTCGCCCCCGCCGCTGGCGAGCGCTGGATCGCCGGTCTGGCCGCCTGGCGGCTGTCGCGCTTCGAGGAGGCGCGCGACTATTTCCGCACCGTGGCCGTCGACGAGACCCAGGACGAATGGCTGCGCGCCGGCGCCGCCTTCTGGGCCGCCCGCGCCTCCCGGACCCTCGGCGACGCCGAGCAGTCCGTGGCCTTCCTGCGCATGGCCGCCCGCACGCCGCACAGCTTCTATGGGATGATCGCCCAGCGCGGCCTGGAACTTCAGGGCGTCAAGCTGTCGACCGCCGAGGCCCCGGCCAGGCTCCAGCTGGCCGCCTGGCGCCCCGACCAGGGCCAGCCCCGGCTGATCCGCGCCTCGACGGCCCCGACCCTCGCCGGCGGCCCGCCGGCCTCCGCGTCGACCTCGGCGCCGGCCAGACCCACGACCAGCGCCCTGCCCGACCTCGCCGCCTTCCTGAAAGCCGACGCCCGCGCCCGCCGGGCCGCCGCCCTGATGCAGGTCGGCCGGCCGACCGAGGCCGGTCTGGAGCTGCGCGCCGGCATCACCCTGGCCAGGACCCCGGCGGAGCGGCGCAGGTGGCAGGCCCTGACCCTGGCGCTGAACGCCCCGATCACCACCGCCGCCGACGCCGCGCCGACGCCAGCGGCGGCCAGCGCCATCCGCCCGGCCCGCCGGTCGGTGGCCTATGACTATCCGGCCCCCGAGCTTTGGCCCGACGGCGGCTTCACCCTCGACAAGGCGCTGGTCTACGCCCTGGTCTGGAAGGAAAGCCGCTTCAACGAGTTCGCCGTCTCCCCGGCCGGGGCGCTGGGGCTGATGCAGGTGCGCCCGGTGGCGGCGGCCCGGGCGGCCGGCGACGACAAGCTGCTGGTCAATCCGCTGCCGCTGCTCGACGGCCCGACCAACCTGCGGGTCGGACAGGACTATTTCACCTGGCTGATGGAGCGCGGCCTGGGCGCCGCCGCCCAGGGGTACGACGTGCTGCGCTCGGTGGCCGCCTACAATGCCGGCCCGGGCACGGTGCTGAACACCATCAAGAAGATCGGCGTCGACGCCGACAGCCTGCTGCTGATGGAAAGCCTCCCGGCGCTGGAAAGCCGCGACTACGTCGAGAAGGTCGTCGCCGCCTACTGGACCTACAAGCGCCGCTTCGGCGGCGCCACCCACACCCTCGACGCCCTGGCGCGGGGCGAGGCGTTCACCGACCTGCGGCTGGACCGGTAGGATTTTCCCCGTCTGTCCCGACGAAAGCCGGGACCCATGCCGCCTTGGCCCTCACGGCCTGACCCGCCGCCGCCAGGCCGCCAGATCCTCGCCCGTATCAATGTCCGCCAGGGTCTCCAGCAGCCGGAGCCCCGGAATCAGCGCCGCCACGTCGGCAAGGGCGTGGGGCGAGGACCAGCGCACGCCGGGAAGGGCCGCCCGCCGGGCCTGGCCGGGGGTGAGCGCCAGAAGCCAGAAGCCGCCATCACGGGCCGGGCCGATGGCCGACCGGGCGCGGAAGGCGCCGGCGACGCGGGCGCGGGTCATCTCCGGAACATCGGTTCCGACCACGGCGACGGGGCCTCCAGCATGGGCGCGCAGGGCCCGGGCCAGCCGCTGGCCAAGATCGCCCCGCCCCTGCGGCTCGACGATCAGTCGCGGCCAGGCCGGGTCGGACCGTCCGCCGGCCAGCGACACCACCAGCCGCCAGCGCGGATCGCGCAGCCGCCAGAGCAGGCGGGTGCTCAGCATCCGGTAGACCCGCCAGGCCTCCACCGCCCCGACGTCCCGGGCCAGCCGTGTCTTGCCGACGCCGACGGCCGGCGTGCGGGCGAAGACGATCAGGGTGGGTCTAGCCATAGTCCCGCGCCAGCCGCTCGGGCGGGGTTCCGGTCAGGTAGCGGGCCAGCAGGGCGACGTTGGCCAGCGAGCGGCGCGGATAGCCGTCGCGTCGGTAGCGCTCGGCGCTGGTCACCGCCCGCGCCGGCAGGCCGACCAGCCGGCTCCGCCCCAGCCGACGGACCAGGTCGACGTCCTCCATCAGCGGCAGCGGGCGATAGCCGCCGACCGCCTCCAGCGTGGCGCGCGGGATCAGCAGGCCCTGGTCGCCATAGGGCAGAGCCAGCAGGGCGCAGCGCAGGGCCACCCCGGTCTCCCAGACGCGGGCGATGGCCGCCGGATCATCGAGGGCGAAACGGAAATACGCCGCCCGCTGCTCGCCGCGTCGCTGGCTGTGCAGGGCCGCCTGCGGGGCCCAGTCGGGGTCAAGCACCGTATCGGCGTGCAGCACCAGCAGCCAGTCGCCCCTGGCCGCCGCGCAGCCGGCGGCGATCTGCCGCCCGCGCCCCGGCTCGCCGCGGATCAGCTTCGCCCCGGCGTCCTCGGCGATGTCGAGGGTCTCGTCGGTCGAGCCGCCATCGACCAGCACCACCTCGCGGACGATGGCGTCCACCGCCGCCGGCACCAGCGCCGACAGGCAGTCCGCCAGGCGGGCGGCGGCGTTCAGGGTGGGGATGACGACGGAAATCATCGGCCCATCAAGCGCGGCGGGAGGAGTCGGTCAACAGTTCTTGCTTTGTTCCCTTGGCGATGGCAGGCTGTGATCATGTCCCGTCCCTCTCCGACGCCGGTCACGCCGTCCGTGCGCGGCCGGGGCGCGCGCAGCAACGCCACCAGCCGGTTCGAGGCCCGTCAGCGCGAGGCCTTCGACGACGGCTGGACGCTGGAGGACCCGGCCCCGGTTCAGCTGACCACCACCGTCCTGCCCGACACGGCCAGGACCATCATCGCCCGCAACGCCAGCCCGGACATCCCCTTCGACCGCTCGATCAACCCCTACCGGGGCTGCGAGCACGGCTGCGTCTACTGCTACGCCCGGCCGGCCCACGCCTTCCTCGGCCATTCGCCAGGGCTGGATTTCGAGACGAAGCTGTATTTCAAGCCCGAGGCGGCGCGGCTGCTTACGGCCGAACTGTCGAGGAAAGGCTACAGCCCCGCCCCCATCCATATCGGCGGCGACACCGACCCCTACCAGCCGCTCGAGCGCCGCCTGCGGGTCACCCGCCAGGTGCTGGAGGTGCTGGACCGCTTCGGCCATCCCTGCACCCTGATCAGCAAGTCCAACCTCATCGTCCGCGATCTCGACCTGCTGGGGCCGATGGCGGCGCGCGGTCTGGCGCGGGCAGCCATTTCGATCACCAGCCTCGACCGGCGGCTGGCGCGGAGCATGGAGCCCCGGGCGGCCACGCCCCAGCGCCGGCTGGACGCCATCCGCCAGCTGACCGCCGCCGGGGTGCCGACCACCGTGATGTTCGCCCCGGTCATCCCCGGCCTCAACGACCACGAACTGGAGGCGGTGCTCGAGGCGGCGGCGGCGGCCGGGGCGGTCTCGGCCGGATCGATCATGGTCCGCCTGCCGCTGGAGATCGCCGGCCTGTTCGAGGAATGGCTGGCCAGCGACCACCCGGACCGCGCCGCCCGGGTGATGTCCCTGATCCGCCAGGCGCGCGGCGGCAAGGTCAACAGTCCGGAATTCGGCGCCCGGATGCGCGGCGAAGGGCCCATAGCCGAGCTGGTCGCCAGCCGCCTGCGCGCGGCGCGGCGGCGGTTCGGGCTGGACGGCGCGCAAACGCCGCTCGACGTCAGCCAGTTCAGGGTTCCGCCGAAAGCGGGGGACCAGATGGACATGTTTGGAGGGTGAGAGGCTCCCAAGGCCTCCCTCCCCTTCATGGGGAGGGTCGGTCGCGCAGCGACCGGGGTGGGGAAGTCTGGCGACAATCCCGACCGTCGGGGCGGCGGTTGACTTCCCCACCCTGGCCGGCAAGCCGGCCGTCCCTCCCCATGAAGGGGAGGGAGAGGCAGCGCCCTACCGCGAGAACACCCCGACCAGCTCCACGTGTGGCGACCACAGGAACTGGTCCACCGGCAGCAGCCGCTCCAGCCTGAAGTCGGCGTCGACGAGGATGCGGGCGTCGCGGGCGAAGGTGGCGGGATTGCAGGAGACGCCGACGACACGGGCGACCTTGCCGCGGCCGATCTCGGCGGTCTGTTCGGCGGCCCCGGCGCGGGGCGGGTCGAAGACCACGGCCTCGATTTTCGCCAGCTCCTGGGCCAGAACCGGCCGGCGGGCCAAGTCGCGGGCCTCGGCGGCGATGGGCTTGAGGCCCGGCGCGGTGGCGGTGGCGGCGCGCAGGGCGGCGATGGCCGGGGCCGAGGAGTCGGCGGCCAGCACCGGGGCGATCTGGGCCAGCCGGAAGGTGAAGGTGCCCACCCCGCAATAGAGATCGGCGAGGCTTCGAGCGCCCGCCACCGCCTCGCAGGCGAAGTCGGCGATGGCCGTCTCGGCCTGGAGGGTGGCCTGCAGGAAGGCGCCGGCCGGCAGGGCGACGGTGGCCGGGCCCAGCCGCACGATCGGCTGGCGCGCCATATAGACCACCTCGCCAGCCAGGGTGACGCGGGCCAGGTCGCCGGCGGACGCGGCCTCGGCGGCGCGCATGCGGGCGTCGGCGGACAGGCCGCCGCCGCGCCGCTCGACGCCGCTGACGTCGACGTCCAGCCCGGTGGCGGTCAGGGTGACATGCAGGGTCGGGGCCGATTTCGGATGCTCAAGGAAGGGTGCGGCCAGCAATCGCAGCGCCGGCAACGCCGCCACCAGCCGGGGATCGGCCACCGGGCATTCGTCGATCGGAACCAGCGCCCATGAGCGCCGGCCCTTGAACCCGACGACCGCTCCACCCTTGATCTTGCGGGCATGCAGGGCCAGTCGGCGGCGCGATCCGGGCGGCGAGGGCGAGGCCGGCAGGATCTCCGTCTCGATGCCCTCGCGGGCCAGGGCCAGGCGGATCTGCTCGCCCTTCCAGGCCAGATAGGGTTCCGCCGCCCAGTGCTGCAGGGCGCAGCCGCCGCAGGCGCCGAAGTGCCCGCAGACCGGCTCGATCCGCTCGGGACTGGCGCGCAGCACCTCGACCAGCTCGGTCCGCTCGCCACGGCCGCTGACCCGCGCCAGTTCGCCGGGCAGGGTCAGGGGCGCATAGGCCAGCCCGCCGGCCGGACCCTCGCCCATGCCGTCGCCCTGGGCGCCCACGCGGGTGATCTCGATGTCGATGGTTTCGGCCAATCAGGGCTCCTGGACAGACAGGCCCCTCCGGTAGCACCGCCGGGCGCGCCACACCCGGTTTTTCGCCAACATGAACGAAGATGAACGGCGCGCTCAACTCCCGTTCAGGCTCGCCGCGCGATCGTCCGGCCAACAACGGCATACGGATTTCGAGTGAAGGAGAGCCCCCGATGAACGCCCGACCCCTGCTGACCAGGAGCGGCGCCGGTCTGGCCGCCGCCGCCATGATCGCCGGCCTGCTCGGCGCGCCGACGGTGGCCGCCGCCCAGTCCCGCCACCACGGCTATCAGCCGGACGGCGCCTACGCCTACGACGGCTGCCGCCGCACGCAGGTCGACCGCGGAACCGGCGGCGCCCTGGTCGGCGCGGGCCTTGGCGCCATGGCCGGGTCCGGCGTCGCCGGTCACGGAGCCCGGACTGAAGGGGCCGTGCTCGGCGGCCTCCTCGGGGCGATCATCGGCGCCAACGTCGGCAAGGCTGGCGCCGCCTGTGAGGCTGGTGAGTACCAGCAGGGCTATGCCGAGCCCTACGGCGAGCCGGAAGCCGGCTACCAGCCGGGCGGCTTCGACGGCTACGGCTCTGACGACGACCAGGACTACCGGGCCGCTCCGGTCGCCGACGGTCCCGCCGCCGACAGCTGCACCCTGGCCGAAAGCCCCATCTACCTGCCCGACGGCCGCGTCCAGAAGCGCTTCGTCCGCGTCTGCCGCGATGGCGAGGGGCGGTATCAGGTGGTCGACTGACGATCGCTTCCGACAGGTCCTCCCTGGAATTCCTCAGGCCGTCCGCCACCCGCGGGCGGCCCTTTTTTCACGACGATATGGCGCCGCGCCCCATCAACACCCGTATTGCGTGTCGGAACCCTTGTGGGCATGCTTTGAAGTTGAGAGTCGGGGCGAACTCGCCCGTTGAGCGCGTCGCGGGGATTCCACCGAAACCAACGATCGGACCGAACCATGTCCTTGATATGTTTCACATTCACCACCTGGGTGACGGAGGAAGTCCTCGAACCGGTGGAAACCTGGGTCAGTCAGCAGCAGCAGGTCTGTGAAAAGCTGCCCTGGTGGAATCCCCTGAAATGGCTGTGCTGGTTCGTCACGGTGCTGGTCAAGGTGATCATCTGGGTCGTGCGCTACATCGTCGTTCCGGTCCTGAATACGATCTGCAACTTCATCACCTGGGTGCTCGGGTGGTTCGCCCTGATCATCGCGATCATCATCGACGCGGTCTGCCCCACGTGCAACGCCGTCCACTGGGTCAATCTCTGGTTCCACACCGCTGGCAGGGTGACCTACGTGAGCCAGCAGCCCTCGGCGACGCCGGGCGAGATCGACTACACCTTCACCTGCCACTGTCGAAAGGGCGACACGACGATCGTCGTCACCGCGCCAAACGACGATGTGGCGGCGAGGAAGGCGCGGGAGGAGTGCATCAAGACCTGCGCCTGAGGCGGCGGCCGCTTCTCCGCCGGTCAGGTCTCCGCCTTCACCGCCCACAGCAGGAACTCACGGTTGCCGTCGCCGCCGGTGATCGGGCTGTCGGTGGTGGCGCGGACGGGCCAGCCCTCGGCCTCCAGCCAGGCGACGACGGCGGCCAGGGCCCCGGCCTGGGCCTCGGCGTCCTTGACCACCCCGCCCTTGCCGACCGCGCCGCGGCCGACCTCGAACTGCGGCTTGACCAGCATGACCAGGTCCGCCCCCGGCCCGGCCAGCGCCAGGGCGGCCGGCAGGGCCTTGACCACCGAGATGAAGCTGACGTCGGTGACGATCAGGTCCGGCGCCTCGGGAATCAGGCCTGAGTCCAGCCGGCGGGCGTCGGTCCCCGACAGCTCGACCACCCGGGCATCGCCGGCCAGGTTGGGGTGCAGCTGGTCGCGCCCGACATCCACCGCATAGACCCGCGCCGCCCCGCGCGACAGGCAGACGTCCGTGAACCCGCCGGTCGAGGCGCCGACATCCAGCACCACCCGCCCCGCCACGCTCACCGGCCACAGCGACAGGGCGTGATCGAGCTTGACGCCCCCTCGCCCGACCCACGGATGGGCCGGCTCGGCGGTGATCTCCGCCCCCTCCGCCACCGCCTCCGACGGTTTGGCCACCACCCGCCCGTCGACCGTCACCCGCCCGGCCTCGATGGCCGCGCGGGCCTGGCTGCGGCTGTCGAACAGGCCGCGCTCGACGAGCAGCAGATCGATGCGCTTGCGGGTCATGCGGGGGTTATGGCGAACGGCGGGGCGGATGGTAAGGCCTCCGCCCATCGCTCCCTCCTCATGAAGGAGCCTACTCCTTCAGCAACGCCTCGATCAGCCCCCGCGCTTCCGGTCCCGACCAGTCGGCGCCGCCGGACAGTCGCGCCCGCTCGCGACCCTGGCGGTCGTAGATGAGGGTGGTCGGGAAGCCCTGGGCCCTGGGCTCCAGGGCGAAGGCCAGCCGGTAGCCGGGGTCGCGGTAGAGGGCCAGCGGGGCGTTGGCGGCGATGTCGGCGCGGGCGAGGTTCAGGTCGCTGTCACGGTCGACGGTGATGGCCAGCACCTTGAGCGGCTGAAGCTGGTAGGCGGCCTGCAGCCGGGCCAGGGTCGGCATCTCCGTCTTGCAGGGCGCGCACCAGCTGGCCCACAGGTTGACCACCACCACCTGGCCCTTGAAGTCGGCCAGGGACACGGGTTCGCCGTCGGCGTCGGTGAAGCCCTGGCCCGGCGCCGGCCGGGGCGTCGCCGGCACATCCAGCGCCGCCAGGCTCCCCCGGCGAAATTCCG
>Ga0299912_10002116_pt1 | contig 16251 bp, 9 predicted proteins | sample RVTome_2_FD_207667 | JGI IMG/M metagenome (GOLD analysis project Ga0299912, IMG submission 207667) | Soil microbial communities from uranium-contaminated site in the Upper Colorado River Basin, Wyoming, United States - RVT95D214 (version 2) ... | reverse complement strand
GTGTACGTAAAGGATGATACGGCGTACTTTGCCGATGGTCCGGCCGGCTTGTTGATCCTGAATGTGGCGGATCCTTCAAACCCGATTTTGATTGGAAGTTATGATACGCCCGGATCGGCCCGGGATGTTTCTGTATATAGCGGTAAAGCCTTTATCGCTGACTACTGGAATGGCGGCCTGCAAATACTGGATATTTCAGATGCAGCCAATCCCGTGCTCTTTGCCTCTCGCGACACACAGGGAGGGGCATCCGGCGTGTTTGCCGACAATAATTTCATTTATTTCACTGACAGATGGGCCGGTCTGTTGCTGTTTGAGTATATACATTAAGCCATAAAATGATCAATCAGATATAAATGAGGGGTTAATATACGCCCCAGGCTGTCGACAAAACGAGTTGACAGCCTTTTTTATTGTTGTCAGGCGTTAATTATTTTTCTATAGAAACTTCGTGAGGTAAGAGTGTTGACAGGAAAAGATTCATATTTAAGCGAAGCGACAATCGGTGTCACGGATTGGGCTAAGTTAAATTAGTACAATTTATGAGATATAATAGAAGTAGTGAAGCCCCAAAAGTTTACACAGGCTCAAAACGAATGCCATAACGACTCAAGAAATTTTTTAACATGTCGCTCAAAAAATTGCTTCTGAGCGAACATAACCGACTCTCGATGTCAAACCATATGATTCCGCGATTCTTAAGCTCCTTGAGATAATCATCCGGGATTTTTACCAGAGAAATAAATACATCAGCATCCGGCGGTTTAGTAAAGCTGTTACTGAAACTCGCGTTTTCTGAATTCTTTCTATTGCTTACGGTAATCCTCGTCTCTTTATTCGAGGTCGTAGTAGAACTCTTATGCCCCATGTAGATAAGATATTCAGAAAATTCACTCAAAATATCATTTACCATTTTTGTTTTCTCTTCCAAAGTAAACGATTTGATATACCCATCGCCACTATTTATCACTTTTGCCGGGGTTCCAACCGCGAGACTTCTAGGTGGGATGTCCTTGGTAATAATAGAACCGGCCCCGATAGTAGCATATTCTCCCACGGTAACATTAGGCATAACAAAAACTCTCCACGGAAACCACACTCCCTTTTTAATAGTAACAGGTCCAAAACTGATAGGGAAACCATCCAATTGGGACTGCCAAGAACCGTGCGTAAATATATAAGTCGCGCCGCCGATACCGACATCGTCTTCAATTATTATTTTTTTCGTCGGATTTATGAAGCAGTAGGGGAAAATTTTGCATCTTTTACCAATAAATAACGAAGATTGAGGGGTTAACATTCCACCGATCACTGTTTGTTCCATAATTAAAGAGTCATCATCAATCGTAATATCGCCCGTATCGATCGCTACAAACGAATTAATTTTCACTCTGTCGCCGAGTTTCAGGTTCCTTACATTTATAAAACACAAAGAACTTATTTTTACATCATCACCTATTTCAATTGATTTGGCGTTGATAATAGAGAACAATCCAATTGATACATTTTTCCCGATCTTCGCCCCAAGAGCCCTGTAGTAGGCTTTTTTAAGAAATGGAGGAAGAATCCCCACTGTGATCATCTTGGCAAACTGAATAGCCATATTATTTTTCCACCACTGATAATTTAAAATTCAAATTAATTCTCTCACATCCGTCAATGGGTGATATGTGTCTCTGTCTGTTTTAAATCGGCTCGTCTTACAGGCCGCAAACAGCTTTTAACTATATTACCCATTGTGTCGTACGTCCATTGATAAATGTAATCATGCCAATTTGCGCTCCAGCGGTTCGGATGAGCAAGAAGACAGACATCCTGATCGCACTTCCTCAAAAAATCCATTAGCTCATCGGTAGAAGCTACGCGAAGTTGCTCGTGGAAACCCGGAGCATAGTCCTTTACTTTATGTCTGCCCGTTACCCATGACCTCCCAGTATCTGACAGATAAACCACCTTACTATAATCTATCGACAAATAAGGTTCCCCGATTATTCCGTAATCCTTGAAATCATATTTTGACCAAATAACTTTATTATCCCATTTCGATAAAGGATTTCCATGCATCGCGATAGTCTTCACATCGCAAATTTTCCTGAATTCTTCGAGTTCGCCGGCGAATATCTCAATAGCTTTTTCCAAATCACCTTCCGCTTTGTCAACCACTTCATAGTGATAACCTATCTCATGCCCCAAGCTTAATATATCCTTAATCAGCGAAGGAATAAAGACGCTTTTTTTCATCCTGAAATAAAAAGAAGAGACGATATTCCACCTATTCTCAATTTTTGCTATTTCTAAAGCCGATGCAGGATATCTATCAACATCGTGGCGCATAATTAGATTTCTTCTATTGCAAGACTTGCTTTCCAGATACTCACCCATTCTCAAGGTATGAATCTTTTCACTTACAAAGAATTTACATAGATCTTCATATTTCTTTAAGGTAAAGTCTAACGTCATGTTACTAAAATACAACTCATCCTTTTCTTATGCAAGTTCTTTTTCCTGGTTTTAACCCGTTTACCGGACATCTGTACCTTTTCAGAATCTATCTTACCCAATTGGGGCAGAAGCTGAAGAATGCCTTGACACCCCAAGAGATATAAAAAGAACATTCACCAGAATATTCCGCTGCCATTAGGCAAATATCTTCAATAAAAAGATGTGAGCCGGTGGAACATTGCTTTGCTGATGTCAGGCAAGGCTTCACCGCTTTAGATACACTTGCTTCAGAGCCTTCAAAGGCGCAATTGAATCGTGTCTGATGACCGCCCCGGCGATGAATATCAAGAAGATGACCCGGACCATCTTTGTTGCTTTTTGGCCGGTATATGAGCCGGTAAATACCCCAGAATCGCTAATAGACTTCAGTAGAACAGATTCCTGATAAAAACACGAAATCTCCTAAAATTCGGATATAGCTTCCCCAAGAAGCAAACGGGCGCTTTTAAACGCCCCTTTTTTTAATCTTGAACCATTTCCCTAGAGACATTTCAGAATTTGCCTAAATTTAACTTGCCAAAGCTACGATATAGATATAGATTAAGGCTTTTAAGAAGGAGGAAATATTGAGTCCCGAAAAGAGAATTACCAAACACCAAATGAAACAAGACAATTTTGTCACTTACGCCTTAAAATCTTCGGAATATATTCGGAAAAATAGGAATTTTTTCTTAATCGGCGTAGCTGCGGCAGTTGTCATCATAGCGATAATTTATTTTATCAGTTATAGTTTTTCCCGGCGTAATATCAATGCCGAGGAAATGTTCGGCAAAGCGCAGATGGCAACCGCCATGAATCAAACCGATCTGGCTATCACTGATTATAAATCAATTCTCGATGAATTCGGTTCGGCTAAAATCGCCGACAAAGCCTGCTATTACCTGGCCAGGCTCTTATATGATTTGAATAACCATGATAGCGCGCTGGTCTATTTCGAAAAGTATATAAACGATTATGGCAAGGATAACATGCTTCTTGGGTCGGCCTACAACGGCGCGGCTATCTGCCTTGAGGATAAAAAGGATTATGGTAGAGCGGGGGAATACTATTTTAAAGCCGCCCAATTGGCCAATGATGAAATATTCGCGCCGGACTATTACATGAATGCCGGGCGAGCTTACCATCTGGCCGGCCAGTTGGATAGCGCGGAAAAAGCCTATCAGGTGGTTGCCGATAATTACCGCCAGGCGACCGGTTATAATACCGCACGGAAAAAATTGGCTGAAATACAATACAGCAAGCAAAAATAAAAGAAGTTTAAAGCATTATCAGCTTAATAAGATTATTGAGCATTCAAAGCCCTTTTGTCCACAGGGCTTTTTTTATTTTTCTTCATTATATTTATAACCTGGCAGCAGATCCGATTAGTTTAATGTTTGATTAGCAAAATTTATGAATTATGTTAAGATATTCAAAAAATTGCTTTAAATAGATCCCTATAATTATCCGTTCGAGCCTAAAAATTGCCTTGCTATACAAGATATTTGATGATAATTACGATTAGTACAAAATAGGACGATAACAGGATAAGGATCTGCCGCAATTTTAATAGTGGAAGGCGCGAATGGCCAAATTAAAGCTGTGCATGCTCTGGCACATGCATCAACCATTTTATAAAAACCTGATTAGTGGGCGGTATGAGATGCCCTGGGTGCGGTTTCATGGCATCAAAGACTACTATGACATGGCGGCTATTCTCGATAAGTATCCCGATATCAAGCAAACATTTAATCTCGTTCCGTCGCTATTGGAACAAATCGAGGAGTACAGCCGGGGAGAGGCATTAGATGAACATCTTGAGCTTTCCTTAAAAGAAGCGGCCTTGCTGACAGATGACGAAAAATCGTCCATATTGCTAAATTTCTTCAAGGCCAACTATGATTCAATGATTAAGCCTTATCAGCGCTATAACACTCTTTATGAACTCAAACGCAAAGGCGCGGGAAGCTTCTATAACCAGGATTGGCTTGACTTACAGGTATGGTCAAATCTTGCCTGGATTGATCCCATTTTCAAAAACGAAGCGCCTATAAAAAGCCTGTTGGCCAAAGGCAAAGAATTTACGGAAGACGATAAAAAATCTCTGCTGGATTTTCAAAAAAACATCATAGGACGGATTATACCGAAGTATAAAGAATTGGCCGAGCGGGGTCAGATTGAAGTATCGGTTACGCCGTATTTTCATCCGATTCTGCCGCTTTTATGCGATAGCGATATAGCGCGTGAGGCAGTCCCGCAAATTTCCTTGCCCGATAACAGATTCGAACATCCGGAAGACGCCGAAGAACAGGTCCATCTGGCGATAGACTATTTTAAGAGCAGATTCGGGTTCAAGCCCAGAGGTATGTGGCCGTCGGAAGGATCGGTTTCGAGCCAAATAATTCCTATTTTAGCCAAGGCCGGTATTGAATGGATCGCCACAGATGAGGAAATTCTGGCGCTCAGCCTGGGACGGGGAGTGCGAGGCGGGGGAGATGATTCAATCATCACCAAAGGTGATCTTTATATGCCTTACAGGTTGTCAGTTAATGGTAGCGAGATTAATATGTTTTTCCGGGACCATGCTTTATCGGATTTGATCGGCTTTGTCTATTCGCGGCTGGGACCGGAGCAGGCGGCCGATGATTTTATCTCCAAACTGGAAGCTATCGGCGCCAACCTGGAACGACTTAATAAGCTCAATCGGGTTATCTGTATCGCCCTGGATGGCGAGAACGTATGGGAATATTTCCCTAACGACGGCCATGATTTTCTCGATGCGCTTTATACAAAGCTATCTAAACATCCCTTAATTGAAACCGCGACATTTTCTGAAGCGATTAAATCTTCCGAAAGTATAGGAAAATTAGACAAGCTTCATCCGGGCAGCTGGATTAATCACAATTTCTGTATCTGGATAGGCCATCCTGAAGACAATAAAGCCTGGGATTTGCTTTATGACGCTCGCGAAGTTTTGAGAACATTCACCGATGACCCCAAAATCCCCCCGGAAAAGATCAATCTGGCCAAGAAAGAAATTTTGATTGCCGAGGGTTCTGATTGGTGCTGGTGGTTTGGCGATGAGCATGAAAGTCCGGATAATGACCGTTTCGATTTGCTCTATCGTTCGCATTTAATAAATTTCTATACGCTTCTTAATTTGCCGGTGCCGCCGGAATTGTATAAGCCGATACGTACCGATTATATCAGGTCTCATCTTATTGAACCTATCGATTTTATTAAACCGACTTTAGATGGCAAAGTTACGCACTATTATGAATGGGCCAGCGCCGGCTTTTTTGATTGCCAGAAAGCCGGTTCAACGATGCATCGGGCCGACAGGCGTCTCAGCGCGATATATTACGGCTATGGCAAGCGCGGCGAGGTTTTTATGCGCGTCGATCCGGCAGTTGGCGCCGATTTGCGCAAGCTTACGCTTAAATTTGATTTTACCAGACCCGAAACTTTTAATATTGAATTCAAGGATGGGCAGTTGAGCGCCAATCAAAAATTAGATTATCTGGAATGGGGTTATTTCAGGATTCTTGAAATCGGGTTTTACGCGAAAGATATTGAAGGCGAATTATCTTCGGTGCGGATAAAAGTATTTGAGGGGGATAAGGAAATCGAACGTTGGCCGATTATCGACACTATTCCGATAAGGCCCGATTTGGCTTTCAAGCTTTTCTGGACAGCCTAATTTTTCGACTATTTTAATGTCCTATAAGATATATTATGTATCGTAATTAGTTATAATATTATTTTCTCGCTATATTAAGCTAATTATTTTACTACAATATTAGCCAGTTTGCCTGGTACGAATATCTCTTTGATTATGGTCTTTCCTTCAAGATGGCGTTTGATCCTCTCATCCCCTTTGATTAGAGCCAGGAATTTGTCTTGGGATATATCATTGGGCACATCAAACGAACTTCGCATTCTGCCATTTATTTGGGCGACCATAGTGATACTTTCGGTGATCAAAGCTTGTGGGTCGAATGACGGCCAGGAACTATTAAAAATCGAATCATCATAGCCAATCTGCGACCAGAATTCCTCGGCAAAATGCGGCGCTAACGGAGCCAGCAACTGTATATATTTCACTAATGAATATTTAAACAGATCGGATTCGTCATTGGCATCAGAGCGCTTGTATAGAATATTTAAAAACTCCATCAACGCGGCGATCGCCGTGTTATAATCCAACGAATTAATATCTTCGCCGACTTTTTTGATCGTGTGATTGAGATAATAGCGCAATTCATCATCCCGGGCGATAATCCGGTCATAGCTTAGGTTTTTGGCCGGTTTGATGATATCAAGATGTTTTTCAAAAAGTCTATAAACACGACCCAGGAATCTGGCCACGCCGTTGATCCCCGAATCATCCCAATCGCCGCCGTCGGCATATGAACCCATGAACATCAAATAAATCCTGAACGTGTCGGAGCCGAATTTTTCGATAAAAGAATCGGGGTTGATGACATTGCCTTTAGATTTCGATATTTTGGCTCCGCCGCTGGTAATAATGCCTTGATGACGGACTTTTAAAAACGGTTCGTCGAAATCGACATAGCCCATATCGTACAGGCATTGGGTGATAAACCTCGCATAAATAAGATGCGTGACCGCGTGTTCGGCGCCACCAACGTAAAAATCGACCGGCAACCATTTCTTGACAAGATCGGGGTTGAATGGCTTGTCATGGATATTGGGGTCACAATAGCGTAAAAAGTACCAGGCTGAATCGACAAAAGTATCCATCGTCTCAGTGGAACGACGGGCATCGATACCGCATCTGGGGCATTTCACGTTAACGAATTCGGTTGAACGCGCCAATGGCGATTCGCCTTCATCGGTTGGGCGAAAATCGCTGATTTCCGGCAACAGAACGGGTAATTTATCCTCCGAAACGGCCACTTCGCCGCAATCCGGGCAGAATATAATCGGTATCGGCGCGCCCCAGTATCTTTGACGGGAAATCAGCCAATCGCGTAAACGAAAGTTGATCGTGCTCTCCCCTAACCCAAGTCCGGCTAATTTGGCTGTGACGTTCCTGATACCATTAGCCGAGCTTTGGCCGTCAAACTCTCCGGAATTGATCATTATTCCGTATTCATCATAGGCATGTTCGGAAATATCGACTTCAGTTTTGCCCTCCGGGACTATAACTGGCTTAATCGGCAGCTTATATTTGGTCGCAAATTCCCAATCCCGCTGGTCATGTCCAGGTACGGCCATCACCGCACCCGTGCCATAGGTCAGAAGTACATAATCGGCAATCCAGATCGGAACCCGGTCGCCATTAATAGGATTGATGCAATGGGCGCCGGTAAACACACCGGTTTTTTCGCGCACCAGCGACATGCGATCAATTTCGGTCACCTTGCGGGCTTGCTCCTGATAATCTTTAACCTTCTGCTTATTTTCCGGCGTAGTTATGGTATCCACTAATGGATGTTCCGGCGCTAAAACCATATAGGTTACACCGAATAAAGTATCAGCCCGGGTAGTGAAAACCGGCAACCTCTCCCCTGTTTTCTCTTCCTTGAATACAATCTCGGATCCTTCTGACCGGCCGATCCAGTTTTTCTGCATGGTGATTGTTTTAGCTTGCCAGTCGATTTTTTTGTGACCGTCCAGAAGCCTGTCCGCATAGGCGGTGATTTTAAAGAACCACTGAGTCAAGTCTTTCTTGGTAACTTCGGTTTCACAGCGTTCGCAATGGCCTTCGATTACTTGCTCATTGGCCAGCACTGTCTGGCATTGAGGGCACCAGTTGACAGGGGCTTTCTTGCGATAAGCCAGCCCTTTTTCGAACAGCTTGATAAACAGCCATTGCGTCCATTTGTAATATCCCGGGTCGGAGGTCGCGAATTCCGAGTTCCAGTCGATCATCGAGCCGATTTGTTTGAACTGGCGGCGAAAATGTTCGATATTTTTTTGCGTGGATACCGCCGGATGTACTTTATGCTTGATCGCGAAATTTTCCGCCGGCAAGCCAAAGGAGTCATAGCCGATCGGAAAGAAAACGTTGTGGCCCTGCATCCGTTTCAGACGAGCCCAGGTATCGGTTGGGCCGTAATTGTACCATTGCCCGATATGCATCTTATCGCCGGATGGATAAGGGTACATCACCAGCGTATACAGCTTCTTTTCGGTATTATTAAGATCCGTATTGTACAAGCCTTTTTCGGCCCAGATTTTCTGCCACTTTGCTTCTATCTCGGCAAAAGGATAGTGCTTTGAAATGCCGTCACTCATTTTATTTCCCAATCAAAATCAATTCCCATGTATTTTAGAATTCTATCGTCAGAGCGGCGGTTTTAATTACCGTCGCTCATTTTTGAGCTATTATTATATAGTTATCTAATAATCTTGTCAATCGCGATTAGTGGTTCGGTAAAGTCGAGGTCTATTCGAAATTTCTGTGAATCATAATATTTTTAAATATTTGATATTTTTATTGACAGTAAACGGACTTTATGGTATTAGAGGCCTCATACTAAATTGCCCTTTAGTGTAATTAATGACGTATTGGTCTTAAATTATGAAAACCGTATTTAATAAATCTCCCCCGAAATATAATTCTTATTCGATTTAAATAATACTAATTGGTTTACAAATAAATTAACGAAATTTTAGATGGGAGGATTAATGCCCAATATTAAAATCACAATCCTTCTAACACCTCTATTTGTGTTAGCATTATTCATGGGGGCGGCTTTTTCAGAGTCAAGTCAGACCGACGGCGGAAGAGATTCACCTGTAATATGTATACCGAGCAATTCGGCTTTTATTATTGATTCGGTATTCGCGTTTCCCGGCCAAGATACGGTGATTGTGCCCGTATACTTCGACCCTGCCGGCAGCGATTCATTGCGGGAATTCGAGTTCGAAATGGTCATTCCCGACGGTTTGGATTACATCAACGCAACCACCATTGGCGCCGAATGGAATGGCAGTATAAATTCTTACGATACCTCATCATACCTGGAAGTCCAGGGACATGGCGACACGCTTGACGCCGGCACGACTCATATCATGGTCAACTTGCTTTTTAGCCTAAGCGAATCGGTGTCTTTTGATACTTCTATAAGTTTGATATTCCAGCCGGATGTGTACTTCAAAATTGCCGGTGACGATAGAGCTTTTAATCCTGTCGAAGAAAACGGCGCAGTTTCTACGTACGAAGACAGCTTCTGGGTTAACATCAACGACAACATAACAGCTTATTCGTATCAGGCGTTGGATACCAGCAGCAGTTTTAAGGGCGGCAAGTACGTTCAGGTCCCGGTGTATATGTATACATCATTTCCCTGTTCGGAATTCAAGATTTATTCCAAATTCAGATTTTCGGTATCTGACACTAATCTGGTATTCGCTGGCTATGACACGGCTCATGCCTTATACAACGCGGAAGCCGAACTGGAGAACTCGTTATGGGTGAAAATCCACAACACCGATAACCCGGCCACGATAAACACACCCAATTCATTTAAACTGATAACGCTTTACTTCAGAATTAATGATTTTCATGGCGCTTACAACAACTCGCTTTCATATGACACCTTGCTTCAGGTAGCGGCATCTTATGAAGCCGATGACTATTTGCAAGGGGCCGGCTCGGATTATTATTTTGATCTGGATTCGACGAACTATTTCGGTGGCTCAATTTTGCTTCCTGAGTACAAAGTCGCCTTTGATTTAACCGATGGTACGATTCTTTCCGACAGCCTGGCTTCGGTTACAGTCAAAATGAAACCTAGTTTCTGGGCTCAATACTACAAAACCTACGTCGTTTTTGACAGTCATCAGCTCGATTTTGACGGGATTACCGTGGCGGGCGGTACCGCGCCGGACAATGTTACGATTATATATGAAGATACTATTAGTACTCTTCATGTAATCGGCATAGAAGCGACTTCTTTAGGTGATGATGACTACATTCTGCCAAGCACGAGCGTTTTCACGTCGATTTATACACTCAATTTCGAACCGACCGCTTATTTTTGGGATAATTCCGGCGACACAACCCGAGTATATTTCAGCACCTGCGGCGATACCAGTAAAGTACGGGATTACTTTCCTCCGGAGGCAAGTTCGGACCATGTTGAAAGGAAAAGCACAAATGGATCACCTTATTTTACATCCGATACCAGCCGCGTAATCTTGCCTTTCGCGCTGGTCAAAGCGATGGATGATGTGGAATGCGACCATGATTCAGCGACGGTCCCTGTTCAGCTCGAATGGATAGGCGGCAATGATTTTGAAGCGGTTGATTTCAGATCGGAAGCAAAGGGAGCGCTAAATTATCGGGGAATCATAACTGGTGATTTCGAGATAGAATGGGGTGTTCCCTGGATTAGTTTGGATAAAAAAGAAATAAGGGTCATGGGTACTTTCAAGGGCGGCGCTGTTGAAGAGCCAGGCATACTACTGTATCTGGCTCTGGCGACAGATAATCCGGATGATAAAGAGACAAGTATAATCCTAACTCGGTCGCTTTTTGAGGAACCCAATACTTATGCGGCGCTTGAAAACGGTTCTGTCGGACCTTGCAATGCGAAAGAAGAACGAAGGAATGTAATTCCAACAACCCCGGCAACTTATCAGCTTGACCAAAATCATCCTAATCCCTTTAACGCGTCAACTTTTATCAGATTTAACCTGGCCAAAGAAGACAATGTAATTCTTGACATTTACGATATTCTTGGTCGAAAAGTTAAACGGCTGTTAGATGACAAGTTGCCATCAGGTCCGCATCAAGTGGCCTGGGATTGCACTAATGAAAGCGGCATGCGAGTAAGCTCCGGATTCTATATCTATATGCTGTCGACCGATGAAATCACTAAATCCAAAAAAATGTTGTTGTTAAAATGAGAAATCTTGGCAAAACAGATGTTTTTGGAGAAAGCAGGATGGCTGTCCGAAGATTAATTTTACAAATTTTAAACTTTTGCGGGGGCCGGAAAACAGGAGAAATTATGTCTAATATTAAAAACATTCAAATAGGCTTATTGGCATTGTTTTTGATTATCGGTTTGGGATTATCATCGTCTCAAGCCAATCAGAATGACGGCGATAACATTTTGCCAATTGTCTGCATACCGGATGAAGATTGCCGTCTGTACGTCAATTCTGTAAACACTCAGCCTGGTGTCGATACCGTTGAAGTGCCTATTTCCATAGATTATTGGGATAACGTAATAATGAGCGAACTCGTGTTCAGCTTATCTATCGAAGAGGGAATTGAATACGTTGGTTGTAACGCTGATGATTGGGAAGGAGATATCTTTGACACTTGTTACGCCGCTACCCGCCAAGTGGAAATTCAATGTTACAACGATACCCTTAATCTATATTATACCAGAAGTCCTCTGGTTTTGGTTTTCACTCTTGATGAGGGAGTAGGATTCGATTCAACGATAAATTTGACTTTCACCGGTACAATTTATTTTAAATTTTATGAGAATCCATTAGCCTATGACCCTCAAACTTTCAATGGATATGTAAGAACATACGACGATGACGTGGAAGTGGATGTTGGCGAGGTCATTGGATATTCGTACCAGGCCTGGGATACTCTTTCGGCGGCGAAAAGCGAGATGTACGTCAGGGTACCGATCGAATTCTATACCTGTTTTCGAGCAGGGTATTTGAATTTCTATTTGAAAAATACTTGCCCTAATTATAAGTTCGCGGGCTATGATTCCGCGGCATTCGGGGTATCGGTTTGGGATGAATGTGATACTTTGATACGGGTAAATGGGGTGGGACTGGACATCCCCTCGGGGACCGACACGACGCTGGTACAATTGCTTTATCGAATAGATAACTTTGCGGAGCAGTACGATAGCGATTTAGATTATGATACGACGCTTAATATTCCCGCTTTTGACGCCATAGGCTGGTGGCAGAGAGTTACCTGCTATGGGTCTAATCATTACGTAGATCTTGTTGCAGGCACAAATTTCTTTGGCGGGTCAATATCGCTTCCTGAATGCCAGGCTACATTCGATATTATCAATGCGAATGTCGACATCAACCATGAAGTGGCGCTGCCGGTTGAATTGGAGCCGACATTTTACGCGCAATTCTACGAAAACTACATAGAATTCAACGGCGCGGACCTTCATTGCAATTCGATATCTGCCGGACCAGGCAGCGTACCGCAAGATGTGGAACTTACCTACATCGATACTCTTAGCGACTACCATACTATTCGGATTACGGCTACGAACCTCAGAGATTATGAGTATATCCCTCCGGATGAAAGTACAGTTATATATTACGTCCATTTTACGGCGAATGAAAGTTTCGACTCGACAGCCGTTGACTTTTCGGAAAACTGGTACGAAGGCAAAGTGTTGGATTTCTTCCCGGAAGAATCCTGGGGAGAAATAGACCACGTCTCCAGAATACGAACGGACGAGGCGCCTTATTTCGAGACTTTTAACGGAACGGTCTATAATTATGGCGTTCAACCTGTGGCCCCGATTCAACCTTTTGAGTCAAATGAGGAGTCACCGGGTATCGTTTCAATCGATGAAGGCGGTTCTATCCCCTTTGCTTACGCCCTTGATCAAAATTTCCCCAACCCGTTCAACGCGACCACTAATATATCATTTGGTCTGGCCGAATCCGGGCCCGTTCGAATAGAAATCTATGATATATTGGGCCAGAAAGTTAAGACCTTGGTCGCGGATGATTTACAACCCGGACCTCATTATGTAGTTTGGAATGGCAACAACAACGACGGCAAACAAGTAAGTTCAGGCTGTTATTTCTATATTTTAACCGCCAAGGATTTCCGGCAATCAAAGCAGATGCTTCTCCTGAAGTAGCAAACTAGGCACAACTGCGAAAAAGGGCGTCGAAATATCCGACGCCCTTTTTAATGCGAGAATATAAAAGGAGCCCTGCCCAGGCTCCTGATAAATCATGCTTTGTTATTTTATCAAATTCTAAAACAGCATGCCTACTGATAAATACAGCCGGGAATATTTAAATTTTATCGGGTTATCCCAGACGTAATAAGGATCATCAAGTTTGTAGAATTCCAGACTATGATCGTATTCGGAGGAGCCAAATTGATAAGCAAAATCGAACCAGATTTTATCAAACGTTATGCCTGTACCCAGCGAAAAAAGATAAGTGTTGAATTGATCGCCGACAACCGTCGAGTCGTAATTTATCTCGTATAACATCGAATCAACAAAGACCGTATCTACGCCCAGGGAACGCGTGTAATTGTTTTCCAAACTGGGTAGGTTTTGCAATCCGGCTCTAAACGGAATTCTGGCAAAGCCGGCATCATAAACATATTCAGCTCCAACCCTGAATTGAGTCAGGTCGTTCCAATCAGGATCGTAATCGGTAACGTTGTCGTAGATAGTTTGTTCCGGGTCGATATCTATGCGTGTTTTGGAATATGGCTTGGAAGTGACATCAATTCCGAAAGTAATATTCTCCATCGGGGTAAATGAAACGCCGCCGCCAAAATACATGGGAAATTTATTTTTGGCAGTAATTCTATCAATAATACCGTTATAAGTTCTATCAGGATTGCCGTTATCTTCCGCCGTCAGAACGGATTTTTGAGTCAAAGTTAATGGCGTACTGATTACTAAGGCGGCTTTAATCATGTCAAAATCGGCAAGAGCACCAAAATCGAAGTTCGTTCCGGTAAAAGTCGATTTGTCCTTAAAATGTGCCGTGAAAGTCACGGTATCACCGTATGGATAGTTAAAGTAATTAAACGGCAGCCAGATATCCTGTTCATAACCTCTGGTATAAATATTAAAATTGATGCCTACGCCGATATTGGGGGTCGGATTCGTGGCTATAGCCAGATTGATCGCGTCAATTCCCCGATGTTGAGTATATAGCGTTCTTTGGTCCGCAAAATAAGAGGAAATGGCTACATCAGTATGAAGGTCGTAAACGGTCCTAAAGCCTCCGCCAAACCACCATTCTCTATCCATATAAGTAAAAGGCGTTACCGCTCCGGCTTGATCGATACGGTTGTGTTCGGCATCTATTTCGCTTGGCGTATATGTGAAAGTGAGATTTGTATCGGAATGTTCAAAATATGGCGTGGTTAGAAAGAACGGCTGATTATGCTTATCCATACCGCTAAATAAGTTCATCGACATCCGCGCCTTGTTAGTGAAAATCATACCGGCCGGATTTAAAAAGGAGCCATAAGCGTCATTCGCCATAGCATAATAAGCGCCGCCCATAGCCATAGACCTGCCGCCGTAACCGGATGAATTAAAATCAAAATATGGATTTATAGAAGAACTAAATGTTTTAAAAATTCTGCCATAGAAAGGAGATACATCGGTTCTAACGACATTGTCTAGCCCCCAATATTGAAATACATAATAATTCTCATTCTGGGCGTAAGTAAAACCGGCTGAAATTAAAACGATAGCTGCCACGCAAAGTACTTTTTTCATCGTATCCTCCCGAAATACCATCAAACCTGTTTAAAGGCTAAAATCATTTACCATACCTTCAAGATGCTCCCCCCTATCAGCAAAACTTGGTTAATTTAATTAAAGCTCGCCGCTTATGCAAGTATTTTTAAAAGAAAAAATCAGCTCCAGTCCTGTTTAATTCAGCCTGGAAGTCGCCTCCTGAAATTCGCGCTACCGGTATGATAATTATACAAGTCCGACCTTTGAATATTCCAATCAGAGCCAATTTAACGGCAAATAGCCGGCTGAAACAGGCTACAACTCATCATTCAAGTCAATATTTTCTTTAGAAATGCGCGGAAAATTGTAATTGTGGACACACCAACCATGTTGCTCATGTTAAATGCTGCAACTTCAATTTAACACGGTATCAGGTTCGTTTACGGGTCCTCAGTGCTCTTGAGGGCAGGAAAATGACTGTTCGAAATAGTTCCAGCACGCCGGTTACGGCAATTCCGGCCAGGCGAAATGGCAGTAATAATAACCATACAAATGGATACAAAATCAGGGCCAAAACAGCTATTGGCCAACAAAGGACGAATAATATGCACCATAAAAGAAAACCAGCCATCCGCCTGCTCCTTGTTTTTTGCGTAATATATCTTTATTTATTAAATTTGTAAATTGAATTTTGATATCAAACAATTTAAACCGATTGTCAATTTATCATAAGTTACGTCGGGTCGTGCCCGTAAGGGTGTGACTTGACGCAGATTAACAGACAGGTCACGCTCCGCTACGACCTGTCTGAACATAAGTATTGCGTTTGTAAGCAGTCTGATCGCTAAGGCCGTTGTTTATTTGTATTCCAGCATCAATAACCCTTCGTGGGCATCGGCGACAAAAATGTAATCTTCTGTAACAAAAACATCGCGGGCATAGCCGGGCGTATCATAGCTGGCTTTTAATATCGGGCTGTCCGGGTTAGTTATATCGATAATATGCAAGCCGGATTCATAATCGGCGATATAGGCGTAGCTCTCCAGCACAAAGACACCGAAAGCCTGATCCGGCGTATTGTAATCGCCGACCAATGTCAGGCTGGTGGGATTGGAAATATCGATTACCTGCAACCCGGAGGCGTAATCGGCGATATAGGCGCAATTGCCGGATACATAAACATCCAGAGCACGTCCCGGCGTGTTATAGAAACCGGTCAGAACCAAATCATCGGGATGTTCGACATCTATTGCCAGCAGTCCCGAATAATCCGCCGCAACATAGGCGTAATTACCGGTGACGAAATTGCCGGCCACAAAAACTCCGAACGCCTGATTCGCCGTCT
>Ga0299912_10002115_pt1 | contig 16252 bp, 14 predicted proteins | sample RVTome_2_FD_207667 | JGI IMG/M metagenome (GOLD analysis project Ga0299912, IMG submission 207667) | Soil microbial communities from uranium-contaminated site in the Upper Colorado River Basin, Wyoming, United States - RVT95D214 (version 2) ... | reverse complement strand
TTGAGACTGGCGAAAGCTTCGAACTTATCGAGCGCACCTTCTTCATCGAACACCTGGGCATAAAGTTCCAGCGCGCAAGGCGACGAAAATATGCCCGCACAACCACACGCGGATTCCTTGGCGCTAATGGCATGCGGTGCGGTATCGGTACCCAGGAAAAACTGCGCTTCGCCAGACGTCGCGGCTTCGCGCAACGCCAGACGATGTTGCTCGCGCTTCGCCACCGGCAGACAATACAAATGCGGATGAATGCCGCCACGGAAAATGTCGGTACGATTGATCATCAAATGATGGGGCGTAATGGTGGCGCCCACGCGCGGACCTTGGGCGCGCACGAAGTTCACCGCCGCCGAGGTGGTGATATGCTCGAACACCACCTTCAATCCCTGAAAGCGCTGCAGCGTCGGTTCCAACACCTGATGGATAAAAACATTTTCCCGGTCGAAAATGTCAATGCTCGGCTCGGTAACCTCGCCATGGACCAACAAAGGCATACCGATTTTTTCCATACGTTCCAGAACGGCATTGATCTTTTCGATATCCGTCACGCCGCGGTCGGAATTTGTCGTCGCCCCCGCCGGATACAGCTTAGCGGCGGCAAACACCCCCTGCCGAAAGCCCTCGGTCAAATCATCGGCATCGGTATTATCGGTAAGATAGGCCGTCATCAACGGATTAAACGAGGCCGATGGAGACACTGCCGCCTGAACGCGGCTGCGGTATTCGACCGCCAGTTGATAGGTAGTGACCGGCGACGCCAAATTGGGCATGACAATGGCGCGGCCAAATTGGCGTGCGGTGAAAGGAGCGACCGCGTTTAACATCGCACCGTCTCGCAAATGCACATGCCAATCGTCAGGACGGCGCAAGGTGATGGATTGAACGTCGTTCACTTCGTATTTTTCCAGTGGCCCCAATTGGGGTCTTTGCGCTTCATAAATTCATTGGCCATGTAGCGCACGCGCCCCACCAAATAGAGCGAAATGGTTTTGAACACAGGATCGATGGTTTCAAGACGACGGTTAAACTCGTCGCGCTTAATGGCGATCAGTTCAACCTTGGTGCGGGCTATCGCTTCAGCCATACGGGGACTGTCGTCAAACAGCGCCATCTCGCCGAAAATATCGTTTTTCGACAACACCGCCAAGGTCTGCGGATTCGATGACTTCATGCCTTTGCGGATTTCCACCTTCCCATGCATGATCAGATACGCCGCGTCGCCCGGTTCGCCTTCTTCAAAGATCACTTTGTGGGCATCAAAACGGACCGTTTCAAAACCGCTTTGAGGCGGTTCTGACGGTTTTTGCGGATCCGTATGACTTTCCGCGAACAAGCGTTTTCCCGTGTCGACCATACCGCCATTCTCTCAATATCTTATGCCTTTGGGAAGGCCTCACGTACTCAAGGCATCGAATACGTCGCCCGACATATCCCCGCCTTCGATATGCGCCTTATGCCATAGTGCGTAAAACAGCAACGTCCACGCCGCTTTGCCCGCGCGGCTATCGTTGGCAAGAAAGACCTCCTTGACCCGCCTTGGCTTACACACGGCTTGAATGCACGCTTGCGCCGCCACCCGTTCGCCCGCCATCTTGCCCTTATCGGCAATCCAATCGCCCACCGGCACGGTAAATCCGCGTTTTTTAGAATACGGCTTGGCTTCGGGCATGGCGGTGCCTAGCCAATGGCGCAACACGTGTTTACCCAGCCGGTGTTTTATCTTCAGGCCGTCGGGCAGCGTAAAAGCAAATTGCGCCATGTGCATATCGAGAAACGGCACGCGCCCCTCAACTCCATGCGCCATGAGCATGCGGTCCACCTTGGTCAACAGATCATTGGGCAGCCAGGTGGCGATATCCTGAGCCTGAACGACCTGCAGACGTGAACGGCCGCCACCCTTAGCCTCCAGCCCGGCCTGAGCGATGCCCGCGCGCCAAACCTGAGCCTGATCTTCATGGCGCAGCAGATCTAAATTTTCCAAGATGCCACGGCGGCGCATGGGTTTAGGAAACAGCCTGCGCGCGGCGTCACGATAGCGACCATATCCCGCAAACAACTCATCACCGCCCTCACCCGCCAGCACCACCTTGATGCCTTCGGCGCGCGCTTTCTGCGCCAGCTTCCAAGTGGGCAACAATGCATAATCTGCGGCGGGGTCATCCATATGCTTGGCGATGCGCGGCAACAGCGCCCAAAAATCGTCCGCACCAAAATCAACTTCGAAATGCGTGGCGCCCTCGGCACGGGCCAAGGCGCGAGCGTGTTCACGCTCATCATGCACGTTCGTGCCGGAAAAACCCGCTGTAAACGCAACCACCGGTTCGGGGTTTAAGCGGCTCATCATCGCCAACAACACGGAAGAATCGATGCCGCCGGACAAAAACATGCCATACGGCACATCGGCACGCTGATGTACGCCCACACTGTCGTTAAGCACCTGATCCAAATCGTTCAGCGCCCTGGCGCGGGAATTGGGTTTAGGTCTGCCCTGGGGCAACGCTGCCCGGTGACGATGCTCGACGATACGCCCCGCCTCGACCACCAAGGTTTCGCCGGGCAACACCCGATGGATGCCCTTAAGCGCGGTTTCGCGCCCGGTGGTGAATTGCAATTGCAGCAACTCATCGCGCTTAGGCTCAAACAATTCAGGTCTAACCAACTCTGCACGAATCAGCGCCTGGGGTTCGGAGGCAAAAGCGAAGCCTTTGTCCGTTATGGCGTAATACAACGGCTTGATGCCAAATGGATCACGCGCCAGCACCAATCGAGCATGGGCGGCATCCCAAATGGCGATCGCGTACATGCCGCGCAAATGTTCGGTGAAATCGAGCCCGTGGCTAAGATACAAATGCAACGGCGGTTCGCAATCGGACTGGGTGTTGAAAGCGACGCCCGGCATCTTCGCGCGCAGTTCGGGGTTATTGTAAATCTCGCCATTGGCGACCAGAGCCACCTCGCCACCCTGTTCGCGGCGAGTGATGAATGGCTGATCGCCGGTTTTCAAATCGACAATGGCCAGACGGGTGTGCACCAAGGCGCACGGACCCGCGATGTAATGCCCCTGGCCATCGGGGCCGCGATGAGCCAACGCATCGGTCAAGCGTTTAAGCACGCCTGCGTCCGGCCGATCTTGAGAACTTCCGACAAGGCCCGCGATGCCGCACATCAGCCCGCGATCTCCTGAAAAAATTGCAGATAACGCTGCACCACCTGAGCCTCGGTAAACTCGGCTTGATAACGCTCGCGCCCGGCTTGAGCCACCCGCTCCGCCAAGGCGGCGTCGCCCAACACCCGCTTGACCGCAGCAGCCATGGCCGGCGCATCGTCGACGGGGGTAAGCAAACCGTCCTGACCATCCTTGATCAATTGGCTGGGGCCTTGGCTGGCGGCGGCCACCACCGGGCGCGATTGCGCCCAAGCCTCGATCACGACATTGCCCAACGGCTCATGACGCGACGGACAAACGAACACATCACACGCTGCCAGCAGCGCCGACACATCGTCGCGCCACCCCACCATACGCATGCGCGGGCGCACGCCCAGTTCCGTCGCCAATCGTTCTAAATTATCCCGCTCCGGCCCCTCGCCCGCGATCACCAAATAAGCTTGCGGAATATCCACCAATGCGCGGATCAAGGTATCGAACGCCTTGTTTTGGTGCAGCCTGCCCATCGTCAAAATGAAGCGCCCGCGCGTGGGTAAGCTCATCGAGCGCAACGACGCCGGTGCGACCACATCGGCAGCGACGAAGTTGGGCAGATAATGGGTGCGGTCTTCCGGCCAGCCTTCGGCTTTGAGATAATCGCAAATGTCTTGCGTATTGCCCACCAGATGATCGCAGTGACGATAGTATTTGAGGTTATAATATCCGCCCAACCGAGCCGCGAGCACGTAGTTCAAATCGCGGGGTCTGCGCCCAGGCATCTTCGACGTGGCGCGGTTCATCCACGTCAGCGCCACATGCGGTTTGAACTCGCGCAATTGGCGCTTCAACAGCATCGGCGTCCATAAATCGAAGTGTCCGCCGAATTTCAATTCCACCGGATCGATGCCCGCACTACGCAGCAAGGCCGCGCGCTGGTCGTTTTTTCGGATCACCACGCGCTGATCCAATCCCGCTTTGTGCAGGCCAATCACCAAGCGCACAAAGAATGCCTCCGCCCCGCCGAACTCCGCCCCCGCCATGGCCTGCAATACGCGCACGTTATCGATCCTTTTCGCCGTCGCCTTCAAGGCGGGCCTTTAAGTATGCAAGCAGCGGGAACAATCCCGCCATCAGCGCGATCAAAAATCCATAACCGCCTTCTTTGTAACCCTTGCGCCCAATGTAGCATTTAAAAAAACGCGAAAACAGCCGACGCAGATTATTGGCGAACGAACCGATGTCGCCGCTGGCCCGAAGATCCCGTGCGCGCGCCGTGGAATAGCGATCTAAGCGCTGGATCATGTCGGAAATATCTTTGTCCACCAGATGCACCATGCGGTTTTTCAACCACATGCGTTCGCCCTTCAGTTCCACGCCCGGATGGATGCGCTGTTGGCCCCACACCTTGGCGCCTTTGGAAAACAGCCGCACCGTGGCGCTGACGCCCCACGAAGCACCCCACCCGTAACGCACCAAAGTCTTGCCGATGTAATTGTCGTACGGAATGAGGAAATGCCCGAACGGCGCGTCTTGAATGGCGTTGCGAATTTCAGCGGCCAGCTCCGCCGACACGCGTTCGTCCGCATCGACTTCCAAAATCCAGTCGCCCGCACACGCGTCCAAACCGGCATGGCGGCGGGGGCCTTCGATATCCCAACTGCCCTCAATCAGTTTGGTGGTGTATTTCACAGCGATGGACTTCGAACCATCGGTGCATTTATCCAACACCACCACCAATTCGTCGGCAAAGCTCAGCGCCGCCAGACAGGCGTCGAGATTGTCTTCTTCGTTATGCGCTACCACCAGCGCACTAAGCCTAACTGACGTGGCCTGGGTCATGATACTTCGTTCCACAGTTCTTGGGCGGCAGCCTCGGCCTGATCAACGCTCAAATCCATCATCAAACATTGAACCGCGCGCCAATCGTAATCTGCGGGAAAGACTTCGTCATAGCTTTTATCGCCCCGCACGACGCGACACTTCTTTCCCCACGGCGCATAATGCACCTCGCGCGAGGGACCGAATAAGCCCAACGTCGGCGTTTTGGACGCTGCGGCCATGTGCATAAGACCGGAATCGTTTCCGACATAAAACGCCGCACGCTTCAAACACGCATAAACCGCGAGCAACGGCGTATTGCCCACCAGATCGATCACCCGATCTAAAGGCAAGGCCTTCAGCACCGGTTCGGCCATAGCGCGTTCGGACGAATGCGCGATCACCGCGATACGCGCACCGGGCAGAATGCCGCGATCACCAGTCAAGCGCACCGCCAATTGTGCAAACCGATCCGCAGGCCAGGTCTTGCCCAGCCAATTGGCGGTAGGGCCAAGGGCCAAAATAGGTGTGCCTTCCGGCATCAATTGCGCCGCCAGGGCTTCATGTTCAGGCAGCGTCCACAAGGTCGGCTGAGGCGGGTTGTCTACAAGACCCAACAGCGAGCCCATGGCGCGGACCCGGTGTACATCCAGCTTGCCCGCCCGGCCCAAATGAATTTGCCGCTTGGCGAGCAGGGCATAACTCAACGGCGCATTACGCAGGTCCACCACCACATCCCAAACATGCATCACGCAGTGACGCCACATATCCCACCAATGCAGGGAATGCTTGCGCTTGGACAGTTCAATAATGCGTTCCAAGCCGGGGACGCCCTGAAACAGCCCCGCAGCAACGGGGCCGCACACGACGGTCACGCGCGCGCCGGGATAATCGTCAAGCAGGCGCGCCAGCAGCCCCGTGGACAACACGGCGTCCCCCAGCCGGTTAGACGTAATGAACAGAATACGCGTCAAGGTTTACCCCTGAAAAATCGACCGAATCGGCAAATTGAACCCATAGCGTCTTTATACGAGGGCTAGCGTCGCTTGCCCACCCTTACTTAACTCAACTTTGCCCCCTCAAACCCCTGCCCCCTTGCCATTCTGCTCTGAATGCCTCACCTTTCTTAAGTCCAGCAAAACCTAAAGAGTGCATCGATGTATATCCCTTTGGAAAATCGTGGTTTGATCAAAATTGAAGGGCCTGACGCGCGCGACTATCTGCAAGGCTTAGTCAGTCAGGACATGACGCGCGTCACCGCCACACAAGCGGTTTATTCGGCGTTTCTCACCCCGCAGGGCAAGTTTCTCTTTGATTTTTTCTGTTTCGAACTGAACGGCGCGCTGATGCTCGACTGCGAAGCGGATCGGCGCTCCGATTTTTTCAAGCGATTGAGCCTATACAAGCTGCGCTCCAAGGCGACGCTCACCGACGTCAGCGATGCCTATCGCATCTATGCCGTCTTGGACGACACGGATCAACCGGCCCTGTGCGATCAACTGGGCCTGAGCCACGAGCGGGGAACGTGCGTTCCGTTCGGCGACGGCGTGGCCTATGTGGACCCGCGCTTAGACACCATGGGTCTGCGCGTAGCGCTACCCCTTGGCGACACGGCATTGACCGACGCGGGCAAGCGCCCCGGCGCGTTTGAAAATTATGAAGCTGTCCGCATCGCCCAGGGTCTGCCCGATGGCGCCCGCGACATGGCGGTGGATAAAGCGCTGCTGCTGGAAAACGGTTTTGAGGAATTGGACGGCGTCAGCTTCACCAAGGGCTGTTTCATGGGCCAGGAATTGACCGCCCGCACCCGCTATCGCGGCTTGGTGAAAAAACGTCTGCTGCCGGTCGCCATCGATGGCCCCGCGCCGGCTCCCGGAACCGCCATCGAAGTGGATGGCCGTGAAGTGGGCGAAATGCGTACCGAGATCGGCGATATCGGGCTGGCCCTGATCCGCCTTGACGCCTTGGACGATCATTTCAGTTTCACTATCGGCGAAACCACATTAACGCCCAATGTTCCCGACTGGGTGGTGTTCCAAGATCAAGGCAAACAAGATCAAGGTAAACCTGGGGGCGCGGACTGATTCATGGCCCGCGACCTGCCCAACGATATCGGCCAACTGCTGGAATTCGTTTCACGCGTTTACACCTACCGCATCAACGAATGCGGGCCGGTCGCCAACGGCGTGTTTTGGAAAGACGCAGATGGTCAAATCTTGCGCCTGGAACTGCTGCTGCAAACGGTGGCGCCGGAAGACCTAAACGGCCCCATCACCATCAACGATCTGGGCTGCGGTTACGGCGCGCTGTTTGATCTGATTAAATCCGAACCGATGATGCAGGGCGGTCGTTACATCGGATACGACATCTCTCCTGAAATGATCGCCACCGCCAAAGCGCAATACAAAGATGCGCGCGCCACCTTCATCGTCAGCCCGGTGGCGACCGAAGTTGCGGATTATTCTTTCGTATCGGGCACCTACAATATGTCCATGGGCGCGAACGCGGCGCTGTGGACGTACTACATCAAAACCAGCTTAGACATGCTGTGGAAAAAAACCGCCAAGACCTTGGCGTTCAATCTGCTGGACGCTGGCGAACCTCACAAACTGGACGATCTTTTTTATGCCGACCGACGCACGTTCTTGGAACACGCGCTAACCCTATCGCCGGAGGTCGAAATCATCGACGACTATCCGCTGAACGAATTCACCATCGTCGTCAGGCGAACTTAAAGTTTCGGCGCGATGGCGTCGAGTCTATCCTTCAGCGCATAGGGGCTGAGGCCCTTTAAGTTCATTCCCGTTAATTTAAGAATCTGCTGTTCCAAATCGCCATATAGGCGGCGATATGCGCCGCGGCGTTCCATATCGCCCTCGGCAACCACTTGCGGGTCGGGATACGGCCAATGCACGTACACGGGGTCTGAAAACCAGATGGGAAACGGACCGCGCTTTAACGCTTCGTCCATCGTCACCACCACGTGCAAAGCGGGCGCGGTGGGGCGCGCAAACTCCTGCCAGCTTTTTGGGTACAGATTATCGGTAACGTACCCAGCCTGCTTGAGCGTTTCCAGCGTATGGCCATGAATGTTAAAGGCGGGATTGCGCCCGGCGCTGAACGCTCGGAACGCTTCGCCGCCCAGCCGCCGCAGCAACGCTTCGGCAATAATGGTGCGCGCGGCGTTGGCTTCCCCCGCAAATAGAATGTTCAACGTATCGTCTGCGATGGCCCTGCTCCCCCCAGAAAACAAGTCGACACGCGATCAAGAGCTCATAAAGCCGTTTACGCGTTATCCTCTGCTTCCACGCCTAAGGCAGCCTGGGCCGCAGCCAACCTTGCGATGGGAACACGGTAAGGGGAACACGACACATAGTCTAGCCCCACTTTATGGAAAAAATGCACCGATGCCGGATCGCCGCCGTGCTCGCCGCAGATGCCGACCTTCAAGCCTGCGCGGGTGGCGCGGCCACGCTCGACGCCGATCTTCACCAATTCGCCCACGCCGGTTTGATCCAGACTGACAAATGGGTCTTGTTTGATCACGCCCTTTTCGCGGTAAATCTGCAGGAATGGCCCGGCATCGTCACGCGACAGACCATAGGTCGTCTGAGTCAAATCGTTGGTGCCGAAGCTGAAAAATTCCGCGTCCTTGGCGAGTTCGCCCGCTTGCAAGGCGGCGCGCGGCAATTCGATCATGGTGCCCACATGATAGACCAACTTCACGCCGCGCTTGGCCAGAACGGCATCCGCCGTTTCCACCACCAAGGCCCGAAGGCGCGTCAGTTCTTCACGGTCCGCCACTAAGGGGATCATCACTTCCGGATGTACGTTGCCGCCCTTAGTCGCCACGTCGCAGGCGGCTTCAAGAATGGCGCGGGTCTGCATTTCGTAGATTTCCGGATACGTAATCGCCAGACGGCAACCGCGATGGCCCAGCATGGGGTTCATTTCGTGCAGATCATTGGAACGGCGCGAAACCAACTCAGGACTAACGCCCAAAGCCTTGGCGACGTTTTCGATGTCACGCGGCTGGTTCGGCAAAAATTCGTGCAGCGGCGGGTCCAGCAGACGGATGGTCACCGGCAGCCCATCCATGATTTCAAACAGGCTGACAAAATCCTGGCGCTGGTACGGCAACAGCTTTTCAAGCGCCGCCCGGCGCGCATCCACGGTGGACGCGATGATCATTTCGCGCATATGAATAATGCGTTCCGGATCGAAAAACATATGTTCGGTCCGCGCCAAGCCGATGCCCTCTGCGCCAAACTTGCGCGCGACCTTCGCATCAAGCGGCGTTTCCGCATTGGCGCGCACGCCCAGACGCTTGACCTCGTTCACCCACTCCATCAGCGTGGCGAAATCGCCGCTAAGCTCCGGCTCGACCGTCGGCACCTGACCTTTGATCACTTCGCCCGTCGATCCATCCAGCGTAATGATATCGCCTTCGCGCAAGGTTTCACCCAGCGCCGAAAGGGTCTTAGCCTTAACGTCAACGACGATACCGCCCGCGCCGGAAACGCACGGCTTACCCATGCCGCGCGCCACCACGGCGGCGTGAGACGTCATGCCGCCCCGCGTCGTCATAATGCCTTTGGCGGCATTCATGCCGCCGATGTCTTCGGGGCTGGTTTCCACGCGCGCCAAGATCACCGCTTCACCGCGCGACGCCCAATCTTCCGCCACCTCGGCGGTAAACACCAACTTGCCCGCCGCCGCACCCGGCGAAGCGGGCAGTCCGGTACCCAAAATCGTGCGCGGCGCTTTCGGATCCAAGGTCCGGTGCAGCAATTGATCTAAATGTCCGGGTTCGATCCGGCGGATGGCTTCGGGCTTTTTGATCAGGCCTTCACCCACCATATCGACGGCGATTTTCAGCGCCGCCTTGGTGGTGCGCTTGCCGCCGCGGGTCTGCAATATCCACAGCTTGCCCTGCTGGATGGTGAATTCCATATCCTGCATATCTTTGTAATGCGCCTCTAGTTTGCGGCGCACGCCATCCAATTGGCCGTATAGTTCCGGCATACTTTCTTCAAGCGACGGCAAGTTCATGCCTGCGTTCGTCTTCTCGGCCAGCGATAGCGGCTGCGGCGTGCGGATACCCGCCACCACGTCCTCACCCTGGGCATTGATCAGGTATTCGCCGTAAAACAGATTTTCGCCGGTGGACGGGTTGCGCGTGAAACACACGCCGGTGGCGCTGTCGTCGCCCATATTGCCGAACACCATCGCCTGCACGTTTACCGCCGTACCCCAGTCTTCGGGGATGTTGTGCAGCCTGCGATAGGTCTGAGCGCGTTTGTTGGTCCAGCTTTTGAACACCGCGCCAATGGACGCCCACAGTTGCGCTTCGGGTTCAGAAGGAAACGGTTCGCCGGTTTGCTTTTCGACGGTGGCCAAAAATTTGGGCACCAAATTCTTCCAGTCATCGACGGTAAGATCGGTATCGAGCTTCAGGCGGTGCTCGTGTTTATAATCTTCCAGCAGGTCTTCAAAGTGGTAATGATCTACGCCCAGCACCACGTCGCCGAACATCTGAATGAATCGGCGATAGCTGTCATAGGCGAACCGCGCATCGCCGGTGACGCGCGCAATCGTTTCGACCGTTTTTTCGTTAAGACCTAAATTGAGCACCGTGTCCATCATGCCGGGCATGGACGCGCGTGCGCCGGAACGCACCGACAACAACAGCACTTTATCGCCGCGTCCGAATGTCGTTCCCATCTGGCTTTCAAGCGTGGCCACCGCCGCGACGACTTCGGCATTCAGGCCATCGGGATAAACGCCCTTCGTTTCGGAAAAATGTCGGCAGACCTCGGTGGTGATGGTGAAACCCGGCGGAACCGGCAGGCCGATGGACGACATTTCGTGCAGATTGGCGCCCTTGCCGCCCAGCAGATTGCGCAACTTGGCGGAGCCGTCCGCCTTGCCATTGCCAAAGGAATAAACCCATTTGTTCGCCATGATTAGCCCTCGATTTTAGAGAAGTCGGCAATATCACCCGTAACGGTTAGAATTTGAGACAACAGCTTCAATCGATTTTTTCGAACGTCTTGATCATCCACGTTCACCATTACCGCATCGAAAAACGCATCCAACGGTGCCCGCAGCGTGGCCAACGCGGCCATAGCGTCGGCGAACCGTTCTTTGCCCGCCAGATGCTGGCCTTCGGCGCCTGCGCTCGCCAGCGCCGCAAATAGGTTGCGTTCTTCGTCTAAGGCAAACAGCGCCGGATCGGGCGCTTCCGAATAGGATACGCCGTCTTTTTTCTCTTCGATACGCAAAATATTGGCGGCGCGTTTGTGCGCGGCCAGCAGGTTCACGCCATCGTCGGTGCCCATCAACGCGCCCAGCGCATCCACGCGGGCCAATAGGCGCACCAGATCGTCTTCGCCGCCCCCAGCTTCATTTTTTTGCGAAAACACCGCGTCAATCAGATCATGCCGCACACCCTCGGATTTCAGATGAACCTTGAGGCGGTCGGCGAAGAAGGCGAGCAGATCGTCGGCAATATAACGCCACACGTCAGAAACAGTAACTTCCTGTCCTGAAATACGCTCAACTGCTTCAGCAATTGAGTACTTTTCAAAATAATCCGAGGAGAGCGCACTCTCCGGATAGAGTTTCAATGCACGGACAAAAGTATCAAGAAGCTTGATCCGTAATTTGTTCTCAATAATCAATCGAATGACGCCCAATGCCGCGCGGCGCAGCGCAAACGGGTCTTTCGAGCCGGTGGGTTTTTCATCGATGGTCCAAAAACCGACCAAGGTGTCGATCTTGTCGGCCAGCGCCACCGCCACCGACACGGGCGCGTTGGGGCAGGCATCACCCGGGCCGAGCGGCGAATAATGATCGCGGATGGCGTCGGCGACTGCGGCGCTTTCGTCGGCGGCCAGCGCGTAATAACGCCCCATCACGCCTTGCAGTTCGGGGAATTCGCCCACCATGCCGGTGACCAGATCGGCCTTGCACAGTTGCGCGGCGGCGATGGCGTCGGCCTTATGCGCGCCGATGCTGGGCGCCAATTGTTCAACCAGGGCGACGATGCGCGAAACCTTATCGGCGACCGTGCCCAGCTTGGCGTGGAACACGATGTTTTTAAGCTGTGACGTGCGCAACGCCAGCGGGGTTTTTAAATCTTGATCCCAAAAGAACTTGGCGTCCGACAGGCGCGCGCGCAACACGCGTTCGTTGCCCGCGACGATGGCCTTGCCGCCGTCGGCGGCCTGCTGATTGGCGACGACGATGAACTTGGGCGCTAAGCTGCCGTCGGCGTTCAACAGGGTGAAGTATTTTTGGTTCACGCGCATGGTGGTGGTCAGCACTTCGGCGGGCACATCCATGAATTCGTCATCGATGCTGCCCATCAGCACTTGAGGCCACTCGACCAACCCGGTGACTTCCTGCAACAGGCCTTCGTCGGGTTTCAAGGTGAAGCCCGCATGTTCGGCGAGCTTCTCGGCTTGTGAAACGATCTCGGCGCGGCGCTCGCTGGGGCACAGCAACACGTGCGCGGCCGACAGCTTGGCGCGGTAATCGGCGAAATCCGTCACCGCGATGGGGCCGGGGCTTAAAAAGCGGTGGCCGAAGGTATGCTGGCTGGCCTTCACGGTTTCATACGTCACCGCCAGAACTTCGCCGCCGAACAACGCCAGAATGTTGTGCAACGGGCGCACCCAACGCTTTTCGCCGCCGCCCCACTTCATGGATTTTGGCCACGGCAGCGCGTGAAGGGCGGCGTCAATAATGCCGGGCAGCGCGGCGGACGTGGTGCCGCCCTTCTTTTCGATCACCGCGAAATAAAACAGCTTTCCCTTCACGTCGCGCTGTTCGCATTGATCGAGCGTCAGCCCGGTGGAAGCCAAGAACCCGCTGAGCGCTTGTTCCGGCGCGCCGACTTGCGGGCCTTTGCGTTCGTCATGCACGTCGGGCTGGCGTTCCGGCAGGCCGTCGATCACCAGCGCCAATCGGCGCGGGGTGACGAAGGCTTCGCAGCGCTCCCACTCCAACCCGGCTTTTTTCAGGCCTTCTTCGACCAGACGCTTTAAATCGTCCGCCGCTTTGGCCTGCATGCGCGCGGGGATTTCTTCGCTGAAGAGTTCGAGCAGGAGTTCGGCCATTATGCAGCCTCCCCTTCGCCCTGAAGCCATGCTTCGCAGCAGCCCTTGGCCAGTGCGCGCACGCGCCCGATGTAAGCCTGGCGTTCGGTCACCGAAATGACCCCGCGCGCATCCAACAAATTGAAGGTGTGCGAAGCCTTGATGCATTGCTCGTAAGCGGGCAGCGCCAGCGGCGCATCCAGCCCCAATAAACGCTGGCAATTTTGCTCGGCGTCCGAAAACTGCCTGAACAGAATGTCGGTGTCGGATTGTTCGAAGTTATAGGTGGATTGTTCGATCTCGTTGCGCTTGAACACGTCGCCATAACGCACACCGTGGCCGTTCCAATCCAAGTCATAGACGTTTTCCACGCCCTGGATGTACATGGCCAGACGCTCCAGCCCGTAGGTCAACTCCACCGCGACTGGATTGCATTCGATGCCGCCGACCTGCTGAAAATACGTGAACTGCGACACTTCCATGCCGTCGCACCACACTTCCCAGCCCAGCCCCCAGGCGCCCAGGGTCGGGCTTTCCCAATCGTCTTCGACGAAGCGGATGTCATGTTTGGCCGGGTCGATGCCCAGCACCTTAAGGCTTTCGAGATAGAGGTCTTGAGAATTAGGCGGCGACGGTTTCAAGATCGCCTGAAACTGATAATAGTGCTGCAAGCGGTTGGGGTTTTCGCCATAACGCCCATCGGTGGGGCGGCGCGAGGGCTGCACATAGGCGGCCTTCCACGGTTTCGGCCCCAGCGCGCGCAGCGTGGTGGCGGGGTGAAAGGTGCCCGCGCCGACTTCCTGGTCGTGAGGTTGCAACAACACGCACCCCTGCCCCGCCCAAAAGCCTTGCAGCTTTAGAATCAAATTTTGAAAACACGTGTCGGGGTTGGGTGCGGGCATAATATCGAAAAACCTATATTAACTTTATGTTGCAGTGCAGCGACGATAACCGTCGCCCGCTTCCCGGTCAAGCCACGGAAACCTTGAAAATAAAGGCCTTACCCCCGAAATGGGCAGCCTTCCTTGCCGCACGATTGAGCGCCGCGCGTGACGTACGATCCACACAGCGAGCATTTCACCATGTCCTCGACGCCATCCGATGCAGGATTGGCGCGGTTTGCATCCATTTTAGCGCGTTTTTCGCGTTGATCCGCCATCCGCGTAAACGTCCTAAACGCGAACCACACGACAGTGACGACCAGAATCGTAAAGATGATTTTCGTAAACATAAATTCCTTGTAGGGCGGGCTTTTCGCCCGGTCAAATGTTATCCGTTAATCCTTAAGCGCTGACCCTTAAATGCAGCGCGCCGCCCTTTAATGCGGCGTCGGCGGCGGGCGTATAACTTCCGTCGTTTTGGTGCAGCGTCAGTCCGCTCATCAACTGCATGGGCGATTTGACGCCTTTGCGCGCACGCACGATGACGCGGCTGGCGATTTCGCCGTCCTTGGGCCACAGGGGAAAGACCGTCACCTCGCCCGCCCGGTCTTCCAGGCCAATCAGCAATTCGGCCAAGCGGTCGGCGCGGTAAATGAAGGTAAGCGAACCCTTGCGCCGACAAAACTTAAGCGCCGCATCGACCCAATCTTCCAGGTCCGCATCGCTTTCCACATGGGCCAAGCGTTTGCTTTCATTGGGCGGATGGTTGCCCCGGTCGCCGCTCATATAAGGCGGATTGGCGAACACATGATCATAACCCTCGAACTCTAACTCGGCGGGCGGGTTGAGGATGTCGCCGAAAAACACGTTCAGGCGGTCGGCAAAACCGTTGGCCGCGATATTTTGCCGCGCCAGATCGGCCAATTCGCCCTGCAACTCCAAACCGTCAATGGCCAAGCCCGGAATGCGCGCGGCCAGACACAGCATCGCCGCCCCCGCGCCGCAACCCAAATCCAGCGCCTTTTCCCCTTGATCTGCGCGCACTGCGGCGGCCAGCAATACCGGGTCCACGGCGGCGCGATAGCCCTCAAGCGGTTGATTGAGAATTACGCGACCGTCCAAAATCCGGTCTTCGCTGGTTTTCATCAGTATTTCCTCACATCGCCGCCAGGATGCCTCAGGGCTTAGGCGCTTGACCCCGCCCTTGCGGACGGTCATAAACTACACGACTGTTACGGCATAATGTCACATCGTGACGCATCGGAGAACCGCCTTGGGCGTTGTCGTGAATTTAACCGAAGAGCGCAAAATCTCACCGCTCGACCGTTTGGCCGAACTGGTCGCCGACGATCTGAAGGCCGCCAATGAGGCGATTGTCGAGCGTATGCACTCGCCGGTCTCATTAATCCCGCAACTGGCCGGGCACATCATCGCCGCCGGCGGCAAACGGCTGCGCCCCATGCTGACGCTGGCCACCGCGCGCATGTGCGGTTACACCGGCGACCGCCATATCCTGCTTTCGGCGTGCATCGAATTCATTCACACCGCGACGCTGCTGCACGACGACGTGGTGGACGAAAGCGATTTGCGCCGGGGCCAGGCCTCGGCCAACGCGCTGTGGGGCAATAAACCGAGCGTTTTAGTCGGCGATTTCCTGTTTACGCGCTCGTTCTCGCTGATGGTCGAAGACGGTAATCTGGATGTCTTGCGCATTCTATCCAGCGCGTCTGCGACCCTGGCCGAAGGCGAAGTGCTGCAACTGGTCACCGCCAACGACACCGAAACCACCGAAAGCGACTATCTCGCCGTGATCAAGGCCAAGACCGCCGAACTGTTCGCCGCCGCCGCCGAGCTTGGCCCGGTGATCGCAGGACGCCCGGAAAAGGAACACAAGGCGCTGCGCGAATACGGCATGAACTTAGGCATTGCGTTTCAACTGATCGACGACGTTTTGGACTTTTCCGCCAAACAAGAAGCGCTGGGCAAGGCCATCGGCGACGATTTCCGCGAAGGCAAGATCACCTTGCCCATCGTGCTGGCCTTTGCGCGCGGCACGGAAGAAGAGCGCGAGTTCTGGCGGCGCACCTTGGAACAGCTCGACCAACACGACGGCGACATCGAGCACGCCAATGAACTGCTCACCCGCCACCACGCGCTGGCCGACACGGTGGAACGCGCCCGCCATTACGGCGCCATCGCCCGCGACGCGCTTGGCGTTTTCCCGGAATCCGCCATCAAGACGGCGCTGGTCGACACCATCGACTTTTGCATCCAGCGCGCTTACTGAGCCCTTAACCGCCCCCGAT
>Ga0299912_10002114_pt1 | contig 16254 bp, 12 predicted proteins | sample RVTome_2_FD_207667 | JGI IMG/M metagenome (GOLD analysis project Ga0299912, IMG submission 207667) | Soil microbial communities from uranium-contaminated site in the Upper Colorado River Basin, Wyoming, United States - RVT95D214 (version 2) ... | reverse complement strand
AGCTTTTAATCTTGCCGGGCGTGGGGACAAAGTCATTCAAAGGATCCTCGGCATTGATGCGGCATTCGATCGCGCTGCCATTCATCCGGACTTCTTCCTGTTTGATGCTGAGGGGGAGTCCTGAGGCTATTCGTATCTGTTCTTTAACAATATCCATCCCTGTAACCATCTCAGTCACCGGGTGCTCAACCTGGACTCGGGCGTTTACCTCGAGGAAATAGAATCTTCCGTCGGAGAAAAGGAACTCCATCGTCCCTGCTCCTTCATAGCCCACAAATCTGGCGGCGTTTGCGGCTATCTCTCCCATCTTGGCACGCATTGCAGAAGTCACTGCCGTCGATGGAGATTCCTCGATCAACTTTTGGTGTCTCCGCTGAATAGAACACTCCCGCTCCCCTAAGTGAATGGCATTCCCATGCGAATCTCCCAATAACTGAAACTCTATGTGGCGGGGATTGGATAAATATTTTTCAATATAGACATCACAAAGACCAAAAGTCGTTGTCGCAATCGCCTGTGTGGATTCCAGCGCCTTCGCCAATTCCCCTTCGTTCATGACAATGGTCATCCCGATCCCTCCTCCACCACCGGAGGGTTTGATGATTACCGGATAGCCGATCTCATGGGAGATATCCCTTGCTTTCCCAAATTCCGCCACACATTCATCCGTGCCTGGCACCACAGGGACATCCGCCTTGACCATTTCACGCCGAGCCGCAACTTTATTACCCATGAGCTCGAGCACCCGACTTGATGGTCCGATGAACTTTATGCCCTCTTCTTCACAGGCTCTGGCAAATTTTGGATTCTCAGCAAGGAAGCCGTAACCAGGATGGATGGCGTCGGCCCTACTTTCCTTTGCTACTTCAATCACTTTTCGGATGTTGAGATAGCTTGCCGTGGCTGGTGGAGGACCAATGCAATATGCCTCATTAGCGTATTTTGTAAATAAAGCCTCTTTGTCTGCTTCAGAATAGACGGCAACAGAAGGGATTCCCATTTCCCGGCACGCTCGCATGACACGGATAGCTATTTCACCGCGATTGGCGATGAGAATCTTATTGACCATTTTATGCCACCACCATCAAAAGATCTTCAGGTTCGACAATCTCCCCTTCTCGGACGCAAATCTCTTTTACCACTCCACCATGCGGGCTGTTGACGTGTCTTCTCATCTTCATTGCCTCGATCATTGCCACCAGATCGCCCACATTCACACTGTCCCCGGCCTTCACATTAATCGAAAGTACCAACCCCGCCATCCCAGAGAGCACAGCACCTGGCGGTAATTCCTTTTGCCTCTTTGCCGCCTTTATTGTCTGTGGCGTCTCTGCCTGTGCGGTCGTTTCTACTTTTCCGTCCCCGTCCCACACGGGTGAGATCTTAACGTTAAATACTTCTCCATCCACATCCACGGTAAATTCCGTGGGAAAGTCGACGGGCGCGCTGCCGGACACCGTCGCTTTGACGATAGGCGGCTTAACCTCCTTCTTAGGCTCATCCCGCTTGATAGGTTTTCCTGGAATCAGGATCCTGAGCAAGAGATCGTCATCGGAAAGTTCGGGTCCGATTTCCTGACGTAACTCTTCAACGGATTTAAGATACCCTTCAGGCTTCCAATTGAGAAATTCTTTGGTTCTCGGTAAGCCCATTATCCTGTCCATAATGTTTTGGTCTATAGGGACAACCGGCTCTCCGTAGTACCCCAGAACGTATTTGATGGCCTCATCCGTTATCTGTTTATACCGCTCACCCGAGACGAGGTTCTCTACGGCCTGGGCCCCTACGATCTGTGAATAGGGTGTTGCCATCACAGGATATCCGAACTCCTTGCGGACGAGAACAACCTCTTCCAGGATCTCGTCCAGACGATGTTCCATCCCCACCTCCCTGAGCTGTCGTGTGAGATTGGTCATCATTCCTCCCGGCACCTGGTGCTCAAAATGAAAGAGGTCGTATTCCACGGGAACTCCCATGGGAAGCCCCTCTTTCTCAGCAATTTTTCTGAAATGGGCTGAGACGGCTACGAGTGCGTCCTCATTCAGGTCCGAGGTGTAGCCCAGACGCCGTGCATTCCTTAAGATGGTTTCCGTGGCCGGCAGGGAGGTGCCATTGGCGAGAGGCGCGACTGCTGTATGTACCGTCGTCACTCCTGACTTAATAGCCTCTAGATAGCACAAAGGCGCAAGTCCTGAATTGCAGTGGGAGTGGAACTCAAGTGGTATCCCGTCACTGTTCCGTTGAACTGTGGTGACCAGTCTCCGGGTGTCTTCCGGCGTTATAACTCCTGACGCATCTTCTATCATGATCCGATCGACAAAATCCTTCGCCTCGGCGATCAGTCGGGTCTTTCGCGCCCAGTGCTCATCGGTATGAGCAGGGCTGGAGGTATACATCAAGGCTGGCACAACCTCAGCCCCTTCAGACTTGGCGATGCGTGCAAAATAAACGAATTTCTCCATTTCATATTGATAATCACAAATCCAGAAACTTTTTATCCCGTTGGCGACGGATCGCTTTATCCAGAGGGTGATGATATCGCGCGGAGTACTCAGATCAAAGGAGGAGAGACTTCCAATCTGGTAGGACCCACGGAGAGGAGTTTTTGTTATTAGCTTGGAAAGGACTCGGATTCTTTCCCAGGGATCCTCGTTGAGATTCCGTACCTGCACAGTGAATGCCTGTGAACCTACAGTGGCAATGGCTCTGTATCCAACCCTATCCATCATTTCTGCAATCGGGGTCATATGATCCGTCCTCATCGTATAGCCCCACACACTCTGTTGAGCATCTCGTATGGTTTGATCGACAAATTCGATCTTGTTGCTCATTTTCTGCAACCTTCCTTTCCAATCTTAAATTCTATTTCCAGAACAAACATGAAGAGGTAAATCTTTTTTCTAAAAATTGGGCAAGGTTTTTGTTATTTTCTCGTCTCTTTAGAATGAAACTTGAATAAGATCTTTTGAAAGATTGATTCTTGGAAATCGAATTATTAGGAAAGATACATAGATCCACTATCATAAGTTGGCCGAATTTATGACTGAAACCCGGGAAGACCAAGATCTAATGTGCAACCCTTCCACCATCCACGACAAGGGTTTGCCCTGTGATGAAATCGCTTTCATCAGAGGTGAAGAACAGGATCGCCCCAATGAGATCATAGGGTTGTTCCAATCGTCCCAAAGGAGTTCGACTGACATCGTATTTGCTCACATCTGCAAAAGACCGACTTGCTTCCGTATCCGTAAATCCAGGAGCAATCGCATTAATATTGATGTTATAAGGGCCCAATTCCACGGCAAGGGCCCTCGTTAATCCCACTATGGCTCCCTTGGAGGTGATATAATGGACGAAATCATGAGATCCTGTAAAGAACGTCTCTGAGGAAAGGTTGATGATCTTTCCCTTTCCTTGTCGTTTCATATATGGGAATACGGCTCTTGTGCAGAGCCATACGCCTTTGACATTTACGCTCATAACTCGATCCCATTCTTTCGGATCGATTTCATAGAAGGGTTTTCGAGTCAATCCATAATAGATGGCTGCGCAGTTGACCAGAATATCAATCTTGCCGAAGGCATTGGAGGTTTCTTCTGCAAGCCTCGCTGTATCGGTCTCATTGGAGACATCAGTCTGGAAACCTTTGGCCACACCTCCCAGGGCTTCAATCTCCTTTATGGTACTTTCCAGACTAATGACATCGGTGGCCATAATATTGACTCCTTCTTTTGCCATAGCTAATGAAAAAGCCTTTCCCAGCCCCCTGGCAGCCCCCGTCACAATTGCTACTTTATCTTTTAGTCTCATCTTCCTTCCTCATTATAAGAAAATGTTTTGCAGCATCGGCATTTATTGTCGATGCTTAGAACGCCCTCAATATATGAGGTTGCTACGTGTTTTTTTAAAAATCTTGTCATTGGAGTTCCCAGTCCTTCCACATAGAGCAACATAAATAATTGCGTATACTAAACCCTCGGGTAGAGGAGTCCCGCCAAAGGCGGGAGTAACCTCCTGTTGGGCGACTAAGGTCGCTTCTTCTCCTACGCTTTCATTTTGGACGTCACGTATAGTTTTCAAAGTATTAGTGAAGAGAGGGTTTTTAGGCCCCCTCTTCACATAAACTTTGATCACCAAAGGGAGAAGGACAAGATTTCATTTGTCCAAGATGAAGATCGCTCCCTCATTGGCATTTACTCTTATTCGCTGCCCTGACTTGATCTTTTCGCAGGCGACAAAGGTATTCACAATTGTGGGAAGACCATATTCTCGACCGATAATGGCCGTATGTGACAGGGTTCCGCCTCTATCGCCAACAACTGCTGCTGCAAGACCGAATGCGATAGTCCACTCAGGGCTTGTGCCCGGACACACCAGGATGTCACCAGCCTTTAGCTGGCCGAGATCTTTACAATCCATGATGACCCTGGCCACACCTTCCGCAACGCCCGGACAGCCACAAATGCCCACGATATCCGCCCCTATTTCCTCGGCGCTCACAGTAGGCATATCTCCCACCACAATCTTGATGGCAATAGGGTCAAAGGAGGGTATGAGATCTAAACCTACTGCTTCCATTAGGTCGGCGCGATCCGTATAAATCGGTGCTCGGAATTCACCTTCTTTAACAAACCGATCTGTCAACGCCTCCCATTCTGCCCTTCGCCTTCTGGTTATCCATCGCATATCGGTCTTACTGGGCACCAAAACACAAGACTCAATTTCCGAAGTATTCATCATAAAGATGTCATCGGGGCGATCAATGCAGCCTTGTTCGTAAAGCCACTTTCCTATGGCAAGATAGCCCCACCGGCATACTGCGATCATGGTCATCTCACAATATAAGTCATGCTCTTCGCTGTAACCGGCAGCCTGTTGAGCCAGGTTGATAAGCGATTTGAACGATGCTTTCTCTGCATTTGGTACCCTATCGAGCATCTTCTTTACAGCAGCTTCTCTTTTAACGGAAAGCTCTTTTCTTTTCTCATCTAAGGCATACTCTTTCTTTTCCGCTTCGCCTGATTCGATATATTCTTTTATCTTCTTTATCGGCGCGGCAGGTGCTTCCAGCCAATAAGGGGCGATGAAATCGGTCGCGCTGGTCGATCTCCATCCCCTCACCTGCAAGAATTCCTTAAATTTCGCCCGCCATTCTTTGCCCTTGCTCGATTCTTCCATTGCCGGGATGATCTCTTCTGCGGTCTTCGCCTTAAATATCTTAGACAGTCCCATGTCTACCGCTGTCTTAGCTAATACCCACAACTCTCTATCTATTTTATAGATTTCATTGTCAAAACCCCGCAACATATCCTGAAAATCTGCCACCTTATCGTCTATGCCAAAGCGCTCCTTACACTCTTTCTCCAACAAAATCCAAGCGGAATAGGATGACTGCATACCGAGGAAATGGATTTCCCACTCCCTCAGAACTGCGCGCTCGAGGTCCCAGGCAAAATGAATAAAATCAATGTTAGTTGCTTTGGCGGGATTAAACTTTTTCAACTTTTCATACATGTCCAACAGCTCTTGTTTGTTTTTTTGCCATATACCGTCGAAATCTTCTAAAAAGGGTTTGAGGGCTTCTTTAAATTTACCTTCCCTTTCCTTTATCTTTTTCTCATCCCTCTCTATAAGAAAACTCCAATAGATACCTCCTTGCCTTGCCCTTCCTTCCCAACCATAGCAAGTAGGAAGACTAAAATAGGAATTCACATACTTTAATCCATGGGTACATCCTCTTGCCCAGTAAAGCTGCAGACTCAGGGGAGAAAGGGGCGGACATGAATGAGTCCCGTCCAAAAAGTATGAATGGTTTAACGGCAAATCCAGCTCCGGCATTAGGTCAAAGCCAGGGCAGACGTCCCAAATAGCATGATCTGCCTTTAATTTGCCGTCCTTCTCATCCTGTTCCCATTTCTTCCACATCTCCTGTTTTGACAACCCTTCTGCTCCCATTTTACCCTCCTCTTTTTTAAATCTAAGTGTTTTGAATCTCCACCCAAAAAATCCTCCTCGCCTCTCTATCTGTACCTGAGGCTACGTAATTTTGCCTCAGATTAACAGTATAGACTCTACTACAACCTTACCCCCAGTTATCACCTCCTTTAAAATATGCCTACTTAAATAATGCCCATGGCGTCGGATTTGCCTGACTCGAATTTTGTTGTGCCATTTCTACCCTCCACTTTTTAATACTTGAGATTCTGAAAACCCCTTCCACCTTTCCTCGGCATAATTCTCTGACATATTCAAAAACTAAAACTTGAACGCTACATCCTTTACTTTTTTAGCTGCTTTGGATACATCTACCAACCTTATGTCACTGGCCAGTCTATCGGCAAGTTCTTTTGATTCAGGAGCTGCCTCTTTGGCCACGGATTTTGCGGGACGCGTTTGGAGCAAGAATACGTTTTTGCCAATTGGGAAGTCCGGATCCACTGCCCACTCCATATCCTGTGGCCGCCCTAACTTTTGTTCCAAGTGTATCGCAACTTCAGCCACAGCTTTTATTTCCTCATCGCTAAGACAAGGTTTGTCCCGTTTACCTGGTGGCACCTCAGCCCAATCAGCGCCTTTTTCCATATTGACGACATATTTTGTCTTCTTACCTATGGAACGCTCCACTATCTTCAAAGTCTGCTTGTCGACTATCCACTTATCTACGTTCTCAACGCCGCTTACCACACCTTCGCCTAATCCCCAATTAGCCTCGATTATGACTTTGGAGTCGTCGCCTAGTACCGGGTCAATGGTAAAACCGATCCCAGCAGCCGTGGCATTGACCATCTTTACCACCGCCACGCCAAGCATGTCGCAGTCAATGGGCAATCCTTTGCTGATGCGGAAGGCAATCGCCCTGGGGGTGAAGGCGCTGGCCCACACTTTCTTAACCTTTTCCAAAACTTCCTTTAGGCCTCGAATATTGAGATAAGTCTCGAACATGCCCGGCCTGCTTTCCGTCCCGGCGGACCTCACGGAAACGGCCACATCAGGAATTCCCACTCTTTGGCATAACTGCTCATAAGTTTTTGCTATCTTCTTCTCAATGCCCTTCGGCATCTTTTTACTTTTGATCATGTCCTGGATAGCCTGACTCATCTTGTCAATTGCTGTGATGTCCATTCCTTTTAGCTCGCCCATGTTCACCAGATAGCGAGAGAATTCCAAGGAAGCACCTGTTTCCAGCATGAATCTTCGATGCATATCGGTGGAGATCGCAAAACCCGGAGGAACAGGGAAGCCCATTCGGATCATTTGTCCTAAGTTAGCGCACTTTTTACCTACTATGTCGTTATGCTCTCCCCCTATTTCCTCAAACCAAAATATTAGTTTATCGGAACTCATCTGTTTCTTCCTTCTTCAATTGTTCAAAGAAAAGTCCTCACGGATGACCTGATAACAATTATAAGAACATCCTCTCCCTGTCCCCACCCCATTATGGCAGGCAGAGGAACAGAGGTAAAAGTTCTTTATGGGAGTCCTATAATGGGCCAGTTCCGGGGTTGGCCGGAATCGATCCATCTGGGAGATGATCATATCCCCGCAGGCGATGGAACCTTCGTGCATGTTTGGGTGGAGCAATTCAATATCATAGGGAGTAAACACTCGGCAGGCAATAATATTGTCCCTGGCCATGTTCGAGGCATAGGTCTGCCACTCCCTGATGATGGCGGCTTCGAACTCATTCCTCAGCTCTTGCCATCTGCTTGCAGAAAAGAATCTCGTCGGCGCAGAAAATTCCTCAACCCCGATGATGTGTTTGCCTTCAGGGGCTCTGGATCCGTCCCAGATACTATCAGGGCCAACAAACATAAAGAGCCTGTTAGCGATACCCTTGACAAGTATCTCAGAAAGGTATTGGTTCGTCATATAATCGGCATTTCTCGGTCCGATGTACATCCTGGGTTGTGGTCCACAATCCGAGTTAAAGGAGGCCGCTTTGTACTGAGGCAACTCGTGCAAAGCAAGGATCGCCCATATAATATTGTGCCTGTCATATCTGATGTTCTTGACCCGCCTTATAATCTTGGAATCGAGGTGCTCTTCACCAATCATTTGAACTGCTTGAAGAGCGCTAATATCGCCCACTACAAGATTTTTGGCTTCTATCTCCGTTCCATCCCTAAGACGAACTCCTCTCGCCCTCTCATTCTCAGTCAATAGGTTTACCACCTCGCTGCCGACAAAGAATTCTCCTCCCATTTCTGAAAATGCCTTTTGAAGCGCGTTCGTTATACTCTGGCTTCCCCCCTTCGCGATAGCCGCCGGTTCCCAGGAAAGGACCAATCCGATGGCATGGATAAAGCCATGTAGCCCGATCACGTCGTGGGGCGCCCCACCAAAAGAGGTCATGGCCGCCCGGATGAATAATGTCCTTAACTCCTCGCTCTCAAAGAGGTCATAGGCCAACTGTTGGCTGGTCATAAACTGGTATATTGGTTCAATGCCATCCTTCAGGTCATCACACAGTTTCTCCAATTCGTTCTTTTTTCCCCAAGGGGTAGGGGGGGTAAAACGATATCTTCCCATTGCGGATTTCCATTTTGTTATGTACCTCCGAAATAATTCCTCAGCGGTATTGGCATCATTTTTTGAAAATCGGCTAATTTCATTGAGAGTCTTTTGCAAATTCTCATGAGACACCTCTGTTTTTCCCGTTAAAGGATCGATCACTTTTAATGCCGAGTAACCGATCAAGCAAGTATCATTGTCGAAGATCATAGCCTCATTCCCTTCGGGGAAAATGTATTCCAGTCCTTTTTCTCTTAGATTGAAATCAGTGTAGGCCGGGTGACCATAGAAGCGCGTCCATTGCGCACAGGAATTCAGAACAAACCCCGGCACTGGCCCCTCCTGACTGGTAACCGCACCTCCTAATCTCGATTGCAGCTCAAATATGGCTGTTTTCATCCCGGCTTTCTGTAAGTAGCAGGCTATTATCAGTCCGTGGTGCCCTCCACCAATGACGATTGCATCATAACTTGCATCAGCCATGGTATTCCTCCTCTTTCTAATGTGCTGTCCACCCTCCGTCCGCGACAAAGACCTGACCGGTCACGAAGGAGGAAGCATCTGAAGCCAGATAGAGCAGCAAGCCCTTGAGTTCTTCCATGTTCCCTCTCCGTCTCATCGGTGTAAACTCAAGGATCTTCTGCTCCCGCTGTTGAAAATCCTCCGCTGGCTTTCCTGCCAAACGTTCACGAGCCAAATCTGTACCTCCGAACCACCCTGGAGCAATAGCATTTACTCTAATGTGCTCACGGGCATATTCTAAAGCTGCCTGCTTAGTGAGTCCAAACACGCCGTGCTTTGCCGCCATGTAGCTAGCTCTGGGCATTAATTCCGGATTGAGTCCAACCAGTCCAAAGATCGAAGCGATGTTGATAATAGTTCCATATTGTTGTTTTATCATTGCCTCGATCTCTTTCTGCATACACATAAATACACCCGTCAGGTCAACAGCAATGAGGTAATTCCATTCCTCTAATGGTAATTCATGGAACCTGCGCGGTTTATGAATAACTCCAGCATTGTTGATAGCGATATCCAGCCTGCCAAAGTGAGATAAGGTGTCATTTACCATATGCTCAACTTCTTCGAATTTAGAAACATCAACGACAAGAGGTAAGACCCTTTGTCCCCAAGGCTTAACAAGTTCGACCGTCTTTTCAAGCGGTTCCCTGCTTCGACTGATACACACGACATCTGCGCCGGCTTCAGCTAAAAACTGAGCAAAGGCGCGCCCCAATCCTCTGCCCGCGCCAGTAACCAAGGCCACTTTCCCTCGCAGATCAAAAGGCATTTCTTTCCTCCCTAAGATTTAGAGACTCAATGGAAAAAATCTCAAATCCTCTGCATACAAACTTTGCGTGAGACGTTGGTTACAAAGCTCTTAAAAAGTTCTTTTACAGATTCAGCCTCATGGAGTGCCATGCTTTTCTCCATTGTTGTGAGATCTTCAAAAACCATCTCTTTGACAAAAGCTGTCGGATGATCAGTCACTTGCCAAACGGAGTAAGATTGGCAGCCGTGGGATTCCCAAAAAGGCCTAATTTTTTCAGCAGTGACTTTAAGGTATTCTAATTGCTTATCAACGAAGACATCATATGTAAATACAACCTTGACCGCCCTCTGAATCCTGTTTTCCATCACTACCCCCTTCAAAGTTCAAATGGTTCATTCCATCTTTCCAAACTACCAGGCTCTTCCTTTCTTTTCCCAGATCTTCTCCAGCTTGAAATCTTCTACAACGACCTTAAAACAATTGTAACTGGAGCCTCGAGCAATACCTCCTCCAGAGTGCATATTGGACGAGCAGATGTACATATTTTTGAGGAAAGGAATACGATAACCCGAGAGATCAGGGATGGGCCTGAATCGATCCAATTGTGAAGGGAGCATTGCTCCATAGCTCCATGAACCATTGAGCGCGTCGATGTTACGCAATGCGTGCTCATACGGTGTGGTGATGAAGGCCTCAATCACATTGTCACGGGTCATGTTGGGAGCATAGATCTGCCACTGTTTGAGCATCAGATCCTCGACCTCTTTCTTCATCTTGAGCCATTGTTTCTCAGAGAAGAGGTGTAATGGAGGGGCGTAGTCTTCTACCAAGATCGTATGTTTTCCTTCAGGGGCCCGGGTCTTGTCCCAGATGGTGTCTGGCGCGGCCAAGAGATACCACTTTTCAGGGAAACCCTTCGTAAAAATGTCTGCTTGGTATTTCCAGGAGAGGTATTCCGGATCTTTTTCTCCCATATAGAGCCGAGGTTGATTACCGATGTTCGGATTGAAAGAAGCCGCTTTATATTTTGGGAGTTCATGCATCGCCATATTTCCCCAGTAGACATGTCCACGGTCATAGCGAATATTTTTTATCCGCCGGGCTACCTTTGACGTGACGCAGTCCTCTCCGAGAAGTCTGAAAATAGTCTGGGGCATCCCGAGATCGCTGACCACAAGCTGTTTTGCCTCAATCTCCGTGCCATCGGTCAGCTTGACACCTTTCGCCCTTCCATTCTCCACGAGAACCTTATCCACCTCTGTCTCCACACAGAACTCTCCTCCCATGGCGCTGAAGGCTCTCTGGAGGGCATGAGTGATCGTGTGGCTTCCACCATAGACAATTGAGGCTGATTCGAATGAAAGCGTAAGGCCGACTACATGGACGAAGACGTAGAGCCCAATAACGTCGCCAGGGTAGATGCCGCAGGAGGTTAAAATGGCCCTCATGAAGAGACATTGAAGCTCGGGGCTCTCAAAGAGGTCTTTGGCGATCTGCGATCCTGTCATAAACTGATAAACCGGATCAATTCCATCCACAGGATCATCGCAGAGCTTCTCAAGGGCATTCTTGACGCCCCAGGGGGTAGGGGGACTGTAACGATACTCCCGAAAGGCAGCCCTCCATTTTTTCTGATATTTTCCCAGAAGTTCGAGATATGTCTCCGCATCCGTCTTGGAAAACCGGGCGATCTCATTATAGGTCTTCTTCACATTTTCATCTGAAAACTCTTCTTTGCCTGTCGTTGGATCCACTCGCCACGCCGAATAGCCGACAAAACAGGTCTCATCCGGATAGATCATGCCTTCGTTCTGGTCTGGGAAAATATATTTTAAGCCATACTCCCTCAGGTTGAAATCGGTATAAGCAGGATGGGTCCAGAATCTGGTGAAGTGGGCACATGTATTCTGAATAAATCCAGGCAGGGGAAGTTCCTCCCCACAGGCCCCTCCGCCTAATTCGTGTTGTCGTTCAAACATAACTGTTTTTAGGCCTGCATTTTGTAAATAACAGGCAATGATCGTCCCGTGGTGCCCTCCACCAACGATAATCGCATCATAACTTGTATCTGGCATGAGATTTCCTCCTTTTCTATTTTTTCTTCATCATTAACGAAAGAGCGTAATAGAGGATGGAGGGTTTAAAGAGGAGCTTGATGAAGTTCCTCAGGTCCCCTCCTTCCAAGGTGGCCGTGATCACCCAGTGGATGGGTTCTGAAGACTCGATCTTTAGTTTCAGAGTCTTGGCTCCGTCTGGATCTTTGAAGAGTTGAGTAAACCCCGCAACCATCGTTGTTTGGCCCAAACCTGTCGAATTGACTTTCATGATGAACCTCCTATAGCAGACCGTTTGCTTTGGCCTTGGTCACAATCTCAGGCTCTTTCCACCATTTGGGGATCCCCAGGTCTTGGGCGATTCGGTTGGCAGCGTTATACCCTGCGCCGTAGGTCACCAAACCCCCGGGGAATGTGGAGGCCCCACAAATATAGAGATTTTTGATAGGCGTGCCATATTGAGAGCAGAGTTCGTTCGGTCTCAAGTATCCCATCTGAAGAGGATAGTACCCTCCCTGCTTAATGGACCCTTCCACCATGTCTGCAAATTTATTCTCGATGTCAAGCGGTGAGGCAATATAGGTCCAGAGTATATTATCCTCCGTCATATTGGGTGCATACTTCTTAAGTTTATCAACCAATCCCTTGGCATGTTCTTGACGGATCTTATACCATTGATTGGGGCCTCCATCCTTTAGACGGTAAGGTGCATGTTCTGATATTAAACCGGTGTGTCTTCCAGGAGGTGCTTCTGAGGGATCGAAACTGGTCGGAAAGCAGCAGTTGAATCCGGATGACTTGAGTTCTCCGTTTTTTAAAGCCTTAAGATGATCGATCAGATTCTCTTCCGTCTCAAATCCGAGAACATAAATAAAGGCTTTATTTAGATCGGGGTTCGAACCCGCGGCAACAAATTGGGGTATGTTGAAGAGGGCCAGGTGAACATCAAAGAGTGACCACTTCTCCCATTTCCAATCCTTCGTCCGCGTAACAAGATCTTTTGGGAGGTCTTTTTCCCCAACATACTTGAGAAAAGTTTGATAGGGGTCGATACTCGAAGCAACAAACTTGGTGGCCGTGTAAACCGTTCCATCATCTAATTCAACCCCTTTTGCCGTTCCGTTCTCTACGATGATTCTCTTGATGATCTGACTTCCTAAAATCATTCCTCCATGACGATAGAGAAATTTAGACATCAAGTTGGCCATATGATGGGAACCGCCAACACAGAGACGGTAGTTTGCCGCTCGGTTGACCATCAAGGGGACGAGATAACCCAGCCCTTCCAAATCGTAATCCAATCCCCACATGCAGGTGACATAAAGCATCAAGGTCCTGACTTCGTTGTTTTCAAAAATACCATGGATGATATCGATCGGTTTTTTTTCGGAGAGTGCACTGATCTCTTGTCCCAAGGGTTTGGAGTGGAGTTTGATCAGCTGCTCGATGGCTGGTTTGGCCATATCGTAAGTGGCGGGTCCTAGGAAGGCATCCACATATTCCTTGAACCGTTTATAGGTATCCCGATAGGCATCCGCATCTTTCTTAGAGAATTGAGCAAATGAAGCACATGTTTTTTCCACATCCGAATAGATGCAAAGGCTACGGCCATCTGCGAAAGGCATCGCCATGACCAGATCGGGATGAATGTATTTGAGATCATATGTCTTATCCAGGTCGAGATCAAGAAAAACTGGGGCGTAATCCACCATGGGATGATAGATCGCATGGGTATTGTGGATAAATCCAGGGATCGTGATCATCTCCGAGCAGAGACCTCCTCCCATTTCGTATCTCTTCTCCAATATCATGATCTTTAGCCCTGCTTTGGCAAGGTAGCAACCTAAAGTGAGTCCATTTGGCCCACCACCAATAATAATGCCGTCATACTCCTTCATCTACTTTCCTCCTTCCACATACTTGTCGTCTTAAATCCCTACGATTTCCCAGTCTATTTACCCTCAGGCCAAGTCCACCACTTGGGGGATTCCCATTTTGCTGGCTGTTTCCAATCTCTCTTCCCCAGCGATACATGCTCCACCACATATTTGGTTCACAAGTTTCGGACCGGTTTTGGCCGTGGAGCCGGCAGTTAACCCAAATGGATCCCACGAGAGTTTGATTACGATTGCCAATGAACGATTCAAAGAACGAATTTCGAAATCGATATTCAGGTTTTCAGCAATTTGCCTTTTCAGGCATTTCTCTTTTTTCCTCTTTCTAGTCAGGACAAGTTTTAGTATAGATTATTGCTGTTTAAAAAACTATTGCAACACATATTTTCTTATGAATTCATAAGCATAAGCGGTTTCCCAAATGTCTGGACATTTCGGTCGAGAAAGTTGTAAAATGCTATTGTGAAGCTTCCGAAGATCAATGTGCAGCAACTCATTTCGTTCTATTTCGTGGCCAAGGAGAAGAGTTTCAGCGCTGCTTCTGAAAAGCTTTTCGTTACCCAACCGGCAGTAACACAGCAGGTCAAGGCCCTGGAGGTCCAGTTCGGGATCAAGCTCATCAACGTGAAGAAAAAGAGGACATATCTCACGAATGCCGGCGAACGGTTATTCGGCTATGCTGAGGAAGTTATTAACCATTTAACGCTAGCAGAGAATTTTCTCAATAGTTACAGAGTCAACAACTTCCAAATCGGGGTAGCCATTACGCTGTCACTCTATCTCACCCCGGTAATCGACAAATTCAAGGAGCTCTACCCATCTGTAAAAGTCGCTGTTCGTGAGGGGCCTTCGCTCAAGCTCATCGAGGACCTGCTCGACTTCAAGCTCGACATCTGTCTCGTCGGGACGTTGAAGGAGATCAACAAGCGGCTGCAGATACTCCGTATCCCGCAAGTGGAACAGCTGGTCCTTGTGGCCAACCCTGATTATTCCTTGGTTAAGAAAAATGAGGTGAAGTGGAAGGACCTTGTTAACTACCCACTGATCATTCAGTCCGAAGGATCAATCGCAAGGGAGACGATTCTAGAACATTTCAGGAGTAGAAATCTAACCCCTTTGATCGGTGCCGAGGTGGATAACGTAGAATGTGCCAAAGAACTTGCACGGCAGAAAAAGGGTGTTGCTCTTATGTTTCTCCCCAACATAAAGGAAGAAGTAGCACTCCGGAGGCTAAAGATCATTCCCGTAAAGGACGGTGAAATAAAGATTGGCATCGATATAGCGAGGAACCAGGAAATGGTACTCTCACCTCTCTCCAACGCTTTTATAGGCGTTATTGAAAAACACTTTGGTTATCTTCTTTCTCACAAGAACTCCATACCCTCCGTCATCTGACGCCGAGCCCTGGACCTACTTCCGACCCGGAGGTTGACGGCCATGAGAGCTTTGCCTTTTGGAGTTCCCAAACTTCTCATCTCAAGCGTCATAGAATTCATCTCTGTCCTGAAGGCTCTTCACACAGACCCCATCAAAGTGGGACCCTACCTATTGGTTCAAGAATGAGTGAGGAGTTGCTTGGGTCCGCACTTTTTCCTTGACATTTAATAAGATTAGGTTTAGTATGGTCTACATATGTAGACCTCCCATTAAAAGGAGGGTGGGATGGAAGGAAAAACAGACAAGATGGAGGACAAAAGAGAGTTAACCACAATCCAAAAGAAGGTTCTCGATTTCTTGATGAATCACGGCAAAGAAAAAGGATTTCCGCCTACTCTTCGGGAGATCGGGTCCCACTTTGGGTTGAGAGGGCCTAAAGCTCCACAAAAAACCCTTGCCATCTTAGAGAGAAAGGGTTTTATTCGGAGAGCCCCCGGAATTTCCAGAGGCATCGAGATTTTGGGTTCTCCCTCTATGGCTTATATTAAGGCAGGGCGAATTCTATCGGTCCCAGTTGTCGGAAGTGTTAGGGCAGGGGAACCCATTCTCGCTGTCGAGAATATCGAAGGTTACATCAACCTCGATCGGAATCTTGCCTCGTCAGGAGATGTCTTTCTCCTCCGGGTCCAGGGGGACAGCATGATCGATGCTCACATCCAGGACGGAGATTTTGCCCTGGTGAAGCCGCAACCCAATGCAGAAAACGGTGAGATCGTTGTGGCTTTAATCGAAGATGAGGCGACGATCAAGAGGATCTTTAAAAAGAAGGATTTGATTCGGCTTGAACCAGCCCATCCCAAGATGGAACCCATTGTCGTCAAAAAGGGAGAGAAAAAAGTTGCCATTGTTGGAAAAGTGATAGGAATATTTAGAAAACTATAATGGCTGATAGCTATTAGCTGATGGCTTATAGCTTATTGTTTAAAACCATTTGCTATCTGCCATAAGCCATATGCCAAATATGGATCGCATTATTCTTCACATCGATATGGATGCATTTTTTGTTTCGGTGGAGCAGAGGGACAATCCTTCGCTCCAGGGAAAGCCTGCAGCGGTTTGTGGCTCTCTTTCTCGAAGTGTGGTG
>Ga0299912_10002112_pt1 | contig 16257 bp, 15 predicted proteins | sample RVTome_2_FD_207667 | JGI IMG/M metagenome (GOLD analysis project Ga0299912, IMG submission 207667) | Soil microbial communities from uranium-contaminated site in the Upper Colorado River Basin, Wyoming, United States - RVT95D214 (version 2) ... | reverse complement strand
TGGGCGGTTGTATGCTGGGGAGCATCCAGAGGGACCGCTTGCGGGAACTTCTCAAAATCCCGGAAAAATTGGAGATTCTCCTGGTCCTGGCTCTAGGTAAACCCCGGGAAAAGGTGGTCCTGGAGGAGATCGCCCCTGGGGAGAGCATCAAATACTGGCGGGATGACCAGGGCGTGCATCACGTGCCTAAGCGCAAGCTGGAGGATATTATAATTCGGTAGCAGAAAAGGCTCCCCCAGGGGCGGGGTCAGATTTGAGAAAATGAAAGACCTTGCCGATGGGAAAGCAAAACCTGCCCCACGAAATGGCTGGGTGAGCAAAGTATGAATTGCTGGGAATTCATGAAGTGCGACAAGGAATCCTCCTGCCCGGCTTATCCGGATCAAGGCAACCATTGCGCCCGGGTGGCGGGGACCCTCTGCAACGACCAGGTCCAGGGAATCTTTGCCCTGAAACTGATCAACTGCATGCAGTGCGAGTTCTACCGGAGCCCTAACTACGACAGAGAATCAGCCCGTAGCCCGTAGCCCGTAGCCCGTAGGGCGGGAAAGTGAAACGCATCCCGCCTTCGGCAAAAAATAGGGATCAGTAAGTTTACGCAATATCTAGATAACAAAAATCGCCCGATGCAAACGCACTGCTATATATGCCTTATTTCTGACCAGTAGAAATACTTTGATATTCTGAAGCTTTCTTCATTTCAAAATTGCATTTAATTAAACACCCCCCGGCGTTGGGGCGCATTTACGGCCCGCCCAGGAAGCCGAGCAGCCGGGCCCAAAGCTTAGCCCGGCCTTCGTGGGTCACGGTTGAGAACCAGAGGAAATCCTCTCCTTTCACTCCCACCCCGGCCAGCGCCGCGGCGATATTTTTGAGCTGCCGGGCCCGCTCCCCCTGCTTCAGTTTATCCGCCTTGGTCAACACCGGGATCACCGGGGTCCCCTGCCCCTGAAAAAGCTCCCAGAGAAAGAGTTCCTCCTGGCCCGGCAGCCGCCGGCAGTCCTGGAGGAAGACCACCCCGGCAAGGTTCTTCCGGGTGGTCAGATAATCCATGGCCAGGCGGCCCCACTCCGCTTTCAGACTTTTCGCCACCGCGGCATAGCCGAACCCGGGCAGATCCACGAAATACCAGCGCGCGTTGATGAGAAAGAAATTCAGGGCCCGGGTGCACCCCGGTTTGCTGCTGGTGCGCACCAGCTTTTTGCGGCCCAGGAGGGTGTTGATCAGAGAAGACTTCCCCACGTTGGAGCGGCCCAGAAAGGCCACCTCCGGCAGGTCCCCCTGGGGCAGTTGCTCCGGGGCGTGCACGCTCAAGATAAATTCCGCGGTGGTGATTTTGGGGATAGTCATGATCGGGCTTAAAAACTCTACCTCTTAATGGTTAAGTATAGCAAGCACTACAAGCTATTTCAAAACCCGGCCTGCATCAAAAAGTTCAAGGTTCAAAGTTTAGACCGTGACTCCTTGCTTAGAACACAAACAAAAAATTAAGGAATGGCGGGCACGGAGGCCCGCCCCACCTTGACAAAAGATGCTTGGGTGGGGCGGCCGTGCCTGGCCGCGTTCAGGAGTTCCTGGCAAAGGGAATTTTCATCTAACCCCCGTCGCAATTCCCATTTGAGTATTTATTCCAGAAAACCGAATAAGGTAAAAGTGGGAGAAGATTCTCGGGGGTGAGGTGCGGATGAAAGCAGCCGCGGGGATAAGGAAAAACAAAACGGGCTTTGAACCGCTGGAGGCGGGGTTGGTGCGCTCCCTGGTGGGGGGCGTCCAGGAGATCCTGCCCCTGCCCACTGTCGTCAACGCCATCTTGAAGACCGTCAACGACCCTTACGTCACCCTGGGGCGGGTGTCGGAAAATATCCTCAGGGATCAGGCCCTCACCGCCAAGGTCTTGAAACTCATCAATTCCGCCTACTACGGGGTGCATACCCGGGTGGGCACCGTGTCCCAGGCGGTCTCCCTCCTGGGCCTGGACAAGATCAAGAACCTGGCCATGGCCATTTCCCTGGCCGAAGGCCTGTACCGCTGGTCCGGCCTCCCCTTCGGGCGGGGCGCTCTGTGGCACCATTCCCAGGCCTGCGGGGTGGCCACCTCCCTGGTGGCGGAAGCCGCGGGCTACCCCAATCCCGAAGAGGCCCTCATCGTGGGCCTTATCCATGACATCGCCAAGGCCTTGTGGACCGAACTCTTCCCTGAACGCTTCCTGGCGGCCATCAAGGCGGTGCAGATGGAAGGCCGGGACCCCCTGGAGGTGGAGATCGAATATCTTACCGTGCCCCACGCCACCGTGGGGGCCTGGATGCTGGAAAAATGGCAGCTCCCGGAGATTTTTCAGAAAGCCGTGGCCCTGCACCACGAGCCCCGGGTGGAAAATGTGGATCCTCCCCTCCTTCTCCTGAGCCGGGCCCTTTATCTGGGCAATCAGATGGCCAAACTCCTGAACCTGGGGGAAGGGGGCAATTACCGCCTGGGTCCGCTGCCCAAAAAGCTGCTCACGGACTTGAATCTCTCCAGGGAGAAGCTGGCCTCCCAACTGGAGACCCTGCCCCGGGCTTTTTTTGATTTTGTGGAAGATCTGAAACTGGAGGGGGCCCGGAACACCCGCCTGGATACCCTGATGGACTGGTTAAAGAACCGGGAAGTAATCATCCTGGCGGATGATCTGAGCCCCGGCCCGGGAGCGTTGTTTTTTGAGGCCTTTGCCGCCCAGACCCGGGTCCTTCCCCTCAAGGATTGGCCGGAGAGCGACGGGGATAACGGCGCTCTCGTCTTTTGGGAAGGAGAAGATCCCGGGGAGGCACTCTTCCATTGGCGGCAAAACGGGGCCGCCCCGCCCCGGGGCTGTTTCCTGGTGTTCTGCCATCGGCCCGGTACGCAGCAGGAAAACCCCGCGCCGGTTCCTGGAGTTCACCTCCTGGGGCCGGAGTGGCGCCTGGAAGATTTTATCAGGGCTCTTTCCCTTTAGGGGTGTGATTCCATGGTCAAAACGCCGGGGGTAGAAGGCGAATTAAGTAGGCCGGCAGCCGTTCCCCCCCCTTACCAGGCCGGGAAACGGCCGGAGACCGGGGCCAGGGAAACCCACCGCCCGGTCATGGTGGCCGGGTCCACCCAGGCCGCGCGCCAATGCGCGGCCACCCTGACGGCCGCGGGCGTGCCGGTGCGCCGGGCCCGGAATTGGACCCAGATTCTGGGGCATCTGGAAGACGAGGACCTGGGTATTCTGATCCTGCCTGCCCGCCTTAAGGGCATGGGGCTTTTGGAAGGCCTGCGTCTAGTCCGCAAAATGAACCCCATCCTGGCCCTTCTGGTGTTGGGCCCCCTGCCCCTGGAATCCCAAGGGGAGGTGCTCCGGGTGGGCGCGGAAGGCGTGTTGCCGGAGGACCTGCCGGCGCCCATGCTGGTGGACTGGGTCCGCAGTTATGAACAACGGCAGCGTATCCGCCGGGAAAATGAGCGCCTCCGGACCCGCATCCTGGAAAGCGAAGCCTACCTGGCCCGCATCCTGGACCATCTCGACGAAGGCATTATCACCACCGATTGCACGGGGCGGGTGCTGGCGGCCAACCAGGTGGCCCGGCAACTCTGCCGCTTGCCCACCGGGCCCCTGCCGGCCCAGACCCTGGAGGGTATCACTTTCACCGGGGACGGTCTCCATAATCTGGCCCAAACCCTAGAGCGGATCCTGGAGGCCGGCTCCTATGAAGGGCGCTTCCTCCTCAGCACGAAGGGGGAGCCGCCTTTTCCCGTATATTTCCGGGGCTCCATCCATCGCCTGGAGGGGGGGGAACTGGAGACCATTCTGGTTCTCCGGGACCTCACCGCCCAGGAGGAACTGGAGATGCGGGTGGAAGAGAGCGAGCGCCTGGCCGCGTTGGGCCAGATCGCCGCGGGCATGGCCCATGAAATACGCAATCCCCTGATGTCGGTGGGCGGGTTGGTGCGGCGCCTGGAGCGCCACCTCTCCCCGGATAACCCGGGGCAGGCGTATCTGCCCTCCATCCGAGAAAACGTCCGGCGTATGGAGGGTATGGTCCGGGAAATCGATGAATACCTCCAGTACGTCCGGGCCGCCAATGACCAATTCCGGGAATTGCACCTGGAAAACGTCCTCAATGCCGCGCTGGCCCGTTTGCAGTCGGATCTAAACCTCTCCTCCCTCCTTCTGGAAACCGGCTTCATCGCCAAACTCCAAATCCGGGGGGAGGGCAGTTCCCTGACGGAAATGTTCTTCCAGATTCTCCTCAATGCCGCGGAGGCCATGCCCGAGGGGGGCATCCTGCGCCTCCAGGCCTTCCAGGAGGAAGGCAAAGCCGTCATCCAGGTGGAGGACAGCGGCAGGGGCATCCCCGCGGAGCAATTAGCCAATATCTATAATCCCTTCTTCACCACCAAAATGACGGGCGCGGGCATGGGCCTCACCAAGGTATATATGATCGCCCAGCAGCACCGGGGTCAGATCGACGTGGAAAGCCGCCCCCAGCGGGGCACCATCTTTACGGTGCGCCTGCCCCTGGCCGGGCAGTGAACAGTAAGCAGTGAGCAGTTGAAAAATTGATAACTATCCCCTGATCCCTGGCCCCTGATCCCTGGCCCCTGACCCCTTTCCAATATTCCCCGGTTGACGGCCCCGGCATTTCCAGGTAATGATATGCCCATGCCTCCGCCGCGTGACAATCTGTCCCTGGCCTTTGGGCTCTGGTTCCTTTTCTGGCTGGTGCTCGTCACCCTGGCTATGGGGTCAGCCACAATTCTCCTTAGCTTTTTGGATTCCAGCGGCCGCATGGTGCAGTGGGCGGCCCGCTCCTGGGGGCGGTCTTTGCTTTATTTCGGCCGCATTCCCGTAAAGGTGGAGGGACTGGAACACCTGGTCCCCGGCCAGACTTACATCTATGCGGCCAACCACCGCAGCAATTTTGATATTTTTCTATTGCTGGCCATCCTGCCGGGAACCTTTGCTTTTGTGGCCAAAAAGTCCCTCTTTCGGATTCCCATTCTCGGCCAGGCCATCCACCGCCTGGGCTGCGTGCCCGTGGACCGGGAGAACGTCCAGCAGGCCGTCCGCTCCCTCAACCAGGCCGCGGCCAGGGTGCGGCAGGGCGCGTCCCTGGCCATCTATCCGGAGGGCACCCGGGCCACTACTCCCGAGCTTTTGCCCTTCAAGAAAGGGGTCTTCATCATGGCCATGCGGGCCGGGCAGCCAGTGGTGCCGGTGGCCCTGAGCGGCACCCGCTTCATTCAGCCCCGGGGCACCATCAGGGTCAGGCCCGGCCCGGTGAGGATGGTCATTTGCCCCCCCATTTTCCCCCAGAATTTCCGCCGCAAGGAAGAGCTGATGCACGCGGTTTACCAGAGCCTGTCCGCGGTCTATGACCCTGATTTCCCTTATGGGCCCGGAGGCGGCCACGGATAGCTGGGTTGACCTGACCTTCCTGGGGGGCCTGGGGGAGATCGGCCTCAACATGATGACCGTGGAGACCGCGACGCACCTGGTGGTGGTGGACGCGGGCCTCATGTTCCCGGAAGACCACATGCTGGGGATCGACATCGTCATCCCCGATTTTTCCTATCTCCGGGAACGCCGGGACAAGCTCACCGCCCTCATCCTCACCCACGGCCACGAAGACCACATCGGCGGGGTGCCCTTCCTCCTCAAGGAGTTCCACCTGCCGGTGTACGGCACCCCCCTGACCCTGGCCCTGCTCCGGGAAAAGCTCCGGGAGCACCGCCTCCTCGACGAAGCCGACCTCCGGGAGATTCACCCCCGGGAGCCTCTGATTCTGGGCCCCTTTGATTTTGAGTTCATTCCCGTGCCCCACTCCATCGTGGACGGCGTGGGCTTTGCCTTGCGCACGCCCCAGGGGGTGTTGATCCACTCCGGGGACTTCAAAGTGGACCAGACCCCGGTGGTGGGCACGGCCATGGACCTGAACCGCTTTGCCCGTTACGGGGAACAGGGGGTGCTGGCCCTGATGTCCGACTCCACCAACGCCGAGCGCCCCGGCTACACCCTGTCGGAGCGGGAGATCGGCGCCACCCTGGAGGAATTCATCCGGGAAGCCCCGGGCCGGGTGATCGTCGCGGTCTTTGCCTCCCATATCCCCCGGTTGCACCAAATCGTGCGCCTGGCCGCCAAACATGGCCGCAAGATTCTCTTCAACGGCAAGTCCATGCTGGTCAACACCCGGATAGCCAAGGAATTGGGCTACCTGGAAATCCCCCCGGGTATGGAGATCAACGTGGGGGACCTGGGTAAACTCCCCCCCGGGGAAACCATCATCGTCACCACCGGTAGCCAGGGGGAGCCCATGAGCGCCCTGGCCCGCATCGCGCTTGAAGCCCACAAGCAGATCCACATCCAGAAGGGCGATTTGGTGATCCTTTCTTCCAAGTTCATCCCCGGCAACGAGCGGGCCATCACCACCGTCATCAACAACCTCTACCGCCTGGGCGCGGAGGTGGTCTACCAGCAGGTGGCGGACATCCACGTCTCCGGCCACGCCTCCCAGGAGGAGCTGAAACTGCTGTTGAACCTCACCCGGCCCCGCTATTTCATTCCCATCCACGGGGAGATGCGCCACCTGGTCAAGCACACCCACCTGGCCCGGGCCGTGGGCATTCCCGAAGAGGGGCTGCTGCTGGCGAAAAACGGGGAACAGGTGCGCTTCGAGGACGGCAACGCCACCATCAGCGGCGGGGTGGAGGTGGGCCGGGTCTTCGTGGACGGCAAGGGCGTGGGGGACGTCTCCCGCATCGTCCTCAGGGACCGGCGCCACCTGGCCGGGGACGGCCTGGTCATCGCCCTGGTGGCCCTGGACCCGGTGGCCGGCAAAATCGTGTCCGAGCCGGACCTCATCACCCGGGGCTTTGCCCTGGAAGAGGAGCAGGCGCCTTTGTTGGAGCAGGCCCGGAAAATCTTTCAGGAGATCGTGGAACGGGGCTTGAGCGAACCCAACCAGGACTGGCTGGAGATCCAGACCCAGGTCGGCAAGGCCCTGCGCAAGCTCTTCTTCAAGGCCCTGGAACGCCGGCCCATGATCCTGCCGTTGATTTTGACGCTGTGAGCGGTAAGCAATTGAACATGAGCCTGCGGCTAACCCATAAACCATAAAAAGTATGGTAGCACAGGCTTTCCAGCCTGTGCGGGGCAAAACTTTTCAGGGCAGTTGAACATGAGGCCGTTGGCTCATCCGAAAATTATGAAAAGGCGTAGGGCGGGCGTCCTCGCCCGCCTCATTAATCCGCACAGGCTGGAAAGCCTGTGCTACCACTGATAAGCAAGGTAGGGCGGGAAAGCGAAGCGCATCCCGCCTTCAGTAGGCCAGTTCTAACCCAAATGCCGAAGGCTGGATGCGTTGCACTTTCCCGCCCTACGGCTTATGCTTTTTTAAGCGAGCGTGCCCAACAAAATAGAGCCATCTCGATTTCAGATGCTCGCCAAGTGCCGCCATCAGTTAGGCCGCAGGCTGGCTTTTTTATACCTTTTGTTTTCAGCCCTTCCTTTATTTCCTCTAATAGCCTGACAAACTTAACGTAGCCCGACACCATACTGTTATGATTGCCGTCAAAAATCTTTTTCAGTTTTCCTTTAATTTTCAATGCATCCCTGATGTTCGCGTCAAGAGCGCCGTAAATTTCTGGTTTCATAAACCGTAACAATTTCGAGGCGTATGCAAGTCCCAATCCCGGCAGATTGAGAGCAGACGAGATAGCTTCACTGGGATTAGAGAGGCTGTTGACTACATCACGCAAGGCTTCAAATAGATTCACTTCGCCGCAGCGATCATTAAACTTCTGTAGGATACCGTTTTGACTGCCGCCCCATTCAATCATCTCCTGAAGAAGATACTTCGATGCAGAATTGTTTTTAGAATAGTTGCGCACGACCCATGCGAATCTCTTTTCAAGAGAAGAAATCCAGAGAAATTCAGGAAAATCGTCCGGAGGATACCCAAATAGCTTGTGTTTTCCGGACCAGACGTAATTCTTGTAGTATTCTGGAAATCTGCTGTAATCGAGCATATTTCCTCCTGCAATAAATTTTTATTATATTATTGCAGAAAACGGGAAAATTATAGACCAAAAGGCTTAATATCAACTTGTCTGCTGCGGAATTAGGAGCGTGGAAAAGAGAAAAAGAATCTCGTAGGTACCAGCAAATGCGAGATTCTTCACTCCGCTTCGCTCCGTTCAGAATGACAGAAGGGGACTTTTGTAGAGGTCTCAATAAGATATAGGCAGTGGTTTTATCTTTTTACTGAAAACTAAAAACCGCCTTATCCCAGGGCCTCTTTGACTATGGCCACGAACTCCTTGATCTGCATTGGTTTGATAACATAAGAGAGCACGTTCAGGCTTTTGGCGATCATTTCTTCATCTCTCCGGGCGGTGCTGGTGAGCACGATAAACTTGGCGTGCTGATCCAACCGCCGGATTTGCTGCATGGCTTCCAGGCCCCCCATATTGGGCATACTGAGATCCATGATGGTCAGGTCCGGGCGGAAGGTTTGATAGGTCTCCATGGCTACCTGTCCATCCTCGGCCATTTCCACGGCAAATCCCCCTTCAATGAGGGCCTTGGCGAGGATTCCCCGGATGACGCTGGAATCGTCCACCACCAGGATGCGTCTGCTGAGCTGCTGTTTTTGGGTATCAGTGAAGGTCACCGTGAAGACCACATGGTCGATGGCCAGATCGAGGATGATTACGTAAGCCTCATGGCTGGTAAAAGGTCTTTCCTTGATGTTGACGTTCTGGACCGCGGTGGGAGGGCTGAACTTGACCCGAAACCCCATCTTATCCCAGCCGGTGATGGTATGGCCCACGATGGTATTCATAAACTCATTTAAAACGTCCCGGGCAGTATCATCAAAATGGGTTAGGAGAGGCAGCCCAAAATTCTCGGAAATAGCCGCAGCTACCAGAGTGGCCATGCGTTCGTCGGAGAAGCCCAATAAAAAGTTCCCCGCCACCTTTCCGGGAAAATCCTCATAAGGAACCACCAGGGCCACTGCATAAATCTCTCTCAGACGTTCATCCCGTTTGATCTTAACGTTCAAAACCTCGGTCTTGGTCATTTCTTGAAAGACATCTTTGCAGCATTCGGCTAAGACGGTTAGGTACCTGGCTTCCATACCCCATAATCCTCCTGGTCCTGCAAGTAACACGTTAAATTAGCGCAAAAGATGTTAAGATGCAAAAAATATGTTTGCCGGGGAAGTCCTGGCCTCCTCTCAGGGGCCGGACTCTTTTCTTTAGCAGCTACGGCCTCTAAGGGAGGGGGCCACAGGGGCCCCCCAGCCGCGCCTCCCGGCCACCCTTAGGAGCATTTATCAGAGGCCCCGGGATATCTTGGAGACCCGGGCCCTGACAATTCCCCTTCATTTATGTAAATATCGGCATAATCTATATAAAATAAGGCGATTATCCCCTTGACAATGTATTTCGGGTGTGCTATCTTCTAGCCAAATATCGGGAAAAGGAGTCAGGCTGTGGATAAGCACCCTTCCATCTTTGAAATTCTTAAGCGGTTTGATACCGAAGAGAAGTGCATCCAGCACTTTGCGCGCATCCGCTGGCCCCAAGGGGTCATTTGCATCCGCTGTGGGAGCAAGAGAGTCTTTCAATATAACACCGCGGGCAAAACCGGCAAGATGCGCCACCTCTATCAGTGCGTGGATTGCAAATATAATTTTACCGTGACTGCCGGGACCGTCTTTCACGATTCCCATTTGCCCCTGACTAAGTGGTTTCTGGCGATCTACCTGATTTGTTCCGCTAAAAAGGGAGTAGCGGCCAAGCAGCTTCAGCGCCAGCTTTCCACCACTTATAAGACTGCTTGGTATATGGCCCATCGTATCCGCCTGGCTATGTCAGAGGATGATGATTTTTGTCAGAAGTTCGCCGGAATTTGCGAAGTTGACGAGACTTATATAGGTGGCAAAAGAAGAGGTCCACGCGGGCGCGGAGCCGCCAATAAAATTCCCGTAGTTGCGATAAAAGAGCGGACATCAGGCAAAGTCCTTATGAAGGCGGTTAAAAATGTGAAGGCCAGCACCCTTGCGAACTTCATCCGCAATCATGCACAGCCTGGGGCCGAAATCCATACCGATGAGTATCCTTCTTACCTGTGGCTTGATGCCTCTGAATTTGTCCACAATACCGTAAATCATAAGGAAACCTACGTGAAGGCCGGGAATATCCATACCAATGGGATCGAAAATGTCTGGTCTCTCTTCAAGCGGGCCATTACCGGTGTCTTTCATAAAGTTTCCGCTAAGTATCTGCCTCTTTACCTTAACGAGTTCGCTTACCGATTCAACAATCGTGAGCAAGTATGCCTCTTGGATGAGGTCTTGAAAACGAGTTTCTAAAAATAAAAAGGCTATGTTGTGAAAATATATAAGACCGCCGCCCTAGTTATTAAATATGTCGAAAGTGATGAGAAATCCACTGTCGAAGGCTACGTTTACTTTGACACCATCGAGTACGAAGGAAAATTCTGGCTCGTACCAAAGTGGATTTATAACACAAACGAAGGATGGAAACAGCCAGAGCGAATAATTTGCTTGGCGCAATTGCCATATACGAAGGTTCCATCCGAGAACCCGATTTCGACTGAAGCTGATTTCGTTCTAGGGTACCCAATACCCATATCTGCTTTGGATGACCATAACCTGATACCACTACCAGATGATACAGTAGTGATAAATTTCCCCGATATAAAGGAGACAATCCCGAAAGGCGTTCATTAGATTCTTTCAATTGTTACCTCCCACCTAGCTGGATACCCATAATATTTCCCGGTTTCCGAGAGATAGCCCACCACCTGTTTGTCATCTATCCAGAAAATCCCTTTGCAGCAGTCCTTAAAGTGCTTGAGTAAGTTATCGAGGTCCGGCTTAGTGGTGGGCCGGATTTCCCCAGATAGGGCCGCTGCCTTGAACTTCTTGGGCTTGCTCTCAGGAATCGGAAGATAAGCCCGCACCCCTAAGAGTATGGGGCCTGCAAACGGAAATAGGGGCCTTTCCCGCAACAAGCACGAAATCAGCTTGTTTTCTTCTAGTTCCTGGGCTTGGTCTTTATAGGTTACAGAAAAAACCTTAGCCCCGCGCCTTACGGCTCCGGCCCTTGCCCGTTTCTGCGCCTTGGGAGGTAAAAGGATCGTAAATTTCATTAATTCCTCAACCTTGATAAATTGTATAGAATGACAATATTTGCTCAATTGCCCTATCCAGATCATCTTTTTTAATTGCAAGGTCAATAAATATTGGGTTGCTATTATTATCATTTTTAAGGTGTAACTCTGAGGCCATTTTCTTGAATTCGCTTCTTCTAATAATATCTTCATTAATTATAATCCAATCGTCGAAAATTAAAGACGGTTTCTTTCCATAAATATCTACATATTCAGTAAAATATCTTGCAAGGCGGTCATATTCATCATCTATCTTTCGCATTTTTGAATGACTATCCATTGAATAACCACAGTGGGTTTGTTTTAAGCCTTCTTTTCTAAGTTTCTCAACTGCTTCTGATAATGATATAAATATTTCTACTTTAGGTCGAGAAAACCACCATATCCACGCCAAACCAACAAGCATTAATACAAGCGGAAACCAGGAAGACGATGCAATGGCCGTGAGAGTAGGCATCATAGGCTTCTCCGGCCATAGCTTTTTAAAAACAAACTCGATTCCGGCCCATACCTCCAAAAACCGCCAACATAAACTGAGCGCGACCAGAAACAAACCAGGAATCGATTTAGGCTTAAACAATCGCATATATACCCCCGCAGAAAAATTAGCTTCCTAATTTCCCTGGTGAGGGTAGAATATAGGAGGGGAGCTACATTGTCAAGGGGATAATCGCCTAAAATAATTAATATTGGCTTTCTTTAAGAGAATTTTGGCATAAGGCAAGCTCTAAAACATTGGCCGCACCTTTGCCGGGGGTCTTCTTATTAGAAGCTATAAAACCTTTGGAAAAGTGCCTTCTTCTGTCATTCTGAGGAGCGAAGCGACCGAAGAATCTCATAAATACGAGATTCTTCGCTTCGCTCAGAATGACATTTTAGGCGAAGTCGAGGTTTTGCAATAGCCTGTAGTAACTCCAATCGCATCCCTTTTTCCTGATTTCCCCAGAAAGCCTTGACTTCCGGGATGGACATGGATATTAATTTGTCTAGATGAAAGTGGCCGCCGCCTGCCGTTGCCTTATATGGGCCGTAATCTGCTGCGCCGTTCTTGCGCTGCCTGGAGGAAGTCCGGCCCCCCTCGTGGCCCAAATGCCTGCTTGCCCCCATTGTGACGGTACTGACAAAGGTATTGTTTCCGGCCCTTGCTGCCAGCCGGATATGCCCGGCCCTTGCGGCGCTTCCGTCCCGGGCGGAAACTTGACTTGCCGTTGCCGTGCCGGCAACCTGGCCTTCGTATCCCCACGCCCCCCCGGTACGCCCACCTGGCAAATTTCCTCCTGCTATCCTGCCAAGGTCCTGGTCCTGGCAACTTATTATTCCCCCAACCTTTTTCATCCCCCTGAGTCAAACCACTGTTCCAACGAGACCTGATTTAAGGGTTTCTCTTTCTCTCCGGTTTTAGGCTGTCGGAGGCCGTGAGGCCCATAGCCTCCGGAAGGCTGCGCTGCCCTGAAATAATAATTGTTCTCTCCCGGGAGATGATTTTTTGCCAATGATGCTTATCGTGGTCTTAGGACCGGTCCCGGCGCGGTGGAGTATAGAAACGCCACGGTAATCTTGCCTTGTAAGTGAAATTGTGAATAAAATGCTAATTATTCTTATGAAGGCAGGAAGGGAGATGGGTTATCAAAAGGGACTCTTCCGGGTATTAATGCTCCTGGTTATGTGTCTGGCCGGGACTATAAGCAGGTCAACGCCGTTGTCGGCGCAAAGCAACGCCGGCCTGCCCCCTGACCTCCAGGCCCTCATCACCGAAGCCCTGAAGGCCAATCCGGAAGTGAGGCAGATGCGCTCCCTCCATAAGGCCGCCAAAGAGGCGGTCCGGCCGGCCGGAGCCCTGGAGGACCCGGAAGCCGCCTTCATCATCAAGGATTTGCCCACCGACACCTGGAGCTTCTCCCAGGACGACATGACCCAGAAGATGTTCGAGTTGTCCCAGAAAATCCCCTTTCCCGGCAAACGCCGGCTCCGCGCCGAAGTGGCCGATTCCCAGGCCCAGGCCGACGGCTACACTTACCAGGATAAAATCAACGAAATCAGGTCCAAGGTCGTCATGGGCTACTGGGCTCTGGCCCTGGCCTACGCCGGTTCCGATCTCACCCAGAGAAACAAACAATACTGGGAGCAGGTGGTGCAGGTGGCGGAGACCCGTTACTCCGTGGGCCAGGGCATGCAGGCCGACGTGCTCCAGGCCCAGGTGGAATTGGGCAATTATCTGGACCGCCTCTTTCAATGGACCCAAAAACAGGAATCCCTCAGGGGAAATTTGAACGCCCTGCGCGCCAAACCGCCCCAAACCCCTCTGCCCCAGCCCCAGCCTTTGCAAGCCCGGCCTTTCACCCTCAAACTGGAGGAGTTGCTGGCCCGGGCCGAGGCCCGCCCCCAGCTCCACGCCCTCCAGGCCCTGGTGGCCAAACAGGAGAAGGCCGTGGATCTGGCCAAAAAGGATTATTACCCCGATTTTACCATCGGCCTTAATTACGGCCTCCGGGAAAACCGGGAAGAAATGAAAAGGTCGGACATGTTCGGCACCAAGTTCATGGTCAATCTCCCCATTTGGCACGGCTCCAAGATCAAACCCCGGATCAGGGAGGAAATGGCGAAACAGGACGCGGCCAAAGACGCCTATCAGTCCACTTGGAACCAGCTCGCCGCGGCCATCAAGGACCGGCATGCCAAGCTGCAGCGCCTGGGCCACCAAATCACCCTTTACACCCAGGGGATTATCCCCCAGGCCCGGCAGGCGGCCGCCTCCTCCCTTGCGGCTTACAAGGTGGGAACCCTGGATTTTGCCCGCCTCTACCAGAACCAGATTGCGGCTTACAGCGCCGAGTTGACCCTGCAGGAATATCTCAAGGATTTCGAAGAAAACTGGGCCGAATTGGAGTGGCTGGTGGGCCAGGATCTGCCCCGGACGCCCGGAGGGAAAAAATGAACTCGGCACCTCGACGTTACCTCATCCGGGGCCTGGGGCTGGGGATCATCCTCTGCCTGATGGTTTTCGGGGGATTGTATCTGGCGGGTTATCACTTCATGTACATGGGCCCGGCCGCGGCCCCCAAGGCCCCGTCTTCCAAGGGGGAGGCCAAAACCCAGCTTTGGCGCTGCCCCATGCATCCGGAAGTCATCCGGAATGCCCCCGGCAAATGCCCGATATGCGGCATGGACCTGGTGACCGTTCCGGGGACAGAGGCCTCCGCGCCCGCGGCCAAAAAGGAGCGCAAAATCAAATATTGGGTGGCTCCCATGGACCCCAGCTATATCCGGGACCAGCCGGGGAAATCGCCCATGGGCATGGACCTGGTGCCGGTCTATGAAGAGGAAGGAGAGGACGGGACTCCGGGAGCCATCGTCGTCTCCCCTGCCACCCTCCAGTCCATGGGGGTGCGCACCGCCAAGGTGGAGGTCCGCCCCCTGGCCCGGACCACCCTGACCACTGGCAAGGTGGCCTTTAATGAACGGGGTCTCAGCACCATCACCACCAAGGTGAACGGCTGGGTGGAACGGCTGCACATCAACGCCACCGGCGACCCGGTGCGCCGGGGCCAGACGCTGCTTTCCATCTACAGCCCGGAGCTGGTTTCGGCCCAGGAAGAGTACTTGCTGGCCTGGAAAAATTTCCGGACCCTGGAGAAGAGTCCGGTGCAGGAAATGTCCCAGGGGGCTAAACGCCTGCTGGAGGCATCCCGGCGCCGCCTGGAGTATTTCGACGTCAGCGCCGCCCAGATCGCCGCGCTGGAGGGGACGGGCCGGGTGAAGAAACACTTGACCCTCGCCTCCCCGGCCAACGGCATCGTCACCAAGCGCCTGGTGACCCGGGGGATGTACGTGCAGATGGGCATGCCTCTGCTGGAGGTGGCCGATCTCTCCACCGTCTGGGTGGACGCCGACATCTACCAATACGAGCTCCCCTGGATCAAGGTGGGGCAAAAAGTGGAGATGACCCTACAGTACCTGCCCGGGGAGACCTTTGCGGGGACCATTGACTACCTCTACCCCTACTTGAAAGAGCAGACCCGCACCGCCAAGATTCGCCTGAAATTTCCCAATCCCAGGCTCCATCTCAAGCCGGAGATGTTCGCCCAGGTGAAGATCGACTCCCCGGTAAGCCGGGAGGCGGTGGTGGTGCCTTCCCAGGCCGTTATGGACACCGGGGTCAAGCAGCACGTCTTCCTGGCCCTGGGCCAGGGCCGGTTTGTGCCTCGGGAAGTGAAACTGGGGGTGGAAGGCAATGACGGCTTCCGGGAGGTGCTCTCCGGGCTCCAGGGGGGTGAGGAGGTGGTCACCTCCGCCCAATTCCTCCTGGATTCCGAATCCCGCTTCCGGGAGGCCATCCAGATGATGCTGCCCACTGCGGCCGGAACCAAAACGGAAGGGGGCAAAGAGGCCCCACCCCCGGCGGCCCCGGCCATGCCGCCGGGTCACAAACACTGATGGAACCACAGGTATCAATCAAATCGCGGGACATTATGCAAGTAGGTTCTTTAATGAGGTGATGGCGGGCACGGAGGCCCGCCCCACCGGGTTGAAGGAAATCTTTTACGGAAAACTGAAAACAGAAAACCACCCTTATGATTTCCCGGATCATTGATATCGCGGTCAACAACCGTTTCATGGTGGTGATTTGCACCGTGGTCATCGCCCTGTGGGCTGCGTACGCCACCTATAACCTGCCGGTGGACGCCATCCCCGACCTCTCCGACGTCCAGGTGATCATTTCCACGGAGTACTCGGAGCAAGCCCCCCAGATCGTGGAGGACCAGGTGACCTATCCCCTGGCCACCGCCATGCTGGCCGTGCCCAAGACCAAGGCGGTCCGGGGCTATTCCCAGTTCGGGGTCTCCTTCGTCTACATCATCTTCGAGGACGGCACCGATATCTATTGGGCCCGGTCCCGGGTGCTGGAGTACCTCAACTACGTCCGGGGCAAGCTGCCGCCGAACGTCACCCCGGCCCTGGGCCCCGACGCCACCGGGGTGGGCTGGGTCTTTGAATACGTGGTGGAAGACCCCACCGGCCGCCGCGACCTGTCTCAGCTCCGGAGTATCCAGGACTGGTAC
>Ga0299912_10002111_pt1 | contig 16267 bp, 17 predicted proteins | sample RVTome_2_FD_207667 | JGI IMG/M metagenome (GOLD analysis project Ga0299912, IMG submission 207667) | Soil microbial communities from uranium-contaminated site in the Upper Colorado River Basin, Wyoming, United States - RVT95D214 (version 2) ... | reverse complement strand
GCGGGGCGACGATCCCATCGCGCCCACGGCCGAGCTGATCGCCTCGGGCGCCCGGCTGCTGTGCTTCGATGAGCTGCAGGTGACCGACATCGCCGACGCCATGATCCTGGGCCGGCTGTTCGAGGCGCTGTTCGCCGAGGGCGTTGTGCTGGTCGCGGCCTCCAACCGGCCCCCGGACGAGCTTTACCAGGGCGGGATCAACCGCCAGCTGTTCGTTCCGTTCGTGGACATGCTGAAGGCGCGGCTCGAGGTGATCTCCGTGGCGGGGCTCAGCGATCACCGGCTGGCGCGGCTGCGGGCCTCCAAGCTCTATTTCGCCCCGGTGTCCGTGGAAAACCAGGCCGCCTTCGACGCGGTCTGGGAGGATCAGCGCGGCGCGGCGGCGGAGACGGGCGCGCGGGTGGAGGCGCTCGGCCGGACGCTGAGCTTCCCGCGCGCATCGGGCGGCCTGTTGCGGGCGTCCTTCGCGGAGCTCTGCGAGGAGGCGCTGGGGTCCCAGGACTATCTGGCCCTGGCGCGGCGATTCCACACCGTGTTCCTGGAGGGCGTTCCGACGCTGACGCCGGAGCGACGCAACGCGGCGCGGCGGTTCACCTGGCTGATCGACGCCCTGTATGAAGCCGGAACGCGCCTGGTGCTGCTGGCCGAGGCCGAACCCGAGGGGCTCTACGCCGCCGGCGATCACGCCTTCGAATTCCAGCGGACGGCCTCGCGGCTGAGCCTGATGCGCTCGGCGGCCTGGACCCGGGCGCTCGCTTGACCGCCAAGGCCGGCTACAACAGGGTCCCGCCGATGCTGGACGGCCCCCACGGGGATCGCGTTGACGGAGCCGGATCGATCATGGACGGCGCGGGCCCGGTCTATTTCCTGCTCCATGTGCCCAAGACAGCCGGCATGACCGTCGAGGGGCATATTCTGGAAAGCTTGCCGGCGGAATGCGTCTGGCGGCCGCTGTCGCGTCGGCGCTGGCGCCGGGAGCAGGGCGCCCGACCCCAAGCCCCCGAGCATCCCGAACGCGTGCGCGTGGCCATCGGCCACCACCTGCGCGCCTCGCTGGAGGCGTGCTTTCCCGGGCGAGAGATCCGCCGCGCGGTGCTGCTGCGAGCGCCGGTGAGCTTCTATGTCTCGCTGTACAATTGGAGCATGGCCGTGCGCATGCGGCGCGGCGAGCCGACCTTCGGATTTCGCTTGTTCTGCAAGACGGTCTCGCGGGACATGGTGTCCCGGTTCCTACTGACCCACTGGCTCGAGCGGAAATACTGGGCGCTGACCCTGACTCCGCGCTGGCGCAAGTACGCCCTGCTCAACGCGGCGCTGCGGCGGTTCTGGTTCGTGGGCGACTACACCGACTGCGACCGGCTGATCGCGACGGTGAGCCCGAAGCTGGGGATCGCGCCGGACGCCGAGGCCCAGAACACCTCGGCGTCCTGGCGGCGCTTTGCCCGCTGGCGGCCGCTCCTGGAAGAGGAGGTCCCGTCCGAGCTCAAAGCGTCCATTGAGCGGGACAATCCCCTGGACCATGCGCTATGGCGTTCGTGGCGGGGGGCAGGAGACAATCCGGGCGGCGTAGCGCCAGAACCGCTGGCGTGGACGTGGGACCTGGATCTGGTGCTTCACGAACTGGCCCGGCCGGTGTTCAAGCTGATCGCCGCGGTCTCGGCCAGAATGGGACAGAACGTGCAGGGGCAAGCCGGCCTCTGAGCCGGAATGCTCTGGGCTGGGCGACCTTAAGAGACGAGGCTTCGTGCGTATCCTCACCCATGCGATTTCGCTCGGCTACCACTGCCGCACCGCGCGTCGCCTGCGCGACCACTACGGATTCAACTCGTCCCTGCCGTTCGACTGGTGGCTCACGCCGCTGGAGGGCGCCGTGCGCTTCCTGCACGATTGGGACGTCGAGATTCTGTACGATCCGCGCCTGCTGAAGGAACGCCGGGTGAAGGGGCGGCTCGCCAACATCGTAAACGCCCGGTACGGCATCCGCCTGGAACACGAGTTCCCCCGGGACGAGACCGAGTCCGTGGCTGCCGGCTGGCGCGAGCACATCGACCAGGCCAAGGCGCGCACCGCCCACCTCTTGGACAAGTTCGAGCGCATGAACCGCACCAACCGGCGGCTGTTGGTCGTGCGTGAGCTGGCGCCCGAGGAGGCCGGCCAGGCCGGCCTTTGCCGCGAACTCTTTGAGACCGTCTGCGGGCGAATGGGCCGCGCGCGGCTGCGGTTCTTGCTGATCAGCCCGACAGGGGTCGAGGCGCCCGGCTGGACCGCCCTGAAGATCGACGACCGCACAGAAGATTGGCAGGGCGATGCGGCGCTCTGGGACGAAGCGCTCGATCGGCTCGGATTCACCCTCGTGCAGCCGCCCGAAACGCCCGGCGAGGAGACATCGGCCAGTGCGCGTTGACACAGGGGGTCCGGAGCCTAAAAGTCGGTCCACTCACTGATTCAGCGCAATTCGGGACTTTGATGACCGAATCCTCGCCGGGCCCGGCCGCGCGGCCGCTTTCGCCTCACGTACTCCACTGGCGCTGGCACCTGACCATGCTGTGCTCGATCTTGCACCGGGCGACGGGCGTGGCGCTTTACGTCGGGGCGTTGATCCTTGCCGGATGGGTCGCGGCGCTGGCGACGGGACCGGGGGCCTACGCCGGCTACATGGAGATGCTGGCGTCGCCGCTGGGCCAACTCGTCCTGTTCGGCCTGACCGTGTCGGTGTTCTACCATCTGGCGTCGGGGATCCGGCATCTGGTGTGGGACGTGGGCGACGGATTCGATCCGAAGGTCGCGGACGCCACCGGGGCCGCCTGCATCGCCTTCGCCCTCGCCGCCGCGGTCGGCGTCTGGGCCGCAGCCCTGCTGGGGACGCGCTGATGGACGGCTATCGCACGGGGCTGGCGCGGGCCCGGGGCCTCGGCTCGGCGAAGCACGGCGCGGGCCATTGGATCGCCGAGCGGGTGAGCGCCATCGCCCTGGCCCCCCTGTCGCTCTGGGCCGTGTGGGCGGCGCTGCGGCTGTCGCGAACGGGATACCACGGCGCCCTGGCCTGGCTCGGTTCGCCGATCAACGCGGTGCTGGTCGCCGTGCTGCTGGTCGTGGGCTTCTGGCACATGCACGCGGGGCTGCGCGTGGTTATCGAGGACTACATCCACGCGCCCTTCAGCAAGACCGCGCTGCTGCTGCTGAACCTGGCGATCTGCGTGCTGGGCGCGGGGTTGGGGCTGTTTTCGGTGTTGAAGGCGGCCATCGGCGGGAGTGCGTACTGACATGGCGGCCTATCCGCTGATCGACCATGTGTACGACGTCGTCGTGGTGGGCGCCGGGGGCTCGGGGCTCAGGGCCGCGCTCGGCTGCGCCCAGGCCGGGCTGAAGACCGCCTGCATCACCAAGGTGTTCCCCACCCGCAGCCATACCGTGGCCGCCCAGGGCGGCATCTCGGCGGCGCTGGGCAACGCCGGCCAGGACGACTGGCGCTGGCACATGTACGACACCGTCAAGGGCTCGGACTGGCTGGGCGACCAGGACGCCATCGAATACCTGTGCAAGAACGCCCCGGCGGCGGTCTATGAGCTGGAGCACTGGGGCGTGCCGTTCAGCCGCGACGGGGCCGGCAAGATCTATCAGCGCGCCTTCGGCGGCATGACCAGGAACTATGGCGAGGGCACGATCCAGCGCACCTGCGCGGCGGCCGACCGCACCGGCCACGCCATCCTGCACACCCTCTACGGACAGTCCCTGGCCCACAAGACCGAGTTCTTCATCGAGTACTTCGCGCTCGACCTGATCATGGACGAAGGGGCCTGTCGGGGCGTCACCGCCTGGGACCTGTCGACCGGCCAGCTGCACCGCTTCCAGGCGCAGACCACCATCCTGGCCACCGGCGGCTACGGCCGCATCTACCACACCTGCACCGGCGCCCACACCCAGACCGGCGACGGCAACGGCATGACCCTGCGCGCGGGCCTGCCGCTGCAGGACATGGAGTTCATCCAGTTCCACCCCACCGGCGTCTATGGCGCGGGGGTGCTGATCACCGAGGCGGTGCGCGGCGAGGGCGGCTATCTCACCAACTCCGAAGGCGAGCGGTTCATGGAGCGCTACGCCCCCTCGGCCAAGGATCTGGCCAGCCGCGACGTGGTCTCGCGCGCCATGACCGTGGAGATCCGCGAAGGGCGCGGGGTGGGGCCCAAGAAGGACTACATCAACCTGCACCTGGACCATCTGGACCCGAAGATCATCCACGAACGCCTGCCCGGCATCACCGAAAGCGCCCGCATCTTCGCCGGCGTGGACGTGACCAAGCAGCCGATCCCGGTGGTTCCGACCGTCCACTACAACATGGGCGGCATCCCCACGAACTATCACGGCGAGGCCCTGACCAAGCTGGGGAAGGATCCCGACGCCGTTGTTCCAGGCCTGATGGCGGTGGGCGAAGGGGCGTGCGTCTCGGTGCACGGCGCCAATCGCCTGGGCTCCAACTCCCTGACCGACCTCGTCGTCTTCGGCCGGGCTGCGGGCCTGCGGGCGGCCCAGATGCTGAAGCCCGGCGAGCGCCAACCCGAACTGAAGGCCGCCTGGACCGATCCGCACCTGGAGCGCTTCGACCGGCTGCGCCACGCCTCGGGCGGCACCCCGACGGCGGAGCTGCGCGTGCAGATGCAGAAGGCCATGGAAGAGGACGCCGCCGTGTTCCGCACCGGCGAGACCCTGTCCAACGGCGTGAAGCGCCTGGCCGAAGTCCACGCGCGCAAGAAGGACCTGAAGATCGTCGACCGGGGCCTGATCTGGAACACCGACCTGGTCGAGACGCTGGAGCTGGAAAACCTCATCGGCCAGGCGGTGGTGGCGGTGAACAGCGCCTCCAACCGCACCGAAAGCCGCGGCGCCCATGCGCGGGAAGACTTCCCCGACCGCGACGACAAGACCTGGATGAAGCACACCCTCGTCTGGCTCGACGACGCCACGGGCAAGGTGCGTTTCGACTACCGGCCGGTGCACGCCTACACCCTGACCAACGACGTGGCCTATGTGCCGCCCAAGGCGCGGGTGTATTAGCGCCGTGGTCAGACTCAGCAGGGGGCGTTAAGCCAAGCCCATGGCTGGGACAGCCTCGCGACTCACCCAGGTGGACGGACTGCGCGCGGTCGCGTGCCTGCTGGTGATCGGCTTCCACTACGGCGTGCGCTGGACCCAGCCGTGGATCGTGGACCTCTACTATCCCTACCACGACCTGTTCGCGGACATCTGGATCCTGAAGTTCGGGCGCACCCACGCCTGCTTCTTCTTCCTGGTCTCGGGCTTCGTGATCCTGATGACGCTGGAGCGCTGCGCGGGCGTGGCGGACTTCCTGCGCAAGCGGATCGCCCGGCTGTGGCCGACCCTGGTGCTGTGCGCCAGCCTGACCATGGTCGCGACCTACGCCTTCGGCCCCAAGGAGTGGACTCACGGTCCGATCTCCTACGTCCTCTCGATCCTGTTCATCGACCCCAACACCGTGCGCGGCTTCGTGAACGAGCCCCGGCTCGGCTGGGTGGACGGCGCCTATTGGACGCTGGGGGTGGAGATGCGCTTCTACCTCTTGGTGGCGGCGCTCTATCTGGTCGGCGCCAAGCGGTTCCTGCCGGTGTGGCTCGCGGCCCAGGCGGTTTCCTTCGCCATCGGCGCGCCGGAGCTTCGCGGCGTGCACGCCCTGGACTGGCCGCGGACGATCATGCAGCCGGTCTATCTGCCCTACTTCACCGCCGGGATCTGCTTCTACGAGATTCACCGGGCCAAGGCGCTGAAGCTGCTGCCGACGCTCGGCCTCGTCATGGCCACGGTGATGATTCTGATCAACGCCGGCCTGTGGACCCGGTTCTTTCAGGAGCCGGCGCTGGGCCGGACCCTGGTCAACGCCGGCTGGATCGCCCTGTTCGCCCTGTTCGTGGCGGGTAGCCCGGTGATGAAGGTGTTCAGCTTCAGGCCCCTCGTGGCGCTCGGCCAGGCATCCTATTCGCTTTTCCTGCTGCACGAGTCTGTCGGCGTCGCCCTGATGCGCGCCTTCGACCGGATCGGCGTTCCGCCGCTGGTCAATCTCGCCCTGGTGCTGGCGATCATGATCGGCGCGGCCCTGATGATCTTCCGCCTGTTCGAAGAGCCCGCTAAGGACCGGATGCTCGCCGCCACCGCCCGCCTCGTCGCCCTCGCGGCCGAGCGCGCGCCCTGGCTGAATTACGCTCCCCGCGCCCCGACCGGCGCGCCAACCCCCGCGACGTGACTCATGGTCCAGCTCACCCTGCCCCGGAACTCCACGATCAAGGCCGGCAAGCGCCACCCCGCGCCCCAGGGCGCCAAGCGGGTCAAGGCCTTCAAGATCTACCGATGGGATCCCGAAGAAGGCGGCAATCCCCGCTGGGATGTCTATGAGGTGGACGTGGACCAGTGCGGGCCGATGGTCCTGGATGTGATCCTGCACATCAAGAACACCATGGACCCCACCCTCGCCTTCCGCCGCTCGTGCCGCGAGGGGGTGTGCGGCTCCTGCGCCATGAACATCGGCGGGCGCAATACGCTCGCCTGCACCCACGCCTGGGCCGACGAGCCCGGTAAGGTCGTGACCATCTCGCCGCTGCCCCATCAGAAGGTGATCAAGGACCTGGTGCCGGACCTGGAGCTGTTCTTCGCCCAGTACGCCTCCGTCGAACCTTGGCTGCACGCCGACAGTCCCACGCCGCAGACCGAGCGGCTGCAGTCGCACGAGGACCGCGCCAAGCTCGACGGGCTCTATGAGTGCATCCTGTGCGCCTGCTGCTCGACCTCCTGCCCCAGCTATTGGTGGAACGGGGAGAAGTACCTGGGCCCCGCCACCCTGCTGCAGGCGGCGCGCTGGCTGTCCGACAGCCGCGACGAGGCCGCCGGCGAGCGGCTGGACGGCCTGGAGGACCCCTTCAAGCTCTACCGCTGCCACACGATCATGAACTGCGCCCAGGTGTGCCCAAAGGGCCTGAACCCCGCCAAGGCCATCGCCGAGATCAAGATGAAGCTGGCCGAGCGGTTGACCTAGGGGTCTATTCCGCCAGCTTCAACCCGCACCACTGCGCGAAGTGGCGATAATCGCCGTCGCGGGCGATCAGCGGCACGCCGGCGTCGATGCAGCACTGGGCGATGAGCGCGTCCGCGAGTTTTGCTTTGCGGCCCTTGCTCAGCAATAGCCTCCGGTTTTTGCCGGCGCGCTCCCAGAAGCCGTCGGCGATCGGCAGCTGTGGCGCCTTGGCGATCAGTCGGGCGACCTTGGCGTTCTGACGCAGACCCGACCGCAATTCGGTCACGACGGGGGGCGGGAGGCAGACCAAGCCTCTTTCGAACGCGTCTTGGAGCATCTCGACATCGGCGCCCGTCTGTCCGTCGAGGTAGGCGACGAGGCTGCTCGTGTCAGCCGCGATCAATGACGTTGCCGTGTTCGTCGAACTCGCGGTCCTGGCGAAGGTCTTCCAGGTCGATGTCGAGTTTCACCTTGCCACGAAGCGCAAGCATGCCGCGATAGAAGTCCTCGTGCGCCAGTTTCTCAAGCCCCAGCCGAAGGGTGTCGGAAACCCCTTTGCCGGTATGCGCCTGCGCCGATTCCAGAAGCTTCACGGGCACGAAGGCGGTGATCTTGCGCATCGCGGTCATACGGTGATTCATACCGTAATTCGATTACGGCGCCAACTTACGGCATGCGGAGCAGGTCCCGGGCGACCTCGAGCGGGCGCTTGGCGCCGGGCTTGCGAACCACCGGGTTCACCGTCTAGAGGTCGCGCCGGAATTACGGGAGCCCCTGAGCGCATGGCGAAGATCACCTACATCGAGTTCGACGGGACCGAGCATGTCATCGACGTGCGCCCCGGCCTGTCGGTGATGGAAGGCGCGATCAAGAACGACGTGCCGGGCATAGACGCGGACTGCGGCGGCGCCTGCGCCTGCGCCACCTGCCACGTCTATGTGGACCCCGCCTGGACCGAGGCCACGGGCGAGCGCTCCGACATGGAGGAGTCGATGCTCGACTTTGCCGACAACGTAAAGGACAACTCCCGCCTGTCCTGTCAGATCAAGGTCACCGACGCCCTCGAAGGCCTGATCGTGCGGATGCCGCAAGAGCAGCACTAGCGGGTCCGCCCTGCGTCCTTCGAGACGCCGTCCTCGCGGACGGCTCCTCAGGATGACGAAAGGGAATGGGCTGCAACAAAGTTCGTCATGGTGAGGAGCGTCCTGAGCCTGTCGAAGGACGCGTCTCAAACCACGCGCCCCGCCTTAGCCCAGATCCAGCTCCGGGTGGGCGGCGTCGGCCTGGGCGGCCTCGGGAAGATGGCAGGTGAAGGTCGCGCCTTGGTTCGGCTCGCTTTCCAGCGCCACCCAGCCGCCGTGCAGCTCCACCAGCGCCTTGACCAGGGCCAGGCCGAGCCCGGGCCCTCCACGGTCGCGCCCCACGAAGCGGTCGAAGATGTGGGCCTGCACGTGGAAGGGGATGCCCCGGCCGGTGTCGGTCACCTGGACCTGGACCTCGCCCTCGGCGCGACGGGCCGCGAGGGTCACCGTGGTGCCGGCCGGCGACTGGCGCACGGCGTTTTCCAAGAGGTGATCGAGCACCTGGCCGAGGCGGTGGCTGTCGGCGCGGATCATGCCGGCGTCCCGCTCCAGATTCACCTCGATCGAGACGTCCGTCTCCGCCGCCGGCATACGCCAGCGCTCGGCCGCCTCTTCCAGGAGTTCGGCGATGTCCACGTCCCCGAGGTCCAGCGCCATCTCCTCGGCGTCGATCTGGGCCACTTCCAGCACGTCGTCGATGGAGCGGCCGAGCTGCACCGCCGCCTGGCGCACCGCGCCCACATAACCCCGCGCCCGCTCGGGCAACGCCTCGCCGGCGCGGTCCAGCAGCTCGGCGTAGCCGATGATGGTCGTGAGCGGGGTGCGCAGCTCGTAGGAGACGTTGCCCACGAAGTCCCGCTTCAGCCGCTCAGCCTCCTCCAAGGCCGCCGAGCGGTCCGCCAGGGCCCGCTCCAGGGCGCGGGTGTCGGTGACGTCGGTGAAGCCGATCAGGGTGGCGCCGTCCGGCAGGGGGCGGGTCTGATAGGCGGCGATGCGACGGTCCGAGGTGCGGATCTCGCCGGACACGGGCGCGCGGGCCTGGGGGTCGGGATCGCCCACGCGGGCCTTCAGGTCGTTCCAGAACTGCAGATCGTGCACCTTGGGCAGGCAGAGTTGGGCGACGCCGTCGAAGTCGGCCGCCGCCACGATTTCGGCTGCCTGAAGGCCCCAGAACCGCTCGAACGCCTCGTTATGCAGACGCAGGCGCCCGTCCGAGCCGAACACCGCCACCGCGTCGTTGAGCTTGTCCAGCGTGGCCTGCTGCACCTGGATCAGGGCGTTGTACTGGGCGCGCAGGCGCAGTTCGTCGGTGACGTCGCTGAACAGCACCAACAGGCCGCCGAGCGGGTGCGGCTGGCGGGCTACCCTGAGCGTGCGGCCGTCCGGCAGGGTCCACAGATCGTCCGGCGCGGCCTCCAGGTCCTCGTAGTGGGAAAGCTCGGCGGCCTTCCACTTCGTGTATTCGTCGGTCTCCGGCAGGCGGCGGCTCTGGCGCAGGCGGTCGAGGATCTCCGCGTGGGTCGGCCGGTCGGACAGCCAGGCCGGCTCCAGGGCCCAAAGGGCGGCGAAGGCGGTGTTGTGGAACGACAGCCGCCGGGCGGGGCTGAAGATCGCCACCGCGTCGGCCATGCGGTTCAAGGTCTCGTCGTGGGCGGCGACGTGCTGCTTGAAGGCCTCCTTGGTCTCCTCCGCCTCGGTGACATCCACCCCGAAGGCGCCGACGAGGCCGCCGGCCAGCGGCTCGGCCGACAGGCGGAACGCGCGCCTCTGGCCGCCCGAGGTCGCCCAGCGCAACCCCTCGCGCCGGTCGCCGCGCTTCAGCGCCTCGGCCAGCAGGTCCGTGCCCCCGTCGAAGACAAGGCGCTGCTCGCCCGCCTCTTCCAGGGTGGCCGCGCCGGCCAGCTCCAGCCAGGCGTGGTTGGCCCAAACCGGCTTGCCGTCAGGTCCCGCGACCGCCGCCGGACCGGGCAGATCCTCCAGAAATGCGGCCAGATCCCCGTCGCCGAGGGACGCGCGCCGTCCGGTGGTCGGCCGGGTCAGGCGCAGCCAGGCCACCGCGCCCGAGGTGCGCCCGTCCACCTCCACCCCGCCGCCAGGGCCGCCCGCGTGGAAGGTGCACGGCTCGCCGCGCTCGATCAGGGCGTCCAGCCGCCGCTTGCGCTCGGGGCTCTGCATCAGCACGGCCAGAACCTCGGCCGGGCTCGCCTCCACACCCGGCGTCTTCACGCCCAGCTCCGCCGCGCACAGGTCGAAGGTCTCCTCGCCGGAAACCAGGCGGGGCGCGCCGTCCTCGATGGCCAGGACGCACAGGTCGAAGGTTTCGGTCCAGGCGTGGTCGCGGTCCACCCGCGCGCCAAGCGTCAGAAGGCCGGTGTCGAGCTCTCGGGTGGACAGTCGGGCCCGCCGCCGCTCGGCCAGCGCCCATAGCCCCGCGCTGAGCGCAAGCCCCAAAGCCGCAAGGGTGGCGGCCGCTAGAACATCCGAGGCGCCCATTTTGCCCCTCCGCGACGCGGACACGGGCGCGCGTCCGGCTGCGAATCAGGCGGCCACCATAGGTCGGCGATTCGGTCGAGGGAATCCGCCGCGGCTCCCTTCGCGGACGATTATGCGGCAGGATGGGTCCATGACGGTGCTCTACCCGATCGCGGCCAGTCCGGAGGCCGCCCTGAACGCCCCCTCCGGACGGGCGGCTCGGGAGGCGGACGCCCGCAATCTGACAGGCGGCGAGGTGGAGTTCGTCCGCGAACTGACGGGGCCCGGCTTCACGACACGGGAAGCTGCGTTGGAGGCCTACGCCGGTCGGGTGGATGTCGAGAAAGGCCAGCAGGTCGCGCCCGAGGACCGCTACTGTGAGGTGATGGAGGTGATCGCGGCGGCAAAGGCGGGCATGGCCGGCGGCGGACAGGCCGAGCCGATCTACGCCGAGGGCCGGCGCTGGCCGAAGCCGAGCCGGCCGCTGAAGACCGCCTGGCGGCTGTCGGTGGCCTACTGGCGGCCGCTGACGGCGGCGGAGGCGGAGGCCAACCTCGACCAGGCGCGCAAGGCCCGCCGCGACAAGGACGCGGGCCAGCTGGACCCGAAGGCCGTGCAGGCCCTGGCGCGCCAGCCGCTGCGGCCCGTGCGGCCGCAACAGCCGCTGGACACCGGCCTGTTCGAAACGCGCCCGCCCGAGGCGCCCCACATCGTCATGCCGGACGAGTGAGCCCCATGCCCGACTGGACCTTCGCCCGCCCGCCGACGCTGGACGAGTTCGCGGCCCTGGCCGAGGCGGCGCTGGCGGCCCTGCCCGAACCGTTCCGGGGCATGGCGGGGGACGTCGCCATGCGGATCGAGGAGTTCGCCGAGGAGGAGGTGCTGGAGAGCCTGGGGATCGACAACCCGTTTGAGCTCAGCGGCCTCTATCATGGCGTCGACCTGTCGCACCGCAGCGTGATGGACCCGTCGCCTGCCCCCTCGGCGGTGTTCCTCTACCGGCGGGCGATCCTGGACGAATGGTGCGAGCGGGGCGACACGCCGCTGGGCGAACTGATCCGCCACGTGCTGGTGCACGAGATCGGCCACCATTTCGGCCTGTCGGACGCCGACATAGAGGCGATCGAGGCCGAGCCTTAGACCAGCGCCGCGGCGACCTGCCTGGCGATGCCGGCGGCGTCGAGGCCCAGGCGCCCGAGCACCTCGGCGGGCTGGCCGGAGGGCGGCACATCGGTCAGGCCCAGCCGCAGCGTCGGGATTGAAACACCCGCGCCGGCCAGGGCGGCGAGCACCTTTTCGCCCTGACCGCCGGCGACATAGTGATCGTCCAGCGTGACCAGCAGCCGCTTGCCCTTGGCGACCCCGGCCAGCCAGTCGCCGTCCATGACATTGAGCCAGGGCAGGTTCACCACCTGAAGGCCGATCCCCAGGCCGGCCAAGGCGCGGGAGGCCTTCACCGCCTCGGCGAGCAGGGTCGGGCCGGAGCCGATCAGCACCGCGTCGGCGCCCTCGGCGATCGTGAAGCCTAGCCCGGCCTCGGGGCGCCAGCCGGCCGGGACGTTCCAGACGATCTCGGCGGGCAGGGAGGCCATGCGCAGGAAGGCGGGGCCGTCGTGGGTCTCAAGGCACCAGTCCAAGAGCAAGCCGACCTCGGCGGGACAGGAGGGCGCGGCCATGACCAGGCCCGGCACGCCGCCGACGGCCGAAATCTCCCGCAGGCTCTGGTGCGAATGGCCGGGGCCGGCCGGCAGCACGCCTGAGAGCCCGCCGACATAGACCACCTTCGTCCGCTCGGTGGCGTTGTTGTAGATCTGTTCGTTGGGCCGGGTGGACAGGAAGCACGAGAAGGAGTGCACCACGGGCGTCATGCCCGACAGCGCCAGGCCGCCAGCCATGCTCACCATGTCCTGCTCGGCGATGCCGCACTCGAAGAAGCGGTCCGGATAGGTCTCGGCGAAGGGGATCAGCCCCATGTCCTTCACCAGATCCGCGTCCAGGGCGACCAGCTCGGGCCGGCGCGCGGCGGCGGCCAGCAGGGCGTCGGAATAGGCGCCGAACAGGCCCGTGGTCTTGACCGTCGAGGCCGCCGCCGGCGGGCGGTTGACGGTCTCGATCTCGACGGTCTGGCCGCCGAGGGACCCGGCCCGCACGTTAACGGCGTCCAGCAGCTCCTGGGCCGCCTTGGTGTAGTCGTCCGCCCGGGGCGCGCCGGAGTGGAACAGGAACATCTCCACGTCGCTGTCCACCGAAGTCCCCTCCATGAAGGAGACGCCCTTGCCCTTGATGGTGTCGGCGACGATCGCCTTGGGCCGGTCGGTGATGGCGTTCAGCCGTTCGAAGGTCGCCTCGATCGCCGCCGTGTCGTGGCCGTCGATGCGCTCGGCGTGCCAGCCGAAGGCCTGGAACTTGGCTGCGAGGTCCCCGAGGTCGGAGGTGCGCTTCACCGAATAGTCGGACTGGATCTTGTTGTGGTCCACGACCACCGTCAGCTCGCCCATCTTCCAGTTGGCGGCGGAGACCAGGGACTCCCAGATCTGGCCTTCCTGCAGCTCGCCGTCGCCGGTGACCACCACGGCCTTGATCGGCCGGCCCTTCAGCCGCTCGGCCAGGACCATGCCCTTGGCCTTGGAGATGCCCATGCCGAGCGAGCCGGTGTTGGCGACGATCCCATGCGTGCCCACGTCCGGGTGGCCGGGCAGGCCGTCCAGCCGCCGCAGGCGGTGGATCAGCTCCTCGTCCAGAGAGCCCACGGCCATCATGATCGCATAGAGCCCCGGCGCGTCGTGGCCCTTGGAGGAGAAAAACCGGTCGCCTCGGCTCCGATCCGTGACGTTCAGCTCCAGGTGCGCGAACAGGTCCATGGACGAGAAGGACGAGCCGATGTGGCCCGAGCCGGCCGTGGCGATCATGTAGAGGGCGTTCAGCCGCGCCATGTCGGCGAACAGGGCGGTGATCTCGCTGCGCTTGGCGTTCAGGCGGCGGATCCGATCGAACTCCGAGCGCCTGATGAAATAGAGCTGGCCGTCAACGGCCTCGCCGACAAGATCACCCATGACTGTCTTTCATGCACGGGGCCCTCATGGGGCCGTATCGAAGGGTCCGAGATAGGGGGGCTGGTCCACCGCGGGCAGGCGGGCCTCGCCGGTGGAGATCAGGTGCTCAGCGTACCACCAGTCCTGCGGGCCGTTGATGTCCACCCCCTCGTCGCCCTCGGTGAAGAAGGGGACGATCGAGGTCCCGGCGATCGAGCCGGTGCGGACGGCCATGTCCGTCCAGGCGATCTCCAGCGAGGCGTTCTGGACATAGACCTTGGGCAGGGCGGCCTTCTGCTGGCTGTGCCAGGGCGGGGAGTGCTGGAGCGCCTCGGGCAGAAGCGGCGTCATCCGCTCGCCGTCCACCAGCCACATCTTGCCCGGATGCTGCTCCACCGGCTCGATGGCGCGCAGGGAGTCCGCGCCCTCGGCCCCCGTGAACGCCGCCCAGGCGCGCTGGATGGTCTCGGGCTTTCGGAACGGGCTGGTGGGGCGAAGGATGGAGAAGGCGTCGAAGCTGCGCCCCTCGGCCTTCAGGGCGTCCAAGGCGTGCAGCACCCATTCGATGTCCGGCGAGGTGGAGCCGGCGATCCCCGCCTTGCGCAGGAACGGGACTTCCGCGCCGTAGTGGCGGGCCACGCGGGCGTAGATCTCGGAGTCAGTGGAGACCACCACGGCGTCGAACACGCCGGACGCCTTGGCCGCGGCGATGGCGTAGGCGATCAGCGGATGACCGGCGAGCGGGCGGATGTTCTTGTGCGGCACGCGCACCGAGCCCGAGCGCGCAGGGATCAGGGCGACCGCCGCCAATTTTCCCGTGTCCGCCATCGCATCCGCCAAGGCCCCGCGCTCGGGGCGACCAAGCGGGGATCAATATGGGCGGGAGGGGATGAAGCCAAGCCCTGGCCGGGCGGGGGGTCCGTTCTTAGGCGGCCCAGCGGGCGGCGAAGCGGCGCAGGGCGCGTTTGGCGTGGCTCTCGGTGTCGGCGCTGGGCGCCAGGCGCACGATCAGGTCGCCAGCCGGATGACGGCCCCGCGCCGGCAGGCCCTCGCCCTTCAGCCGCACCATGGCGCCGCGGCTGGCCCCCTTGGGCGCGATGAAGCTGCGCCGGCCGCGGGGGGTGTCGATCTCCAGCCGCGCGCCTTCGCTGAGCTGTTCGGGCGCGGCGGCGGCCTCCAGCCAAAGGTCGTGGCCGCGAACGCTGAGCCCCGGACGGGCGACGATGGTGACGGTCACCAGCACGTCAGCCCGGCCCGCGCCGGCGCCGGCGAGCCGTAGCGACTCCCCCGAGCGCATGCCGGCGGGCAGGCGGACATGGAACAGGCGGCCAGCCTCGACCTCCACGCGCCGCTCGCCGCCGTAGAGGGCCTCGAAGACCGTGATCCGGAGGCCCAGCGGCCCGGTCTGACGGGCGGACTGAGCTCCAGGCTCGGCGGCGGGCCGTGTCGCCGGCGTAAAGGCCAGGCGGGCGTCCGAAAGGGATTTCAGCAGGCGGTTGGCCTCCAGCACCTGGCGCAGGCGCTCGGCGTCGCCGCCCCGGTCCGGGTGGGCCGCCTTCACGGCGTCGCGGAAGGCGCGGGCGACCACGGCAGGCTCCGCCGTCGGGTCGACCCCCAGCAACTCGCGCGCCCGGCGCACGGTCAAGATTCCGCCTCTGCCCGTCATCGCCGGAGTGTGCGCAGGCCCGAGTCAAAATGCGGTTAAGCACGACCAGCCTTCCAGCCGCTCGCGAATTGATCGCGATCAACGGCGGCTCCACCCGAAGATGCAGATTGGTTAACGCGCATGGAGCGCACGGTGATGGAGTTGGCTATGGCAGACGAATCGAACGGAATTCGTGAAGGCATCGAACAGGCGCAAGCGACTCTCGAGAGTGCGGCGGAAGGCGCCATGGTCGGTTCCGAGGTTGGCGGTCCGGCTGGGGCCGTCACCGGGGCGGCGATCGGAGCCGGCGCGGCGGCGGTGAAGCCGATCGCCGAAGCGGCGGGCGCGGCCTACGACTGGTATCAGGCCGAGAAGGAGGCTGCGGCGGCCGAGGCCGCCCAGAAGGAGATGGAGGCGCGCGTCGCCGCGGCCAGGGCGGCCCGGGGCGCCTAAGTTCAAGACACGTTGCGACGGAGGGCTTGCTGCGAAATAGGGTAGACGAGACCGGCCGAATTGGCGGTAGTTTCGTGAAGCCCATGCGCCGCAAGCCCCCCATTCCCCCCTCGCCCAGCGAGGCCGAGCACCAGGCCGGCGATGACCACTCGGCGGCCTTCGTCGAAGGCGGCGATCCCTTCGCCCTGTTCGCCGATTGGCTGGAGGCGGCGGCCAAGTCCGAGCCGAACGATCCCAACGCCATGACACTCGCCACGGTGGACGCCGATGGTCTGCCCGACGCGCGCATGGTGCTGCTCAAGGGCGTGGATGACAGCGGCTTCGTCTTCTACACGAACCTGCAAAGCGCCAAGGGGCTGGAGCTGGCGGCCAATCCCAAGGCCGCCCTCGTGTTCCACTGGAAGTCCCTGCGCCGTCAGGTGCGCGTGCGCGGCCCGGTGGAGCCAGTGACGGACGCCGAGGCCGACGCCTATTTCGCCACCCGCGCCCGCACCAGCCAGATCGGCGCCTGGGCCTCGGCCCAGTCGCGGCCGCTGGAGAGCCCTCTGGCCCTGGAAAAGGCCGT
>Ga0299912_10002110_pt1 | contig 16268 bp, 11 predicted proteins | sample RVTome_2_FD_207667 | JGI IMG/M metagenome (GOLD analysis project Ga0299912, IMG submission 207667) | Soil microbial communities from uranium-contaminated site in the Upper Colorado River Basin, Wyoming, United States - RVT95D214 (version 2) ... | reverse complement strand
CGGATCATCGCCGTGGAGACGGTGCTGGCGCTGTTCCTCGGCCACCTGTTCCCCGGCTGCCGGGTTCAGGCGAGCGGCCTGTTCCGCCTGATCCGGGACTCCGACGTGGAGATGGAAGAGGAAGCCGAAGACCTCGTGCGCGAGTTCGAGGCCCGCCTGAAGCAGCGACGCCTGGGCTCGGTGGTGCGGGTGAAGATCGAAGCGTCCATGCCCCCGGACCTGCGCGAGTTCATCGTCGCCAGCCTGCACGCCGAGCCGCAGGATGTGATCCTGGTGGACGGCATCCTCGGCGTGGCCCAGCTCGGCCAGCTCATCCCGCCGGACCGCGCCGACCTGAAGTTCGAGCCGTTCGAGCCGCGCTTTCCCGAACGCATCCGCGACCACGGCGGCGACTGCTTCGCCGCCATTCGCGAGAAGGACATCCTGGTCCACCACCCGTTCGAGAGCTTCGACGTGGTGGTGCAGTTCCTGCGGCAGGCCGCGCGCGATCCCAATGTGCTGGCGATCAAGCAGACGCTCTATCGCACCTCCAAGGACAGCCCGATCGTCGCCGCCCTGATCGAGGCGGCCGAGAACGGCAAGAGCGTCACCGCCCTGGTGGAGATCAAGGCCCGCTTCGACGAGGAGGCCAACATCTCCTGGGCGCGCGCCATGGAGCGGGCCGGGGTGCACGTCGTGTTCGGCTTCGTGGAGTACAAGACCCACGCCAAGCTGTCGCTGGTGGTCCGACGCGAGGGCGACCAGCTGAAGACCTACTGCCACTTCGGCACCGGCAACTATCACCCGGTCACCGCCAGGATATACACGGACCTGTCGCTGTTCACGACCGACCCGGCGCTGGGCCGGGATTCGGCGCGGCTGTTCAACTACATCACCGGCTACGCCCGGCCCGAGAGGCTGGAGAAGCTGTCGTTCTCGCCGGTGTTCCTAAAGGGCGACCTCTTGAGCTTGATCGCCCGGGAGGTCGACAACGCCAAGGCCGGCAACCCGGCGGCCATCTGGGCGAAGATGAACGCCCTGGCCGACCCCGAAGTGATCGACGCCCTCTATCGGGCGAGCCAGTCAGGCGTGAAGATCGACCTAGTGATTCGCGGCATCTGCTGCCTGAAGCCGGGCGTCCCTGGCCTGTCGGAGAACATCCGGGTGAAGAGTATCGTCGGCCGGTTCCTGGAGCACAGCCGCATTGTCTGTTTCGCCAACGGCCAGGCCTTGCCGAGCAGCGCGTCCAAGGTGTTCATCTCCTCGGCCGACTGGATGCCGCGCAACCTCGATCGGCGCGTGGAGGCCCTGGTCCCGGTCGAGAACCCCACCGTCCACCAGCAGGTGATGCAGCAGATCATGGTCGCCAACCTGCTCGACCAGGCCCAGACGTGGTGGCTGGACAGCGTCGGCGGCTATGCGCGCGACGCGGCCTGGAGCGTGCCGGACGCCTTTTGCGCCAACGACTATTTCATGACCAACCCCAGCCTTTCCGGCCGTGGCCACAAGGTCAAGGACATGCCGCGCGCCCTCAGCCATGTCGGACCGCGCCGCTAGGACGCCGCGCGACGCGGCGGTCATCGACATAGGGTCCAACTCCATCCGCCTGGTGACCTACCGGGTGGAAGGGCGGGCCATCTGGACCATCTTCAACGAGAAGGTGCTGGCCGGGCTGGGCCGAGACCTGCCGGAGACGCGGCGGCTGTGGCCGGACGGGGTGACACTCGCCCATGCGGCTCTCAAACGGTTCCGCGCCGTGCTGGACGCCCTGCAGCCCCAAGCCGTGCACGTGGCCGCCACCGCGGCGGTGCGCGAGGCCGAGGACGGCCCTGAATTCGTCCATCAGGTGAAGGCTGAGACCGGCTTCGAGGTGCGGGTGCTCTCGGGCAAGGAAGAGGCGCGGCTGTCGTCGCTGGGGGTGACGGCCGGCATCCCGGGCGCCACGGGAATCGCGGGCGACCTGGGCGGGTTCAGCCTCGAACTAGTGCGGATGCAGGACGGCCGCCCAGCCGAGGGCGCGACCCTGCCGCTCGGCCCCTTCGCCCTGAACCTCGACAAGGGGTTCGACGCGTCGGCGGTCCGCAAGGAGGTCGCCCGGCGCATGGAGGCGGCCGGCGGCGTCCTGCCGCGGAGCGAGACGCTCTACGCCGTCGGCGGCGCCTGGCGGAACCTCGCCCTGCTGCAAATGCGCCTGACCGACTATCCCCTGAGGATCGTGCACGAGTACGAGATGGGCGCGCGCGAGGTGCTGGACGCCTGCCGCTTCATCGCCAGCCAGTCCAAAGGCTCGCTGGAGCGCATCGAGGGCCTTTCCAAGAAGCGGGCGGAGGCGATGCCCTATGCGGCCGTGGTGCTGGAGGCGCTGATCGAGCGGCTGGACCTGAAGCGGGTGGTGGTGTCGGCCTGGGGCCTGCGCGAGGGGCTGCTCTACGACGCCATGCCGCCCGATGTGCAGGCGCTGGACCCGCTGATCGAAGGTTGCGCCACCCTGGGCGGCCGCCACGACCAGGCCGAGGCCCTCGGGGCCACGCTGGAGACCTGGATCGGCCCGGTGTTCGGCCAACTCGAACCGGTGTTCGAGGGCGGCCGCGACGCGGTGCTGGCGGCGGCGGCCTGCCGCCTGGCGGACTTCGGCGCGCGCCTGCACCCGGACCACCGCGCGGACCTGGTGTTCGACCAGGTGCTGCGCGCGCCCGTCCCGGGGATGAACCACATCGAACGGGCGTTCCTGGCGACGGCCGCCTTCGCCCGCTACACGGCGGCCAATGTATCGCCCGGCCAAGGGCTGGCCGCGCGGCTGCTCGGCGCCGATCGGATGCAGCGGGCCCGTGCGCTCGGCGCCGCGACGCGGCTGGGCTGCGACCTGTCCGGCCGCAGCGCGCCGCTGTTGAGGCGCTCACGACTGGCGCTGGAGGGCGACCGGCTGGTGCTGAGCGCCGACGCCGGCGGAGCGGACCTCTTGCTCGGCGAACAGACCGGCAAGCGCGCCGGCGCCCTGGCCCAGGCGCTCGGGTTGACGCTGGAAGTCCGCAAGGAATGAGGCGCGGCACCTGCCCCGGCGCGGGCCATCATCGCGTCAACGTCGAAAAGTCTGGCCAAATACAGCTTCAGGCTGTCAGACTAAATGGCAAGGTGGTCTTGGGGGGCTCGGCGTGGCGGGGAGCGACTATCGCGTCTTCATTTCTCACGGATGGCATGACCGATGGGTCGCGCGGCAAATGGCCCGCTTGGTCGAAGAAGCTGGCGCAGTTCCATTCATCGACATCTTTGACGTCAAGAAGGGTGATCGCATCGAAGAGCGCATTCGTGAGGAATTGCCGAAATGCGTTGAACTCGTGGCGCTGCTTACACCCTGGTCTGTGGATCGGAATTGGGTGTGGACCGAAATTGCATCCGCTTGGATTATGAGCAAACGCTTCGTAGCGGTGTTATATGGACTCACGCTTGATGAAATTGACAGGGAGCGCGGCGGAGCCGCCTGCTTGTCCCCCACCAACATGGCTACTATCGACGAGTTTGACGATTATATTGAGGAACTCCGAGCCCGCCTCTCGGCTTCTGGATCGGGATCATGACCGCCAAAACCGTCTTCATTTCATATTCGACAGACGATCAGGCCTTTGCGGAGGACCTTCGTCGCATCATGGAAAGTCTCGGTGTCGCCGTTGAGGATCCGATGACATCCATGCCTAGCGGCAGCGAATGGGCAAAATCCATTCGTCACAGCTTAGAGCAAGCCGATGCCGTGCTTCTGGTCGTGCCGAGAGCCGGTACGCGGGGGGCGAACAATGCGTTCTTTGAAGCCGGAGCGGCGCATGCACTCGGTAAATTGGTGCTGGCTGTTGTTCCTGAGCAGCGCGGGCTGCGAGAATTACCGTCCGACGTACTCAATCTGGCGGTAATGGACGCATCGAAGCAGCCGATGGAGGCCGTGGCCAAGACGCTCGTACACGCGTTGGACGCCGCCTAATAACTGCCGATCTACGCTAGGGACTTTGGACTGCGGCGGACTTCCACGGCGCGGACGCGGCCGCCGTCCAGCACCAGGGCCAGTTCGCCGCGCTTGATCCTGAGGGCGTCCTCGCCGAAGGCCTCGCGCCGCCAGCCTTTCAGCGCCTGGGTGTCCGCCTCGTCGTCGACGGCGATCAGCTCCAGGTCCGAGACCGTGGCGATCAGCTTGGAGGCCACCCCCGCCTCCTCCGCCCGGGCCTTGAGCAGAACCTTCAGCAGCTCGACGATCGCCCCGGCGGCCTTGGGCGCCTGACCATTCCGGTGATGCCGTTCGGGCTGCGATGCGCCGTCCGGCTCGGGCTGGGCCAGGGCTTCGCGAACGGCGTCGAGCAGATCCGGCCCGAACCGCGAGCCGCCGAATCCCTTGGGCACCGAGCGCAGGCGGGCGAGTGCGTCCATGTCCGTCGGCGCCTGGGTGGCGACCTCGTCGATGGCGTCGTCCTTGAGGATGCGCCCGCGCGGCTGATCGCGGGTCTGGGCGGTAAGCTCGCGCCAGGCGGCCACGGCCTTGAACACGGCCATGTACTTGGCGGTGTGGCGGCGCGGCTTCAGCCGTTTCCAGGCGTTCTGCGGCTCTGTGTCGTAGTTGGCGGGATCGACGAGGCCGGCCATCTCGTCCTGCACCCAATGCAGACGCCCTTCCCGCTCCAGCTTCTCGCGCAGACGCGGATAGAGCGCGGCCAGGTGGATCACGTCGCCCAGGGCATATTCAATCTGGGTCTGGGACAGGGGGCGGCGGCCCCAGTCGGTGAAGCGGCTGGATTTGTCCACTTCGATCTTCAGCATCTGGCGCACCAGGGCGTCGTAGGCCACCTGCTCGCCGAATCCCGCCGCCATGGCCGCGATCTGGGTGTCGAACAGGGGCTCGGGGATCACGCCGAGGATATTGAAGATCTCCACGTCCTGGCGGGCGGCGTGGAACACCTTGTCGATCTTGGGATCGGCCATCAGCTTCAGGAACGGCTTGAGGTCGAGTCCCTCCGCCATCGGGTCGATCGCCGCCGAAACCTCCGGCGAGGCGGCCTGGATCAGGCAGAGCTTGGGCCAGTAGGTGGTCTCGCGCATGAACTCGGTGTCCACGGCGATGAACGGCGCCTTGGCGAGCTGCGCGCAGAAGGTCTTGAGTTCGGCGTTGGTTGTGATCGGAGTCATCCGCTAGCTATAACGGCGCGGCGCCCCGAGTCTGCAAGCGTCAAGGCTTGGCCAAACAAGATAACAACCACGGAGCCGCCTTCATGGCTGATCGGCCCAACGGCCTCACCTACGCCCAGGCGGGCGTGGACATCGACGCTGGAGAGGCCCTGGTCGAGGCCATCAAGCCCCTGGCCGCGGCCACGAGGCGGCCGGGCGCGGACCCGTCGCTGGGCGGATTCGGCGCCCTGTTCGACCTGAAGGCCGCCGGCTACGACGACCCGCTCCTGGTCTCCACCACCGACGGCGTCGGCACCAAGCTGAAGATCGCCATCGACACCGGCCTGCACGACGGCATCGGGATCGACCTGGTGGCCATGTGCGTCAACGACCTCTTGGCCCAGGGCGCGGAGCCCCTGTTGTTCCTGGACTATTTCGCCACCGGCAAGCTGGACGTCGCCTCTGCCAAGCGGGTGGTGGCGGGGATCGCGGAAGGCTGCAAGCTCGCCGGCTGCGCCCTGGTGGGCGGCGAGACGGCCGAGATGCCGGGGCTCTATGGCAAGGGCGACTATGACCTCGCCGGCTTCTCGGTGGGTGCGGTGGAGCGCGGCGGCGTGCTGCCGAAGCTCGATCGCCAGAAGGCCGGCGATTTGCTGATCGGCCTGGCCTCCTCCGGCCCGCACTCCAACGGCTATTCGCTGATCCGCAAGGTGGCGGAGCTGGGGCGGATCGGCTGGGACGCCCCCGCGCCCTTCGCGCCGGACATGAGCCTGGCGGAAGCGCTGATGGCGCCCACGCGCATCTATGTGAAATCCGTCCTGCCGCTGATGAAGGCGGGGCTGATCAAGGGCGCGGCCCACATCACCGGCGGCGGGCTGATCGAGAACCCGCCGCGTGCGGTCGCCAAGGGCCTGGAGCCGCGCATCGACTGGACCGCCTGGGCCCTGCCGCCGGTGTTCGCTTGGCTTCAGAGGACGGGCGGGCTGGACGATCGGGAGCTGAGGCGCACCTTCAACTGCGGCGTCGGCATGATGCTGATCGTGGCGCCAGACGACGTGGACGCGGTGCTGGGCGGCCTGCTCAAAGCCGACGAAGCGCCGTTCGTGTGCGGAGAGCTGGCGGCGTCCTGACCCCCAGCCTCACCCTACGATCTGATCCTCGGTGAAGAACTGGGCGATCTCCAGGGCGGCGTTCTCGGCGCTGTCGGAGCCGTGCACCGAGTTCTCGCCCACCGACAGGGCGTAGAGCTTGCGGATGGTGCCTTCGGCGGCCTGGGCCGGGTTGGTGGCGCCCATCACTTCGCGGTGCTTGGCCACGGCGTTGTCGCCTTCCAGCACCTGCACGACCACGGGGCCGGAGGTCATGAAGTCCACCAGCTCGCCGTAGAACGGCCGCTCCTTGTGGATATCGTAGAATTTCTCGGCCTGGGCGCGGCTCATCTTGATGCGGCGCTGGGCGACGATGCGCAGGCCCGCCGCCTCGATGACGGCGTTGACCGCGCCGGTGAGGTTGCGAGCCGTGGCGTCCGGCTTGATGATCGAAAAGGTGCGCTCGGCCATGGTCCGCTTTCGTTCATAGGCGTTGGGGGAAAAGGTCGCGGGCTTATAGCCGCGCCACTTGCGCCCGCCAAGGCGAACCATCAGCCGCATGTCAGCTCCTCGTCGCGCCGCGCCGGTCGGATCGCCAGCTTGAGGGCACGGTTCGGCGGCGTTCAAGCCTTTGAACGATCCTGACAGCCCATTCGTCCGCGACTGAGGCGGGCTGCTCTGCTAAGGGCGCCGTTCGCCGCGCACAGACCTGATACATGCTGACCATCCAAGACCTCGTTTTCGACGCCTGGGGCCGCCGTTTCTTCGACGGGGCGAACCTGAGTCTGCCCGACGACGCCAAGGCGGGCCTCGTCGGGCGCAACGGCGCGGGCAAGACCACCCTGTTCAAGCTGATCATGGGCGAGCTGATCCCAGGCGACGGCCAGATCGCCATGCCCACGCGCGCCCGGGTCGCCTCCGTCGATCAGGAGCATCCGGCCACGCCCGTTCCCCTGCTGGACACCGTGCTGGCGGCGGACGTGGAGCGCGCCTCGCTGCTTCACCAGTTGGAGACCGCCCCGCCCGAGCGCATGGGCGAGATCTACGACCGGCTGATCGAGATCGACGCCGACCGCGCGCCCTCCCGCGCCGCGGAGATCCTGGGCGGCCTCGGCTTCTCCAACGACGACCTGGCGCGGCCGATGGCGGAGTTCTCCGGCGGCTGGCGGATGCGGGTGGCCCTGGCGGCGGCCCTGTTCGCCGAGCCCGACCTGCTGCTGCTGGACGAGCCGACCAACTATCTCGACCTGGAAGGCGCCATCTGGCTGGAGGCGCGGCTGAAGAAATATCCGCACGCGGCCCTGATCATCAGCCACGACCGGGAGCTGCTGAACAACGCCGTGGACCACATCGTCCATCTGGGCGGCGCCAAGCTGACGGTCTACGCGGGCGGCTACGACGACTTCGAGCGCCAGCGGGCCGAAGCGGAGCGGCTGCAGGCCGCCGCGCGCACCAAGATCGAGGCCAAGCGCGCCCACATGCAGTCCTTCGTGGACCGCTTTCGCGCCAAGGCCTCCAAGGCCCGCCAGGCGCAGTCGCGGATGAAGATGCTGGCCAAGCTGCCGCCGGCGTCAATCGCCGAGGCGGAGTGGACCGCGCCCTTTATCATCCCCTCCCCGCCCCGGCCTTTGGCGCCGCCGCTGTTGACGCTGGATGGGGCATCGGTGGGCTATGGCGGCCCGCCGATCCTGCGGGGCCTGGACCTGCGGCTGGACGTGGACGACCGCATCGGCCTTCTGGGCGTGAACGGCGCGGGCAAGTCCACCTTCGCCAAGCTCCTGGCCGGCGCCCTGCGGATCGAGCACGGCGCGATGATGCGCAGCCCGCGCATGAAGGTCGGCTGGTTCCACCAGCATCAGATCGAGGCCCTGGACGCCGACGACACGCCCCTGCAGATCATCCGCCGCGCCTTGCCGCAGGACAGCGAGGCGCGCCGGCGCGGGCGGCTGGCAATGGTCGGCTTCGGGGCGGACAAGGTCGACACCAGGGTCGAGAGCCTGTCGGGCGGCGAGCGGGCGCGGCTGCTGCTGAATCTGGTGGCCATGGAGGCCCCGCACCTGCTGATCCTCGACGAGCCCACCAACCACCTGGACATCGACAGCCGCCGGGCGCTGCTCGACGCCCTGAACGACTACGAGGGCGCGGTGGTGCTGATCACCCACGACCGCTCGCTGATGGAGCTGGTGGCCGACCGCCTGTGGCTGGCCGACGCCGGCACGATCAAGCCCTTCGAGGGCGACATGGACGACTACGCCAAGATGGTGGTGGACCGCGCCCGCATCGCCGCCCGCGCGCCGACCCAGGTCCGCGAGGCCGCGCCCGAGGCGCCGCCCGCACCGGTTCGCCACGCCAAGGTCCCGACGGGAAACCTGCGCCGGCAAGCCGAAGCCGCCGAAGCCGCCCTGGCCCGGGCGTCAAAGGCCCTGGCCGAGATCGACGCGGCCCTGACCGATCCGAAGATCTTCGCCGAGCAGCCCGCCCGCGCCGCCGAGCTCGGCCGGCGCAGGACCCAGGCGGTCGCGGCGCTGGAGGCGGCGGAGGCGACGTGGCTTGAAACGGCGGAAGCCTATGACGCGGTGCGGGCGGACTAAAAACCGCAAAATCAATTGTCATCCCGGCCGCAGCGCAGCGGAGAGCCGGGACCCAGGGGCCGTCCGCGCCGCTGCCTGGGTCCCGGATCGGCCTTTCAGGCCGTCCGGGATGACGAGGGCTTGGGCTAGATTCGGACCCAACGAGTTACGCCTGCTTCTCCCACCTCCCCTCGGGGCTCTGTTTCCAGTAGGAGACCGGCAGGCCCGCGCCCTTCAGCGCCGTCCAGCGCTTGCGGGCGGCGGCCAGCGTCGGCTCGTCGCGACCGTCGAACAGGACGAGGCAGCGCTCAAAGCCCTCCAGCGGCCCCGGCTCGGCGTCGTCCAGCAGGAACAGCGCCTGGGCTTCGTTCTCGTTGTCCGCCTCGGTGGAGAGCAGCACCGGCTGCAGCGCCGCGTTGGGCTCCGAAGCCAGGCCGTGCGGCAGGAAGGAGTCGTCGCGCCAGCTCCACAGCCAGCCGTCCAGGTGCTCGATCCGCGCGGGCTCGGGGCTGCGCACCAGGGCGCGCCAGCCGCGTTGGAGCGTCTTCTGCAGGAGTTCGGGCAGGGCCTGGTCCAGGCTCGTCCGCTCCAGATGGTAGAACCAGACTTCGCAGGCGTCGGTCATGGATTGTGCGCAGATGAGGCGATGGCCCGTCCGGGGCCGGGGCGGTTGTCGCCGCCGGCTTGGGGCATGTAGAACATGACGCGCCCGGCCGGGGCCTGCAACGGCGAGTAAGCGGCCCCACATGCTGATCGAGCGCTATCTGTTCCGTCAGCTGCTGATTCCGACCTTGCTGGCCCTGGCCGCCCTGACCATCGTGGCGTTCCTGAGCCAGAGCCTGAGCGCGCTCGACCTGGTGGTGAACCAGCGCCAGGGCGTCGGCCTGCTGTTGGAAGTGACCTTGCTCGCCCTGCCCCAGCTGATCTCGCTGATCCTGCCGATCGCGGTGTTCGTGGCGGGCGCCGTGTCGCTGAATCGGCTGCACGGCGAGCACGAGATCGTCGTCTGCTTCGCGGGAGGCATGAGCCGCTGGCGGGTGATCTCGCCGGCCATGCGGCTGGCCGCCGCGGCGACCCTGGCCTCGCTGGCGCTTGGGCTGTGGGTCGGGCCCCTGGCCTCCCAGGCCATGCGGGCGGCGCTGTTCAAGGCCCAGGCCGACGTGGCCGCCAGCTTCGTGCAGGCCGGACAGTTCAGCCAGCCGGCGTCGGGCCTCACCGTCTTCGCCCAGGGCGTCAGCCCAGAGGGGGAGTTCAGCAACCTGTTCGTCCACCAGCAGCGCGACGGCGCCTCCACCACCTTCAACGCCCAGTCGGGGCGGATCGCCGAGCGCGACGACAAGCCGCTCTTGGTGATGCGCCATGGCTCCAGCCAGGAACTGAACGCCGAGGGCGTGCTGAATTTCCTGTCTTTCGACGAATACGCCCTGGACCTGTCGCCTTTCCTGCCCAGGCAGACCGCGATGCGGCTGAAGACCAGCGACCGTTATCTGCACGAACTGCTGTTTCCCGACCTCAGCCAGGACATCGAGCGCCGCTATCGCCTGAAGATGCTGGCCGAGGGCCATTCGCGGATCGCCTCGCCTCTGTACAACATCGCCATGATGGCCATCGTGCTGGCTGCGGTGATCGGCGGACCGTTCTCCAGGATGGGCTATGCGCGCCGGATCGGAACGGCGGGCGCGGCGGCGGCGGCGGCGCGGCTGCTTGGCTTCGCGGCCCAGGCCCTGGCGATCCACGAGGCCTGGCTGAACGTGCTGCAATACGCCTTCCCCCTGATCGCCGCCGGCCTATCGTTCGCCGTGCTGTTCAGGCGACCGCCCGCCCGCGGATGCGGCGCGGCGCGGCCCGGTCCAGCATCTTCATCCCTGGCCATGGCGGCGCGGCCATGACCGCCCGCGCCCTGCGCATCGAACGTTATGTGCTGGCCCAGACCCTGGGCGGCGTGGGCGCGACGGCCGCCATCCTGGGCGCAGTGGTGGTGCTGGTGAACTTCGTGGAGCTGTCCACCCGGCTCGGCGGGCGGGTCGAGGCGTCGTTCCTCACCGAGCTGGGGCTGACGCTGCTGAAATCGCCTTCCGTGATGCTGCAGCTGCTGCCTTTCGTGTTCCTGTTCGGGGTGCTGGCGGCGTTCGTGAACCTGAACCGGCGCGGCGAGCTGGTGGCGATCCGCGCGGCCGGAATCTCAGCGTGGCGGTTCATCCTGCCGGCGGCCGCCGCGGCCTTCGCCATCGGCGTGACGACGCTGGCCGTGCTGAACCCTCTGAGCGCGGCCATGGATGCGGCCTTCGAGCAGGCGCGGGCGGCGATCCTGCCCGCCGCGGCGCCTCGTTCGCGCCGGATCTGGCTTCGGCAGGGCGACGCCCACACCCAGGTGATCATCGGCGCGGCCGCGCGCACGGGCGAAGGCGGGGTGCAGCTGAAGGACACCTCGCTGTTCGTCTACACTCTGGACTCGAACGGAACGCCGCGGTTTTCACGGCGCATCGAGGCGGCGCAGGCCCGGCTGATGAAGGGCTACTGGCGGTTGACCGAGGCTCTGGACGCCACGCCCGGCGCCCGGGCGGCGCACTACGACGTCCTGACGATCCCCACCAATCTCGACGATCGCACGGCCCTGGAGCGCTTCGCCTCACCCGAGTCGATGTCGGTCTGGACCCTGCCTGGCGCGGTGCGGCGGATCGAGGAGGCGGGGTTTCCGGCCGCCAGCTATCGTTTACGCCTGCACCAGCTTCTGGCGACGCCCCTGCTGTTCGCGGCCATGTCGATCCTGGCGGCCTCGTTCTCGTTGCGCCTGACGCGGCTGGGGGGGCTGGCGGGGCTGGCCGGAGCGGGCGCGATCAGCGGATTCGCGTTTTTCTTCTTTGACGAGTTATGCGGCTCCCTGGCAAAGGCCGGCGCCATGCCGCCGTCGCTGGCGGCCTGGACTCCGCCGATTCTGGCGCTGCTCTCGGCTTTCACCCTGCTCTTCAACACCGAAGATGGGTAAGGAAGGCTGGCGCCAGCGGATCGAGCGCGTGGAGGATGGACCGCCTTGAGCCTAGACGGCGAGCTTTCGGCGCAGGCGCGCGCATGCGGACGCCTCCTGGTCGGAGCGGTCTTCCTGGCCATGGCCTGGACGCCCGCCGCGGCCGAGAGCGTCCAGAACGCGGCCGAGACGGCGCGGACCGCTGGCCAAACTCAGAACGGCTTCTATCTTGAGGCCGACAGCGTCATCGAGGACGACCTCAACCACACCGCCACGGCTCAGGGTCACGTGGAGGTGCGCTATCGCGACCGCACGCTGAGGGCCAAGCGGCTGGTCTATGAGACCGAGACCGGCGTGGTCACCGCTTCAGGCGACGTGACGGTCATGGAGCCGGACGGCTCGGCCGAGTTCGCCCAGCAGGTGGTGCTCGACGACGACCTCAGCGCCGGCGTGGCGTTGGGCTTTTCGGCGCGGCTGCGGGGCAACGTGAAGCTGGCGGCTTCCTCGATCGTGCGCCGCAGCGCCGATCTCGCCGAGCTGAACCAGGCGATCTACACCCCCTGCGACATCTGCGCGAAGGATGGCGGCGCCAAACATCCCACCTGGTCGATCCGGGCCGACAAGGTGGTCCAGGACCGTGCGCGGCATGTGATCTACTACCGCCACGCGGTGATCAGCGTGCTGGGCGCGCCGCTGTTCTACACCCCCCTGTTCTGGCACCCGGACGCCCAGTCCAAGGCGCGTTCCGGCCTGCTCGCGCCGCAGATCCAGATATCCCGCAAGCGCGGCCTCTCCTACGAGCAGCCCTATCTGTTCGCGTTGAGCGGCTCACAGGACCTGGTGGTGAGCCCCGTCCTCAGCACCAAGGTCAACCCGTTCCTGAACCTGACCTGGCGCAAGAGGTTCGACGCCGGCCAAATCGAAGCCCGTTTCGGCTACACCTACGAGCGTGAATTCGGGAACGAAGGACAACCCATTCTAAAACCAGGAGGAATACCTTCCGACTTAACGTCTCGTAGCTATGTGCTGGCCAGTGGCGCCTTCGACATCGACGACGCATGGAAGTGGGGCTTCGCGGCTGAGCGGGCCACGGACGACCTGCTGTTCGACCGCTACGACATTCAGGGCGTCTACGACCGGCGCGGCCTTTGGGAGACGGATTCCCGGCGACTGGTCAGCCAGATCTATGCGGTGCGCGAGGATCAGCGCTCCTACCTGTCGATCTCAGCGGTGGATTTCCAAGGACTGCGCATCAACGACACCAACGCCGCCCTGCCCGTCGTCGGACCTTTGATCGAGGCCCGTTACGAACCGGACGGGCCGATTCTGGGCGGGCGGCTGCGGATGACCGGCAGCGCGGTCGTGCTGAACCGCAGCCGCGATCCGTCCAACCCCGTCCTGTCTGGCGTCGACAGCCGCCGCGCCACGGCGGAGGCGGACTGGCGGCGGACCTTCACCCTGCCGATCGGCGTACGGATAGAACCTTTTGGCTGGGGTCGTTTCGACATCTACGACGTCAACGATCTTCCCAGCCCCGGCCCGAGCACGGACACCACCGCGCGCGGCATCTGGGCCGCCGGCCTGGACGCCAGCTGGCCCTTTTACAGGCGCGTGGGCGGCACCACCGTCATCCTGGAGCCGCTGGCCGAAGCCGTGGTCTCGCGTCGCGCCTATCCGGACCCGGCCATTCCCAACGTGGACAGCGCCGACTTCGTGTTCGACGAGACCAACTTGTTCGACTCCAACCGCACGCCAGGCTTCGACGTCTACGACAGCGGCGCGCGGCTGAACCTCGGCGGCCGGGCGACGGTGGATTGGGGCGACGGACGCGAGGTGCGCGGCTTGATCGGCCGCAGTTTTCGCCAAAGGCCGAGCCTGACCATCCCCAACACCAGCGGCTACGCCAGCCGCACCTCGGACTGGATCGTGGCGGTCTCCGGCACGCCGACGAAGGGCTTGACCGTCTACGGGCGCATGCAGCTCGATCCTTACAGCTTCGCCCTGCGCCGGGGCGAGACCGGCGTGAATGTCGTGACCAAGTTCCTGCGCGGCTACGCGCGGTACTTGCATGATTACACCGACCCGGCCGGCGAGCGCGAGAACGTGGAGCTGGCGGCCGAAACCTTCGTGACCCGCAACTGGGGATTCGAGGTGTCCGGCGTGCGCGACCTGCAGCGCGGCGTCTGGGCGCGGCGCGACATCGGCCTGGTATATCAGGACGAATGCACACGGATTGACCTGCTCTATCACCACGAGGCCGCGTTCGTGCGGCTCGGCGGGCCGTCCAATTCGTTCCAGGTGCGCCTAACCCTCGCCACACTGGGAGAACAAGGGTACAGGGGCTCCAGCCGTGACTGACGCCCGGCGAGTAGAGGCAAAAGGATCCACGAGCCCCATGAGTTTGGCGCGTTGGGCGAAGCAATTGGCCGCGTTCGCGGCTGTGGTCGTGTTCGCGGGGATCGCGTCGGGGGGCCAGGCCCAGGCCCAGGTCGATGCGTCCGCGCCCGCCGCGGCGGCGCCCGACGGCGCCGTTCAACCGGCGTCCGCGCCGGAGCCCGCGCCCGCCTCGGAGCTCGACGGCGTCGTGGCGGCGATCGTCAACGACGAGGTGATCACCGTCTACGACCTGCGCCAACGCACCTTGTTGCTGATCGTGACCGCCGGCGTGCCGCCGACCCGCGAAAACCTGCCGCAAGTCCAGCAGGAGGCCCTGCGATCGCTGATAGATGAGGCCCTGCAGCTGCAAGAACTCCAGCGGACGGAGAAGCAGCAGAAGTTCACCATCATCGCTGAAGACAAGGACGTGAACGAGGCCCTCGCCAGCTTGGCGGCGGACAATAACAGCACCGCGGAGGAGCTCAGCGCGCAGTTCGCCCGCATGGGTCTTGACGTCGGCACTCTGAAAAATCAGCTCCGCGTCCAAATAAGCTGGCAGCGCTTGGTCAGCGGTCGCTACGGCAACCGCGTCCGCATCGGCGACAGCCAGATTTCCATGACGATGCAGCGGCTGAAGGCCGGCGCATTGCAGCCGCAGTACCAGCTCAGCGAGATCTTCATCGACGCCGCGCGCACGGGCGGCATGAGAGAGGCGTTCGGCGGCGCCCAGCAACTCATCGCCCAGATGCAACAAGGCGCGCCATTCCCAGCGGTGGCGCGTCAGTTCTCCGGCGCCCCCAGCGCCGCAAACGGCGGCGACATGGGATGGATTTCCGCCGCCGAATTGCAGCCGGAACTCTACCAGGCGGTCGAGCAGATGCAGCCCGGTCAACTCTCGGCGCCGATCCAGGTGGGCGACGGCGTCTATATCCTGGCGCTGCGGTCCAAGCGCGCAGGCGGCGGACAGACGCTAATCACGCTCAAGCAGGCGGCCGTGCGTCTCGCCAAGGATGCGCCGGACAGCGACGTGCAGGCGGCTCGTCAGACGCTCGCGGCCCTGAGAGCGACGGCGCCCGACTGCGGCAGCCTGGAGAGCAAGGCCGCCGCAATTCCCGGCGTGATCGCGGGCGATCTGGGCGAATCCGGTCTGAACGACCTCGGGCCGGACTTCCGTCAGGCGTCCGAGGGCCTGGACGTGGGCCAACTCAGCGAGCCGGTCCGTACCGAGGTTGGCCTTCACCTGGTCATGGTCTGCGGCCGCCGCCAGCAGGAAGCTAGATTGCCGAGCAAGGCCGAGGTCGAAAGCCGCCTCTATGGCCAACAGCTCGCGATGCTCGGGCGCCGATACCTGCGCGACCTGCGAAACTCGGCGACCATCGAGACGCCGTGACAACCGTCGGCGCCAAGCCGCTCGCCGTCACCCTGGGGGAGCCGGCGGGCATCGGGCCGGAAATCATCGTCAAGGCCTGGTCCGCGTCGCGCGCGAAAGGTCCTGCCTTCTTCGTCATCGGCGATATGGACGCCCTGGCCGCCGCGCCGGGCGCGAAGGCCGTCCGGCTCGCCAAGATCGCCGCGCCGCGCGAGGCGACCGCCGTCTTCGCGGACGCCCTGCCCGTGCTTCACCGGCCCCTGCCCGCTCCACCCACGCCGGGAAGGCCCTCGTCCGACGCCGCGAAGACTGTGGTCGGCTGGATCGAGGAGGCGGTGAGCCTGTGCCTCTCGGGAGAGGCGGCGGCCCTGGTGACCGCGCCCATCGCCAAGGCGCCCCTCTATGCCGCGGGTTTTGGGTTTCCCGGCCATACCGAGCTCCTGGGCGAGCTGACCCGGGATGCGCCGTGGCCCGAGCCGCGCGGGCCGGTGATGATGCTAGCCGCGCCTGGCTTGCGTGCGATCCCCGTCACGATCCACGAACCCTTGGCCGCCGCGCCGGGCCTGCTCAGCGTCGAGCGGATCGTGCATGCCGGACAGGTGACCGCCCGGGCGCTCGTCGAGGACTTCGGGATCGCCAAGCCGCGCCTGGCGGTGGCCGCCCTCAATCCCCACGCCGGCGAGAGCGGGGCGCTGGGGCGCGAGGAGATCGAGATCATCGCCCCGGCCTGCGAGGCGCTGCGGGCGTTGGGGATCGACTGCATCGGTCCCAAGCCCGCC
>Ga0299912_10002109_pt1 | contig 16268 bp, 14 predicted proteins | sample RVTome_2_FD_207667 | JGI IMG/M metagenome (GOLD analysis project Ga0299912, IMG submission 207667) | Soil microbial communities from uranium-contaminated site in the Upper Colorado River Basin, Wyoming, United States - RVT95D214 (version 2) ... | reverse complement strand
TGCTGAAGGGGCCGTTTTAAGGGTATCTGCGCCTTGGCTCATCGCTCAAATGTTCCGCTTCAAGTTTTCTCCGGAGAGACCACCCCGATCCTGGGCATAGGATCTCCGCCCATAACTGAGGGATTACTTGGATTGCTATTTTAAGCTTGAATTCGCAAGAGGTTTAAGATATTTTATCCTAGAGGAGGTGAGAGGTATGTCGATTTCTGCCTATGTCTTTATCGAGTGTACGGCAGGGGCCGCCAGGGATGTGGCTAAGGAGGCGGCTAAGATACAGGGGGTAAAGCGAGCCAATTCGACCACTGGGCCTTATGATGTGATCGCTCTGGTAGAGGCCCCGGACATCAATATCCTTGGCGACTTCATCGTCACAAGAATTCAAGGACTCTCGGGTGTACTGAGAACCCAAACCAATGTGATTATTGATTGATGAGAAGTTATAACTTTTAATCGCCCCCAACCCCCCTTTATTAAAGGGTGGGAGAAGGGGGATTTAATGGTTTATGGGTGACGAACCCGTCATAAAAATTAGACAGAAAAAAAGGGGGAGATTATGGGCAGCGTGGTCAAGAAACGACGGAAGAAGATGAGAAAGCACAAACATAAGAAGCAATTGGATCGAGATCGTCATAAGAAGAAGAAATAACGGTTTCCATGCGACGAAACCTGATCCATGTCATTCTTTTCATATTGACGGTGATCTCTACATGGTTCACCGGGGGGCCTGCATACTCCATCACGATTATGCTCATCCTTCTGGGACATGAAATGGGCCACTATCTCATGTCCCGGAGGTACGGGATAAAAGCGACCCTACCCTTTTTTCTGCCTTTCCCCTTTTCGCCTTTTGGAACATTGGGTGCGGTCATTCGTATGGAGAGCACTACTTCCTCTCGGAAAGCTCTTTTCGACACAGGTGTGGCAGGCCCCTTGACCAGCCTTCTGCTTAGCATTCCTGCCATTGTGATTGGTTTAAGACTTTCTGAGGTGATTCCCACATCCCATCTTAAAGAGGGGGCAATCCGCCTCGGAGATCCTCTCCTCTTCTCTTTCATTCAGCGTTTGGTCGTGGGTGAGGTTCCTGAAAATTTAGATATTCTTCTCCATCCCATCGGATATGCCGGATGGGTTGGTCTTTTCGTCACCGCCCTCAATCTCCTTCCTGCTGGCCAGTTGGACGGAGGCCACATCGCCTATGCCCTTTTCGGAAAGAGAAGCCGCAGTATCTTCATCATCACTGTCTCCGTCATGGCCTTTATTACTATCTTTTACAACCCCGGATGGCTTCTTCTGCTCGTCCTGATCATTCTCTTCGGCTTCCGACACCCAGCCCCATTGGACGATGTAACGCCAGTTGATGGAAAGAGGAAGCTGTTAGGGGGAATGGCTTTTCTCGCCTTTTTTGTCTCTTTCACTCCTGCTCCGTTTCCCCAAGCCGTCGAGGAGTTGAAAGAGATGCTCCACTGGTTCTAATGGATAGGATTTCCGTCCAGAATTCTACCCAACAATGATTAGCAAAACCTTCGAATGATCTATCATTGGATATGCTGGAAAGATATTTGTATGCGGAGACACACCCGTCACGTTGCGGCGGGAGGGAGTTCAGGCGGAGGCTGATAGAGGTGATTGAGTTGATAAAAAAAGCATAGAGCCATGATTTAAGGCCTGGAGAAAGAACTTCAAGTCTTGCGTCGGTTATTTAATATCACCTCATCAACGATTTCTCCGCAAGAAATACATCTCCACCCAAAAAACTCCTCAGATTGTCCGTAAAACTTCTCATAGGACATTATGCTGCCGCATCTATTGCACTTCATTTTGACCTCACCACCTATTCAGATAACCTTTCCCTTAATATAGGAATCGAACCTCAAAAATTCAATGCCGGGATGTAATTTCCTGTGAGAGATAGGAGTTAGGGATAGGAGATGTAGGCTGAGGCGGGGTTTATCAAATCCTTGCTGGGGTCTTGTGGAGACGAGAAGATGATGATATCCCCTCTTTGTGGGTTCGATAGAGCAAGAATCTTTTTATCGAAAAGTGGGATGCTGATCCCGTACACAAACTTGTTTGCAAGCAGATGATCCCCAATAAGCAGGGTCGGAATCATTGATCCCGAGGGGGTTTTATAAGCCTGAACAATGGAAGCCCTTATGATCAGGCTCAAAATCAATGTCATGCCGATTGCCTTCGTATATTCCCATAATCTTGTTCGGTTTCATTTTTCCACTCTTTGCTAATGGTTTAATATAGAGGGTGGAAAGTGGGAGGTGGAATGTGGATTTGACGACTTTCTACTTTCTACTCTCCACGTTCGGATACTTGACCCCTTGAATCCTTATGATCTTATTAACTTTTTTGGATAAGATGATTTAAGCTCATTTTAACATCTATCTCTTTACTCTGCCCACTGGGCGGCTGAGATCAAAGCATTGGCACTCAGGTTCTTCAGTATTTCATTGACGAAAAACTTGGTGATTAAGCATAAAAGGATGACCCCGTGCCCCACCCTGTGCATCAATGATCTCTACTAAGAGCACACAAATGATTCTTTCGTAACAAAAGGGCTCTGGAAGAATTGACAAATCTACGCTAAGGATTTATTCTATAAGAGTTTTTTCTCCCTGTATTTTGCCTAGGTAAGAGGATTCACAGCTTTGCTGCCAACACTCTATTCTGAAAAAGGAACGAAAGTGAAAAAAAGGAAAATCGTCTTCTGGGGTATCCTGGGAATTTTATTCACCGGAATCTTATTCACCGTCCTTATTTTTCTATCCTCCTGCTCCAGCGGAAACAGGCAAAATCCTGCGATGGCTTTGCCGGTAGAGGTGGCTCCTGCCGTCCAAAAAACCGTTCCTGTACAGCTTCGTGCCATTGGGAATGTGCAGGCCTATTCAACTGTCTCCGTGAAATCTCGGTTAGCGGGACAACTCATGCAGGTCTATTTTAAAGAAGGTCAGGACGTGAAGAGCGGGGATCTCCTCTTCGTGATTGATCCTCGTCCTTTTGAAGCAGCCCTCAAGCAGGCTGAGGCCAGCCTGGAAAGGGAGATGGCTCAGGTGAAACAGGCCGAAGCCAACATCGCAAAGGATGCGGCTCAGGCGAAAAATGCCCAAGTAGAAGCCGATCGGTACAAATTCCTATTCGAGAAAGGCGTTGTTCCTCGACAGCAGTATGACAAGTTTCGGACTGATGCAGAGGCTCTTGAGGCTACGGTTCATGCAGACAGAGCGGCCAAGGTGAACGCAGAGGCAGCGGTGGTTGCAGATAGAGCGGCCGTGGAGAACGCAAAGCTTCAACTCGGTTACTGCTCCATTCGCTCGCCTATGGACGGTCGCACCGGAAGCCTCATCGTTCAAGAAGGCAGTATGATCAAAGACAACGATACCATTATGGTTGTGATCAATCAGATAACTCCGACCTACGTCTCCTTTTCCGTTCCGGAGCAGTACCTGGCAGAGATCAAGAAGTATATGGCTTTAGGAAAGCTCAAAGTCCAGGCCATCGTCCCTAATGGCGAAACGCCTCCAGAGGAGGGGTTGATCTCCTTTATCGATAATGCCGTTGACACAGCCACAGGAACCCTACGGCTCAAAGGAACCTTTGCCAACCGTGAGAAAAAACTCTGGCCGGGGCAATTTGTCAATGTAGTTCTCACACTCACCACGGAGCCCAATGCAATTGTGGTTCCATCCCAGGCCATTCAGACGGGGCAGGAAGGTCAGTATGTTTTTGTGGTCAAACCTGACTTCACGGTAGAATCCAGACCCGTGGTTGCCGGCCGAACCATTCATGGGGAGACGGTTATTCAAAAAGGACTCAGTGCAGACGAAAAGGTGGTGACGGATGGACAGCTTCGGCTCTATCCGGGAGCCCAAGTGGAAATCAAAACTTCTGATTCAGCCACCACCACCAAGAAAAAAGCACCATGAACATCCCAGAGCTTTTTATCCGGCGTCCTGTCATGACAACCCTTGTCATGCTGGGTATTCTCCTGTTCGGCATCCTGGGGTATCGTCTCCTGCCGGTCAGCGATCTTCCCACTGTTGACTTCCCCACCATTCTGGTAATTGCCGAACTCCCCGGAGCCAGCCCGGAAACAATGGCTTCTGCTGTGGCTATTCCTCTCGAGCGGCAGTTCTCAACGATCGCTGGACTGGATTCCATGAATTCGACAAACACCCAGGGGACAACCCGTATCACGTTACAATTCAACTTGAACCGTAATATTGACGCTGCGGCTCAGGATGTTCAGGCCATGATCGGAAAGGCAGCACGCCAGCTCCCGCCGGACATGCCCAATCCTCCTTCCTATCAGAAGGTCAACCCCGCTGACTTCCCCGTTCTTTTTCTGGCTTTAAGTTCGCCCACCCTTCCTCTTTCAGCTGTTCATGAATACGCAGACACCTTTGTGGCCCAACGAGTCTCCATGGTGAGTGGCGTGGCACAGGTTTCGATCTTTGGGGCTCAGAAATATGCTGTTCGCGCCCAACTCAATCCAAAGGCTCTTGCAGCACGCTCCATCGGGATCGACGAAGTGGCCAATGCCATCATGAATGGAAATGTAAACCTTCCCACCGGGATACTCTATGGGACCCACCAGGCCTTCACCATAGAGGCGAGCGGCCAGCTCAATAATGCCGAGGCTTATCGTCCTTTGATCGTCGCCTACCGGAATGGTTCTCCGGTGCGGCTCAGTGAGCTGGGAAGAGTGATCGACAGCGTTGAAAATGATAAGATCGCAAGCTGGTATAACCAAGTGCGCTCTATCGGCTTGGCCATTTACCGTCAACCCGGAACCAACACCGTTGAGGTGGTCGATTCGATTAGGGAGCTCCTGCCAAGCTTTCGTGCCCAGATGCCCGGTTCGGTTAATATGAACATTCTCTACGATCGCTCTTTATCGATTCGTGATTCGGTCAATGATGTTAAGTTCACCCTGTTTCTGACCATGTGTCTGGTTGTCCTTGTCATCTTTCTCTTTCTGCGTAACTTATCCGCCACCATTATTCCCAGTCTGGCACTTCCCATGTCGATCATTGGGACGTTCTCGGCCATGTACCTTCTGGAATATAGCCTGGATAATCTCTCTCTGATGGCTTTAACGCTTTCAGTCGGTTTCGTGGTGGATGACGCTATCGTGATGCTGGAAAATATCGTCCGCCACATGGAGATGGGAGAGAAGCCTCTCCAGGCAGCATTCAATGGATCGAGAGAGATCGGCTTTACGATTTTGTCGATGACCCTTTCCCTCGTCGCCGTCTTTATACCCGTCCTCTTTATGGGTGGCATCATTGGCCGTTTACTTCATGAATTTGCCGTGACGATTGGTGTGGCGATTCTGGTTTCCGGTTTTGTTTCACTGAGTCTGACACCCATGCTCTGCAGCCGGTTCCTTAGGCCACCAGGGGAGAAAAAACACAGCCGTCTCTACGCGACCTCAGAGCGCTTTTTCGAGGGGATGCTTCAAGCCTACCGATGGAGCCTTAGATTTGTATTAAACCACCGATTGGCAACCATCGTGATCTCCAATCTCGTTTTCGTTGTCACGGTCCTTCTTTTTATGACCTTCTCCTATGGATTTCTTCCAAGCGAGGACATCGGTCAGATCTTTGGCTTCACCGAAGCCGCCCAAGGGATTTCGTTCGAATCGATGAAAGAACATCAGCTCGCTGTGATGGAGATCGTCCAGCAGGATCCGAATGTAGATTCCTTCTCATCGACAGCTGGAGCAGGAGGCCCGTCACCTACGGGCAATTTGGGTCGCATCTTTGTTACTTTGAAGCCTCGGTCAAAACGTAAGCTGAATGCGGATGAGGTGATTCAGGAATTACGTCCAAAGCTGGCAAAGGTCCCTGGAATCCAGGTCTTCCTTCAAAATCCTCCTCCCATTCGGATTGGAGGACAGCTAACAAAGGGTCAGTATCAATTCACTCTTCAGAGTCCGGAAATTAAGGAGCTCTATAAATATGCTCCCATCCTCGAAGCAAAGATGCGAGAATTGCCGGGGCTGCAGGATGTGAACAGTGATCTGCAAATCAAGAACCCCCAGGTGAATGTCGAGATCGATCGGGATAAGGCCTCGGCTCTTCGCGTGACAGCCAATCAGATCGAAGATGCTCTCTACAGCGCCTATGGAGCGAGGCAGATCTCCACGATCTATACTCCTATAAACCAGTACCAGGTCATCATCGAATTGGAACCTCAATATCAGTTAGACCCCACTGCTTTATCAATGCTCTATATTCGGTCCTCGACCGGCCCATTGGTTCCTCTCAATGCGGTGGCAAATCTGAGCCCTGGCCTTGGGCCTCTTTCATTAAACCACCTGGGGCAACTCCCATCGGTAACCATTTCTTTCAACATCAAGCCAGGTATTTCTTTGGGGGACGTTGTAGCCGCTGTTGAAAAGGCAACAAGGGCCACGCTGCCTGCGACCATCAGCACCGGTTTTCAGGGAACAGCTCAGGCTTTCCAGACCTCCATGAAAGGAATGGGTCTCCTATTGATCATGGCAATCGTAGTAATTTACATCGTCCTTGGAATTCTCTACGAAAGCTTCATCCATCCTCTGACCATTCTTTCCGGTCTTCCTTCTGCAGGCTTTGGGGCTTTAATAACACTTATGATTTTCAAAACGGACTTAAACATCTACTCATTGGTGGGCATCGTCATGTTGATTGGAATTGTTAAGAAGAATGCCATCATGATGATTGACTTTGCGTTGGACGCGCAGAGAAATCAGGGGAAAAACCCTGCTGATGCCATTTATGATGGTTGCCTCACCCGATTCCGTCCCATTATGATGACCACCATGGCGGCCATCATGGGCACGCTGCCCATCGCACTCGGTTTTGGTGCGGGTGCAGAAGCGCGCCGTCCTCTTGGACTCGCCGTGGTGGGTGGTTTAGTCTTTTCCCAGCTCATCACCCTCTATATCACTCCTGTGATTTATATCTATCTGGAATCTTTTAAGGAAAAGACACTCAAGCTTTTTCATAAATGAGGCCTGGGTGTGTCATCAAGCCTCATGAGCCAAAGGGTAATGCCTCACTTAAGCGGGGGTGGAGCGACTTTAGTCGCCCTTTGATATGCCCCGCTTTGCGGGACCCCTACCTGTTGTTCCCCGGATAGAGTGAGGGGATACGAAGGACATCAGCGGGGGCGATGATTGCCAGGCTTGCGGACAAAAGGAAGGATGAGCAGATTGGCGAGGGTCAAGGACTTTGGATCCCGAAAGAGGCTGAGGCCTATGGTCATGCCTTCGTGGCCTGCTGCTGGCTGATCGTGATAGGTGCCGAGAAGCCGATCCCACCAAGGGAGGTTAAACCCAAAATTACTATTATGCTCCTGGATCACGACAGAATGGTGAACACGGTGCATTTCCGGGGTGACCACGATCAGACGGAGCAGCCGATCGATACGCCGGGGAAGTCGGACATTGCCGTGGTTGAACATGCTGGTGGCATTGAGAAGGACCTCAAAGATGAGGACGGCTGCAGCAGATGCTCCTAAAACCACGACAGCCGACATCTTGATGCCCATGGATAGAAGGATCTCCAAGGGATGAAAACGAATTCCTGTGGTGACATCGAAATCGAGGTCGGTATGATGAACCCGATGGAGACGCCAAAACGCAGGAATGAAATGAAACATGGCATGTTGAAGGTAGATGACCAAGTCGAGGCCAACAACGCCGATCATGACCGCCGTCCAATAAGGTAAAGCCACATTGTTCAACAAACCCCAGCCACGGTCCTCGATGAATAGGGCGATGCCCACGGCAGAGACAGGGAGCAGGCGCAATGCAAAGGTGTCGATGAAGACCAGGCTTAGATTGCTATACCAGCGACTACTCTTTGAGATGGTCAGAGCACGGCGTGGGGCGAGCCTTTCCCAGATGGCCATCAGCATCAAGATGCCAAAGAAGAAGCCAAACCGGATAGCAGGTTCATAAGTGAAAATAGATCTACCCCCCTATCACATAAAAAACGTTCCAAAAGGCCTATTCCTTTCCTCTCTTCTCAAAAAGGATATCACCATAATAGGCCGTTGCAGACTCACCCGTATTATCCGTATCCGTCATGATCGCTACACCCGAGATCTTTGGTGGCTCCTCGCCAAAGGCCTGTTTGTAGTCCCCGTAAACATTACGTTCTTCATTCACCCACTGGTTCAGTCTATCCGCCCCGCTCTCCACCACGATCATCATCACCCGGTCTGTGTATGGATTGGGAACGAAAGTACCCTTAGGTGTATGACTCTCCCAGATATAGTTGATCGCCCTGAGGGGCGGGTATTCACCATATAACAGTTTGACCATTTCGTATTTTGCTTTCTCGAAGAATCCCATTTTGCTGGCGTCGTATTTGAAAGTGATATAGAGACGGGCTGGGTAGTCGTCGCCCTCTTTTCGGTGCACATCACCCTTCTTCAGGATATTGGTCGCCTTCCACCGCCACTGGACAACCGGATATTCTTTGGGATCGATCTCGATCTCTCGGATCAGGCCAGAAGCTGAGGCATCCGACACCGCCTTGACAACCACAGTGTCTCCATCCTTTAGTAAAGAATAAACCGTATGCCGCTCGATCTTCTTGAAGGTCAGCGGCTTCCAGCCGGCCGGCAAACCATTTCCAACGGACTCGGCTGAAAACTTCCCTACCTCGATGACGGGCTCCGATTGAGCAGGAATGCTAAAAAAGAGACCGAACAAGGCCATCACAACCAGAGTTTTTTTTAGCATATCGATAAAAGAAATTTTAGATTTTTACATGCTTAAGTCTGAGAATTTTCTTCCAATATTCAGAAAAAACCCCCAAAAAATCTCACCTCCCCCCGTCAAAGGAAGAGGATGAGGGTGGGAAAATTTCAAATATGTTTGGTTAGATTTCAGATTTAAAATTTTAGTCCCGCCAAAGGCGGGATTTCAATCTGCAATTTGCAATCTGCTGACCCTATATAACCTTCAAGTCTCAAGCGCTCAACATCTTCTGGCCGATCCACATCCCAGCGTTCTGGTAACTCATGCCATCGCCATCCCAATTTGCGTAGCCGTAACCGGGTCTCTTCCATAACCCTCTCCGTCCCCCAAGGGACTTCTCTGAACAAATCATCAGCATTATGGCGCAGTCCAATCAAAACATAGCCGCCATCTTTCGAAGGGATGATCACTGCATCGGTTCCCTCCTTCAAGAAGGCAGCCGCTTCTATTAAATCATCAGGGGTGAGCGAGGGACAGTCCGTCCCCACGAGTAGAGCCCAGGAGGCTCTCGTCAACGTTTCATGAAACGCATGGGCCATACGCCTACCCATATCTCCGTCAGTTTGTGTCATTAGGCCCACCTTGAACTCTTTGGCACAACGTCTAAAGAACGGATGCTCTATGGAAGGCGTGCACCAGAGATCTACCGGGCCCGACGCAGCATTCACAGCTGTAGTGAGGGTATGTAACACCATCCGTTCATAGAGCAAAATTGTAGGCCCTTCACCCAGAAACGGGACGAGGCGGGTCTTCACCTCTCCAGGAACCGGAGCTTTAGCGAAAATGATGAGACGACAATCCGATCTGTCCATCATCCTCTTAGCCTTTCATAGATTTGAGCCAGGTGCCTCGGATCTGAACCTAAGAAGTACGAGAGGCGCAACCGCCACATGAGGAGAATCGTTCGAAGGATACCCTTTTCTTCCCACCGGCGGCTGGAGGTCAATACCCGCTGTCGCAGACAGATCGGTCGATCATACATTTTTAGGATATTGCTGAGGGCGATATCTTCCATAAGATCAATGTCGGGAAAGCCGCCCACGGTTTCAAAGAGATGGCGTTGCACAAAGATCCCTTGGTCGCCTGTAGCAATGCCGGTCAGCCGGGAACGCCAGTTCATCAACCACTCGATGATGCGGAGAAAAAAATGGTTCCCAGAGAGCTGCACATCGAAGCGTCCCCAACTCTTTCCCTGTCTTTTCATCCCCTCGATGATCATCCGGTCAGCCCCCCCCGGCAAAAAGGTATCGGCGTGAAGAAAGAGAAGGATCTCTCCGATGGCCACCCGTGCTCCTGCGTTCATTTGCCGACTCCGACCAAGCGGGCTTCGGATCAAACGATCTGAAAGCGGCTCGGATAGGGCTCGGGTGTCGTCTTCACTGCCACCATCTACCACAATCAGCTCGTGCCCCGCCGCCCTCAATGGCTGCAGGGTGGTAAGGACCTGAACGATGAGAGCCGCTTCATTCATCACCGGGATGATGATGGAAATCATCGTGTCCATTGGAATGAGGAGAGGAACTTTACGGAATCGGGATTCGTCCCAACATTTCTCTTCATAACCTCAAATTCCGAAAGGGGGTTCATCATACACGATATAAAGAAGATCTCTTCTAAAAATTCTACTTCGATAAGATGATACATTCAAGAAGTTTCTTCGCACCCTCGTTGACCCATTCGACCGCGCCAAGGCTTCGGCGCGAGCTCAGCCGAACGCTCGGGCCGAAGGCAAGCCCTGACCCGAATGGCCGAGTTTGAGCAAGAAGGGGTGATTTTGAGGGGAGGTGGTGACACCTCCCAGAAATTGATTGAAATAGTAAAAAATCCTTGGTAATCTAAAAAAAGAGTAACACTTTATTTCTTTGAAATGGAGTAGGATGGATCCCCCGGTTCCCGCCAGGGGCGGGAACCGGTATCCCTTGGGGCGATTTTGCAAAGGGTTAAAAGTATTACAAAAAAGAAAATTCATGGGGGTGGAAAGGATATGATGAAATTTCTATTGGGAGTGATCGTTGGCATCCTCATCTGTTTTCTCTTTTTCTATTTCGGTGGCGGGAAAACCGTGAAGAAGGTCGGAGAGGGTTTAACCGATACCGGAAAGAGGATGGAGATCTTGGAGGAGACGATTCGCAAGGAAAAGGAAGAGGTGGAGAAGGGGGTGAAGAAAAAAATTTTCAAAGAGGAGAAGGAGATCCAGAAGAGAAGTCAGTAAGTGACGGAAAAATCTTCAAACTCTCCACGATAGTCCTCCCAAAACTGATGGACCTTTGTCACTCTTGCCTCAGAAGGACCTCGATGGCACCACTGGAGGATCTGATCCACCCTCTCCTTCTCCCCTTCAAAAACGGCCTCAACACAACCGTCCCTGCGGTTCTTGACCCAACCTTTTACACCCAATCGAAGAGCCATCTCCTGGGTATGGTGACGAAAGAAGACGCCCTGCACCCTTCCTTCAATGATCACCCGTGCCCTTACCTTTTCCATTTCGATTTGAAAACTATCATAGGATCTTCGTAAAATCAATGACCAAATTGGTTTTGGCCGGAAAAGAAATTTGACTTGAAAAGGTCGATTCGAATCGATTAAAATTTATAATTGTATTCTCATTAAAGGAGTGAATGGTTTAAGGGGATGAAAAGACTCTATCTGGGCATCGATGTCGGCTCGATCAGTGCAAATACCGTCATCATGGATAACCATCGGGAAGTGCTGGAGGACCACTACACTCGAATCAAGGGGCAGCCTCTCCAAACCGTCCAGAGGATATTGGAGGAGATCCTCGGACGTATCCCACCCGAACAGTTCCACACACTCTCTTTTACAGGGATGGGGGGGAAACTTCTCTCTGACCTCTTAGGCGGCAATTTCGTCAACGAGATTATCGCTCAGGCAAAGGCTGCTCAACATTTTTGTCCCAATGTTAGGACGATTATCGATATCGGAGGAGAGGATTCCAAATTAATCCTCCTCAAAGAGGAGGGAGGCAATCTTAGGATCAACGACTTCTCCATGAACACCCTCTGTGCTGCCGGTACAGGGTCCTTTTTGGATCAGCAGGCCAGTCGGCTTGGCCTGACCATTGAAGAGTTTGGAGAGCTTGCCCTGAAATCGACAAACCCACCTCGCATTGCTGGACGATGCAGCGTCTTCGCTAAGTCGGATATGATCCATCTTCAACAGATCGCCACGCCGGATTATGACATCGTCGCTGGCCTCTGCTATGCCTTGGCGAGAAATTTTAAGAGCAACATCGGAAAAGGAAAGACCTTTGTGAGACCCATCGCCTTCCAAGGAGGGGTGGCGGCCAATGTGGGGATGCGGAGGGCCTTCATGGATGTGTTGGAACTTTCCGATGGGGAGCTCATCATCCCAGAACATTTTGCCTCGATGGGAGCCATCGGCGCAGTTTTAGTGATCCAAGAGAATACGGGAAAAAGAAAGGATTGGATCGGCCTCAGCCGACTGAATCAATATCTCCAGGATCATCAGGAAGAAGAGACTCCATTAAAACCCCTCTACCTCTCCTCCCGTCGCATTAGTTCATCCCCACCTTTACCCTGTGGAGTAGTGAAACATACTCGACAGGGAACCCTGCGGGGGGGAGAGAAGATCGATGTCTATCTGGGATTGGATGTAGGTTCGATCAGTACCAACCTGGTCGTGATCGACCAAGACAAGAAAGTCCTTTCTAAGCGTTACCTGATGACAGCAGGTCGGCCCATCGAGGCAGTTCGCATAGGGCTTCAGGAGATCGGTGATGAGATTGGGGATCAGGTAGAGATCAAAGGGGTTGGGACGACCGGTTCCGGCCGTTACCTGACCGCAGATTTCGTCGGTGCAGATCTGGTGCGCAACGAGATCACCGCTCAAGCCACGGCAGCGGTCCATATCGATCCAAGCGTCGATACGATCTTCGAGATCGGCGGGCAGGACTCAAAATATATCAGCCTGGACAACGGTGTCGTGGTCGATTTTGAGATGAATAAGGTCTGCGCAGCGGGGACCGGATCGTTTTTGGAAGAGCAGGCCGAAAAGCTTGACATCTCGATCAAAGAGGAATTTGGAGCCCTTGCCCTTTCTGCCCGAGAGCCGGTGAGGATGGGCGAGCGATGTACGGTCTTCATCGAATCCGACCTGGTTCATCACCAACAGAGGGGCGCCCAAAAGGATGACCTCATTGCCGGGCTCAGTTACTCCATCGTTCAGAACTATTTGAACCGGGTGGTCGGAGACCGCCGCATCGGAAATCAAATCTTCTTCCAAGGAGGGACGGCTTTCAATATAGGGGTAGTCGCCGCATTTGAGAGGGTTCTTAATAAGGAAATCATCGTTCCCGAGAACCACGATGTGACCGGAGCCATCGGCGTCGCCATCCTGGCCATGGAGGAACGGACATGGGAGCGTTCCAGTTTTAAAGGATTTGACTTGAGCCAACGCCGTTATGAACAATCCTCCTTCGAATGCAAAGGTTGTCCAAATCTCTGCCTCATCCGAAAGGTGAGCGTGGAGGGAGAAAAACCCCTCTTCTATGGGAGCCGATGCGAGAAGTACGATGTCATTAAACGGACGAAGGGATCAGACATTCCTGATCTTTTTGCCGAAAGGGAGAAGATGCTTCTTGCGCCCTATGAGGCGGAGAAGACCCTTCCGGCCGATGCTCCGGAGATCGGCATACCCAGGATTCTCTATTTTCACGAGATGTCTCCCTTCTGGAGGGTCTTCTTCACTGAGTTGGGTTATCGAGTGGTTCTCTCCGACGCCACGAACAGGGAACTGATTCGAAAAGGGGTGGAGAGTGTCGTCGCTGAGACCTGTTTCCCAATTAAAGTCAGTCACGGCCATGTCCTCGACCTCATGGAGAAGGGGGTGAAGAGGATCTTTCTACCGAGTATTGTCAACCTCAAGGCCTCCCATCCCGAGATCCCTGTCTGTTCGGCGTGCCCGTACGCTCAATCCTTCCCTTATGCGGTTCATTCCTCAATCGATTTCAAAAAGGCCCGTGTGGAAGTGCTTCAGCCTGTCCTCCGCTTCGGTGATGGAAGAGACCGCTTAGAAAAGGAATTGGTCGATTTTGGAAAATCCCTCCATCGGGGATCGAAGCAGGTGAGGAAGGCTCTTGAGAAGGCGGAAAGATTCCAAGCCCGATTCTATCAATCCCTGCTCAATCGGGGAAAGGAGGTTTTGGATGAGGTTGAACCGAATGAGAAGGTCATGGTCATCGTGGGCAGGCCATACAATTCCTGCGATTCTGGAGTCAACCTCGAGATTCCAAAAAAACTGCGAGATCTGGGGATCCTCGCCATCCCCATGGACTACCTCCCTTTAGACTCTGTCAACCCTTCTGAAGAGATTCGAGAGATGTATTGGCGATATGGTCAAAAGATATTGGCAGCGGGAAAGATCATCAAGGAGGACCCCAGACTTTATGCGGTCTTTATCACTAACTTTGGCTGCGGGCCAGATTCCTTCATCAGCCACTTCTTCAGGGATCTGTCGAAAGGGAAACCCTACCTCCAATTGGAGATCGATGAGCACAGTGCGGACGCAGGGGCGATCACACGGTGTGAGGCTTTCTTAGACAGCTTGAAGAATGTGAAGACTAAGAAGGTCCCTTCTTTAAAACGTGAGAAGGCAAAGACAGACCGCACCAAAAAGATCTACATCCCCTATATGTGTGATCACTCCTTTGCAGTGGCAGCCGCTTTCAAGGCCTGCGGAGTGGATGCCGATGTCTTTCCTGAATCGGATGAGGAAACCCTTTATTGGGGAAGGAAACTGACCTCAGGTAAAGAGTGCTATCCCTGCATTCTGACCACGGGCGATATGGTGAAGCTGGTCAAAGATCCGAATTTTGATTCCGAGCGAGCGGCCTTCTTTATGCCCTCGGGCGATGGACCATGTCGCTTTGGACAATATCATCGATTCCATCGCCTCGTTTTGGATGACCTGGGGTTCCACCATGTCCCCATCTACGCACCCAATCAGGATGAAACGCTTTACAATGATCTTGGTATCATGGGTTCACAATTCACCCGTTTGGGATGGCAGGGAATTGTAGCGGTCGACCTCTTGATGAAGAAACTCTTGGAGACCCGGCCCTATGAGAGGGAGAAAGGGCGAAGCGACAAGGTCTATCAGGCCTCTCTAAAAAGAGTTTGTGAGACGATCCTCGAGGAAGGCGATTTGGTGGAGGCCCTTCGGAAGAGCGTTGAGGATTTCAAGGCGATTGGAGTCGACGAGCCCGGAACGAAGCCCCTGATTGGGATTGTGGGAGAGATTTTTGTCCGTCTCAATCGATTTAGCAATGAGGACGTCATCCGAAAGATCGAACAGTTTGGAGGAGAGGTATGGATGGCACCCCTGACCGAATGGATTCTATACGTCAACACGATCGCCAAAAAGAAGAGTTTAAAGAAGAGATCGTTTTCAAATCTTTTGAAAGTTTTTCTTACGGACTACTATCAGAAGAAGGATGAACACCAACTGGAAAAGATATTTAAAGGCCATCTCAGAAATTTTGGCGAACCCAAGACGAATTCCATCTTTAGGAAGGCCAAGCCGTACTTGGACTCCTCCTTCGAGGGGGAGGCAATTCTCTCTGTCGGGAAGACAATCGATTTTGCTAAAAGAGGGGCCAGCGGGATCGTGAATATCATGCCATTCACCTGTATGCCTGGAACGATTGTCAGCACTCTGCTAAAAAGGTATCAAGAGGAGAATAATAACATCCCCATCACCAACATGGCTTATGATGGTCAGGAGCAGACCAATACATTAACCCGCCTCGAAGCTTTCATGTATCAAGCAAGAGAGTTCCAAAACCGGAAGAACAACAAGGCATAATATATTGATAATTAAAGAAAATAATTTTTTTATACAACTTTGTTAAAAAAATCACATTTTTTTCTTGCTTTTTAAAAAAGGGGGTGGTATAAAAGGGGAAAATTTTGACTATATAAGTTTTAGATATGAAGTGGATTCAATCCCTGCTGATTCTATTAATATTCCTATGCTTTCCTCTGTTTCAGTTGGATCAGGTCGTTGATGTTGAATGGTTAGTTTGCGAAAACTCTCTCGCTATAAAATCTGAGGATGGCGGACCCTTCACGAGTAAATGCTTATGGCATGGTTTTGAGCCAATACCTTCTTTATTCAATCGAATTAGTTTCGTCTTCCAGTTGAAGAATCCTCTTTCCGTTTTATATTCCTCTTTTCAAAGGACCACTCCGTTCTCGAGACCCCCTCCTACTGCTTTAACCTTAATCTTGTCTTAATAACCCTTCAGAAGGGGAGGTATCAATTGACCTCTCCATATATATCAACAGGAGGTGCATCAACATGGACAATTGGACATTTGGAATTACAATGATTGTCATCGGAATGGGAGGCACACTCTTAACCCTTTGGATCTTTAGCCTCCTTATGAGCGTTTTAAAAAAGGCCTTCCCTTATAAAGAAGAAGGTAAGTAGGAGATATAAAATTAGGAGGGATAAATCATGTTAG
>Ga0299912_10002108_pt1 | contig 16271 bp, 16 predicted proteins | sample RVTome_2_FD_207667 | JGI IMG/M metagenome (GOLD analysis project Ga0299912, IMG submission 207667) | Soil microbial communities from uranium-contaminated site in the Upper Colorado River Basin, Wyoming, United States - RVT95D214 (version 2) ... | reverse complement strand
CAGGATGTCGCTAAGACTGGAAAGTCAGCGGGAAAGCAGAAAGGGCGATACTATTGAGACCCTAGATATTAAGATCGCTGATGAACTGGGCACTCGTAGCTATGAAATGTATAGCGGTGGAGAAGCTTTTCGCATAGACCTTGCCCTGCGTATCGCTCTTTCTATGTTATTGGTCAGGAGAGCCGGTGCATCTCTTCCTATTCTAATTATCGATGAAGGCTTCGGCACGCAGGATAGTGCAGCCAGGGAGAAACTCACAGAAGCCATAAACTCGATACAGGATGATTTCGAGAAAATAATCGTTATTACACACCTTGAAGAAATGAAGGACAAGTTCGAGACGCTCATCAATGTTACCAAAACAGCCAACGGCTCCATGATATCAGTGAGTTAAGGGGTAACTTCTCCACTATAGCCTTTACTTATTATCTATAACTTTAGAGACCAACCAATAAGGACCTGTGCAATCATCCGGCAATTGCTGACCAATATACTTCTCTACTATTTCAACAGGGACTTCACCACCGCCGACCTTTATTTTATCTCCCACACGCGCCACAAGCTGGCCGTCATTATCAATGATCTGAATTCTTTACCTTCAATGCGCAGTGAATAGCCATAACGCCAAATAAGCAGCTCACCCTTACCCCAAACATCCCCCTTACCCCAGGAAGGCTTCAAGCGCAAGTAACTATTGTCCAACACTAATTTGCCTTCTGCCAACGCTTCCGGGTAAATGTTACTTGGGTCGGGTTCCTTCTGTACTGAAAAGAACGGAGCAGGCGGTGTAGTGGTGAAAGAATTATCATGGCAAGACGTCGACATGATTGGGACTATAACCAACACGCACACAAGTGCCGCCACCATCCTGTGTCTCCCCATTAACCTGCGTAAGAGGAAAGTAAACTTGCTATAACTCATTTGCCCTCTTGCTTTCTCAGAAGACCTATATTTCTTAATTATCGACTTATTTTGCGGTCAAGGTATGCTTGCCGAGAAGCCACTTCATTATTATCCCACCAATAATACAGGCCAACCCCGGTATTAAAACTATAGTCCAAAGATAATAATTTATTTTGTACGCCAACTGGTACTCCGCACATCTCGCCGCTTCCCTTGCTTCCATCGCATATAACCCGGGGATTGAAGCCGAAATGTAGGCCACACCCATAACCAGGGCTACTATCCACCAATAGCGCCATCTGGAAAGGAAGGCACCAATCAGCATCAGCACTACTCCAAGGTCACCGATCCAACTAAAAACGCCTAGACACATACCTATCATGCCCACATTCGGACCGGCACAGGTATACAGTAATGGTAGCGATATTCCTATTATCGCAAAACCTATCCAACCAATAACATTCAAAAATATCTTCATTGTAACTACTCCCTCACCTTAATTTCATCCGTAATTTCCCTTTTTCAGCTAGCACTTGGGCGATTCTCTGCTGTCATCACCCCAGGGTAAATTGCTGGCATCCATTAAGTAATGCCCCTGATAGTGAGACGAAAATGGTTACTGCGCTTAAAATGATGAATTTCCCCACTGATTGCATGCGGGTCATCTTCCTGACAAAAGCTGCTGCGCTTGTGAGAATATCTCGCTCAAGACCAAGTCGTTAGCATAGAAACCAGTACTAAGGAAATTTTGGAGTGATATGTCCTGCTGTATTCTTTGCTCGAAAGGGGCATAGCTCGCTTGCTGTAATGCTCTGCCCGTTAACCACGCTGTACATGCCTGACCTGATTGACCGTAAATCTCTGCATACTCTTGTTTTACATGATATTTCGCAATAGTCTCTTTGAGCAGACCTTGGAGCTGCGCCTGAGTTAAGTCGTCAAGGATTGTATATTGAGCCAGCAATATTTCGATGTCCGCAATGCCCATAGCATAATCGCCCTTCTGCAAGAGTGTCCAATTATCCTTAATTGCCGCCGGCTCCATATTGCGGTATCTGGCCAGCAATTCAGTCCCAGCATCTTTGCGATTAAGCAACCACAGAATACCATTGAATTGGGCGGCCACGGCATCGAAGCCCTGCTGTATGCTGTTGTATGTCCTCATATCGCCGAGAAGCGGGTAGCTCAATACAGTCACCACCAACCCTGCCGTTGACATATTGTGCAGAATAGACTCTGGGATTTCACAGGCTTTAACCATCTCATCGTGGTTAGTGAAATCCCGCCAGGCTTCTGTCCCCGGTTTTACTGGAAAATCGTAAGCGTCAGTGGAATTATAATCGACAGGCTGTTGAGCGCAAGATATCAAGGTAAGCAATATGATTGATAAAATTACAACACGAACGATTCGGTGAGCAGGGCAGATACTTTTTACACTCCGCGTGACCTTATTTATTCCAATCATCCAGCCTGATTCCAATATGTCCCCAAACAAGCTCGCCTTTAGCATTTATTCTCTGCACAGAAGAGTGTTCTACGGAATTGAGGTCCTGGCCACTTCCCCAGGCTATCAGCGCCCCACTATCACCGTCAGGTGCCATGATAAAGTAAAAAGGATGCACCAGTCTGTCATCGGACAATTGAATCTCTCCCTGATGATATAAGGACTTCCCATCAGGGCCTATTCTTTGTGCTTCCAGGTATCTATTAATTGCCGCTTCCCATATGCACCGGCCCAGAATCACACCTCCGTTATCGTCGGGAATACCCCTGTATCCCAGGCAGCCGAACCCATAAGTTTGATAATTATTGCAATCATCTGGCCCCCAGAGAAGATCTCCTTCAGGGCTTATTTTCTGTCGGCATATAATATTGGCACCATTGAAATCGAAGGTAAACGCCCCTCCTCTTCCATCACCGACAATAAGAGGCGGTACCCCCCCCCGCTCGCTCAGATACTATGATGGGCTTATTGCTCTTCTGCCACAGGATATTGCCGTTTTTGTCTATTCTCAGTGCACGGAGGTCGTAGTCGTTCGGCTGATCCACATCCCCTTTGCTCTCCTTCCAGATGACGACCGCTCCTCCTATGCCATCGGCTGATATGGACATACCGCCGATCTCTTTATCCGTGGAATAGAAAAGAGTATCGTCTTTTTGCCATGGATAGTTACCATTGAAATCTATTCGTTGAAGATAAATACTGCTTTTCCCTCCATCGAATTCTACGGCATATGTAATGACTCCGCCGCGGTTATCGCTTATAATAAATTTACCAGTAACCTTATTGACATCGTACGAGTTGGTTACTGCAGTCCATATAAGGTTCCCTTCCGCATCTATTCTTTCTAAAATCGAGTCTTTAACAATATAGATGAGACCACTGGCACTATCGCTGATGATTTGCGATGTATCAAAAGGTTCTACGTCCTTCTGCCACAGAATATGACCCTCAGAATTTATTCTGGTGAGGGAAATAGTTCCTTGATCATTCCTCCAGGCGACGATGGCATTGCCGTTATTATCGGAGAATATACGGAGAGGTACGTCAGCTATTCCGCCTATATTCGTAATGAGTATTCCTTTTTTCCCCCAGAGACGAGAGCCTTTTGAGCTTATTCTCTGTACATAGATTTCCTTCAAATTTGATTTAGATACATATACTTGATACACAGCGTAAGCGCCGCCGAAATTATCGGTGATGATATCGGGATAACTAACGGCGCAAGGTCCTAGTCCGCCACCAACCATACTGGTATTATCCGAAGTGACATCTGTTTGGTCGACAATAGGTGTCACTTCATCGATCCTCTGGCAACCGGTGATGAAACAAATGCTTATAGCGATAAATATTATTAATACACGTACCGGCACACTACATTACCCCGCATTAGTTTTCTTAATCATATTCGCCCATGTTTTATCTTGAAAGGCTTTCTTCAATACAACTACCTCCAAATACCCTCTTGTGTAGGTTTTGCCAGTGCTTTTACTGTGATTATGTCAACGGTATCGGGCAAACTCAGTTCACCGTCTCTTAGAGCGTTGTCAATTTGACTCCGGTCAGTCACATAAACCTTAACACGGTTCTCTCGTACATCGATTTCTGAATCTGCTGGTATATCTAAGCTCTTGAGAGAAGATACAACCCCTTCTTGAGCGTTCTCAAGGTCAACAAGAGATACTTTTGCTGTACGCACCTCGATGATATCGGCCATACTTTCTTTAATATACGGCCTGATTGTTTCCTTCCCATCATGAGTAAATTGCACCACAATCTTGAATTCAGGGGTATGCTCAATCCAAAGCCCGGCAAATGTATCCGCCTCTTTACTACTCAACTCAGCATCCAGAGCTCCCGCATCATCCTGTAACTTAAACCGGCGGATAGCCTCGTCTACAGTAACCCCATGGTGTTCTGCATAAATCTTTGCGTCATAAAATAAGGCGTCTTCTTCGCTTAGATTATTCGATGATACTGAGTTGTCAGGTTCAGCACCAAGAGTGATTGATATACTCGCTGTGGTTATAGCCACGATAGCGATTAACACCACTATCAGGATAGATATCTTACGTTTGAAGCTCATTTGTTTTCCGCTCCCATATTTCCCGAAATGGGCTGCCTCCCTAAAACCACAACACTCGTTACCTACTTACCTCACTTGCCCTCTTACTTTCTCAGAAGACCTCCATTTCTTAACTATCGACTTATTTTGCAGTTAAGGTTTGCAACACTGTTACCAACTAAGTACTCATAACCAAAAACCGACCACTCAAGTGGTCGGTTTCACTACTGGCTCCACGGCGTCCAAGTGACCCCTTTACGGACGCTGTTTCTTTGCCCCCACTAGCTCCTTATCTTTTATTAAACGTATATCTAACGCTCTTATGAGATTATACACCTTTTGTCAAGCCATCCCTACCAATATATGGCACATAATCTAAGCCTGAATTCGAAAATTGGTGCATCGGAACAAGTCTGATGGAGAACCCGCTTGATTTACACCATGCCAACAGGGATAATAATTAGCCACTTGCAAATACCCGCTCGAAGAGCGCAAACACTAGTTACGCCTTTCAACTCTAAAAAAGGAGCAGATATAATGGAAATACTAAAGGAAGGCAGAGGGGAACTCCTGGGCTGGCATGACCCCGACGACGCCAGGGACTGGGTGCTTAATAACAAATCCCGTGAGCTTAAGGACAAGACAATGTCGGTCAAGGAAGCGGTATCCAGATTTGTTCATGATGGAGATTTTATCGCCAGCGGCGGTTTCGGGCACATCAGGGTATCTATGGCTATTGTCTACGAAATCATCAGGCAAAAGAAACGCAACATGACTATGGCCGGTAAAACGGCTGTTCACGATTTCGATATTCTGGTAGGTTCGGGCTGCGTAAACAGAGCAGAGGTAGCTTATTGCTTCGGACATGAGCTCAGAGGGCTATCCCCCGCCTCCAGGAGAATGGTAGAAAGCGGGCAATGTAAAGTGGTTGCCGAAACCAGCAATGCCGGATACCAATGGCGATTCCTGGCTGGCATGATGGGCATACCGTTTATCCCAAGCCGCAACTTACTGGGCACCGACACCGGAAGTTACAGCTCCTGCAAAGTGGTCAAAGACCCGTTCAGCGGCAAACCGATAAATTTGATTCCGGCTGCTTATCCCGATGTGGCCTTTATTCATGTCCACCGCTGCGACATCTATGGTAATGCCCATATAGACGCTATCCTTGTGGAAGATTTCGAACTCTCCAGATGTGCCCGAAGATTAATAATAACCACCGAAGAAATCATCGACAATGAAATCATCAGAAAAGAACCCTGGAAGACCGTCATACCCTTTCTGGTAGTAGATGCTGTGGTTAAAGTCCCATACGGCTCGCATCCCTGTGAAATGCCAGGCGTATACTATTACGATGAGGAGCATATAGCAGAGTGGCTGAACCTCTCTAAAACTCAGGAAGGTGTGGATAAATATTTTGACAAATATGTATTCGGTGTCGACTCTTTCAACGAATATCTGAAGCTTTGCGGCGGCACAAAAAAGTTGAACTACCTGAAAAGGAGAGAATTTCTCAAAGAGCCCATGGTTGCCCCGTGGCGGAAATAGAACAGAGAATTCTCAATAAGGAGGAATTTTAAGAAATATGCTCAGGGAAGGTAAATATAACACCAGGGAGTTCTTAGCTTTTACCGGCGCTAGCTTACTGGAAGATAAGAAAACTGTCTTCGTGGGCACCGGATTCCCCATAGTGGCCGCCATGCTGGCCCAGAAAACACACGCTCCCAAACTGGTTATCGTATTTGAAGCCGGCGGGCTGGGACCTCTGCTACCTGAATTACCCGTTTCAGTAGGTGAATCCAGGACCTTTCATAAGGCTGTAGCTGCTTCCAGTATGCACGATACCATGTCGCTTTCGCAGGCCGGATATATCGACTTCGGATTTCTGGGCGCGGCTCAGATGGACGTGTATGGAAACATCAATACCACAGTTATAGGTGACCACGATTTACCCAAGAGCCGCCTGCCTGGCAGCGGCGGCGCTAACGACGTTGCTTCCTTTTCACACCGGCTCATTATCATTATCGCCAAACAGTCAAAGCGGACCTTCGTGGATAAGCTCGATTTCCTGACGACGCCGGGATTCCTAAATGGACCGAATGTCAGAGAGAAAGCCGGGCTACCTAAGGGCACAGGCCCATACAGGGTAATCACGCAGTTGGGCATTTATAGCTTCGATGACAAAACGAAGAGGCTCAGGTTAATCTCATTGCACCCAGGCGTTAGCGTTGACGAGGTGATGGAGAACAGCCAGTTCGAAATTATGTTGCCAGCTAAGATTGAAACCAGCCCCGAACCTAGAGACGAAGACTTAAGAATATTGCGCCAGGAAATAGACCCTGCAGGCATAGTTTTAGGAAAATAGCCTGGATATAACGAAATCCCTGTTCGTTTGACACACGCAAGCGCTGAGGGCTAACATATATTCCTGTTCGCCTTAAAAATAGAAAATACCTAGAAAGGCCGAAGAAATCCCCTGTGACCGTAAAATTATATGAGATTAGATGGCATGGCCGGGGTGGACAGGGAGCTGTAACAGCCGCCAAGATAATAGCCCAGGCGGCATACTTTAAAGGATATCAAGGTGTAACAGCAGCGCCCTCTTTCGGCGCGGAAAGAAGAGGCGTGCCGGTAAGCGCCTCAACCCGCATCTCCACAGAAACCATAGCCGTTGTCTCGCAGGTAGAAAATCCAAGTGCCGTCGTGGTTCTGGACCAGTCTCTGCTTAAATACGAAGAAGTTACAAGTGGCCTAGGCGGCGACGGATGGCTGATAGTCAATTCCTGGCTGCATCCGAAGGAGCTGAAAATCAAAGGCGACTTTAACATCGCTGTTGCCGACGCCACCAAAGTGTGCCGGGAACTTGGCCTTATGGTAGGCGGGCTGCCGATGGTTAATACGGCTATGTTAGGGGCTTTAGCCTGTGCTACCCAGATAGTAGACATGCCCAGTATCGAAAGGGTAATCAGAGAAAGATTTTCTAATAGCGCCGTGGACATTAACCTGGCCGCTATTGAAAAGACCTTTGAGATAACCAAGCTGGACAGAAAAACATAAGACCATGGGTACCAGAGATTGTAAACATATTTGCGATGAATCATCTCCTGCCATCGGCGAAGCCGGTAAGACGGGCGAATGGCGCAGCTTGATGCCGGTAGTAAATAACAGCAAATGCACTCCAGCCAGGCAGAAGAAACCATCATGCTTTATCTGCTGGATGTACTGCCCGGATGCGGTCATCCAGAAGACCATACCTATTAAGATAAATATGGATTACTGCAAGGGCTGCGGAATATGCAGTCAAGTGTGCCCGGTACATGCTATAACCATGGTGTAATATTTTTTGTCATTGCGAGTCCTTCCACTTTGTGGAAGGACGTGGCAATCTCTGGGATAGCTTAGGGACTTGTCCCCTAGTAATAACAGAATTATTTATGGTAAAGAAAATCAATAAAACGAATATTCAATTGTTGGACGGTAATCAGGCTGCCGCCGAGGGAGCCAGACTAAGCCGTGTCCAGGTAATTGCTGCCTACCCCATTACTCCGCAGACACCGCTAACCGAAGAACTTTCTGAATTCGTGGAAAGAGGCGAACTCAAGGCCGAATACGTTGCCGTAGAGAGCGAACATAGTGCTATGACCGTATGTACTTCAGCCTCCCTGGTAGGAGCCAGGACATTCACTGCTACCAGCGCTCATGGTTTAGCATACATGCATGAGATGCTTCATTGGGCAGCTGGAGCACGCCTGCCGGTAGTGCTCGCCTGCGTTAACCGCGCCCTCGGAGCACCCTGGAATATACTCAACGACCAGCAGGACTCCATATCACAGCGTGATACCGGATGGATACAGATATATGCCAGAAACAACCAGGAAATTCTGGATTCTATCATTCAAGCTTATAAAATCGCAGAAACAGTCTCTGTACCCGTTATGGTCTGCTTCGATGGCTATATTCTGTCTCACACAGAGATGCCTGTTGACGTGCCGGCACAGGAAACTGTCGATAAATTCCTGCCTCCGTATAAATCGCACACCATACTGGACCCGGCCAATCCCAAGAATTACAACCTGGTAACCCTTGCCGACCCCAGAGTTAACGCCGACGGTATTCTCTGCCACGGCTATATGGAGTTGAGATACTTGCTCCAGGAAGCTTTGCAGGATTCCGCAGAAACAATAATCAAAGTAGGTCAGGAATTCGGTAAATCGTTTGGCCGGAGCTATGCCAACTTGTTCTGGGAAGATGACATGGACGATGCCGACATAGTCATTGTAGCCATGGGCAGTCTGGCCATGGAAGCCCAGGTGGCTGTGGACATGCTTCGGGAAGAAGGCCATAAAGTTGGCGTCCTGGGCTTGAGAGTATTCAGACCTTTTCCTAAAGCCGCTCTGGCAAAGGCACTGGAAAAGGCTCGACTGATTGTGGTTTTCGATAAAAACATCAGCTATGGCTCCGAGGGTGCCACCTGCTCGGAAATAAAGTCAGCTTTGTATGGAAGCAAGACAAAAGCGGCCATACGAAACTTTATCGTAGGACTGGGTGGACGAGATGTTAAGGCCAGAGAGCTGGCGGATGCCGTAAGAAAGGCGCTGCCCTCAATAAAATCAGGCGCTTTAAACGCCGAGCACCCGGAATGGATCTGTTACATTTAAAAGAGGTCATATTTTGAAAGTAACTGCAGTCAACCTGACTGAAACGGAATATGCGCTGCCGGGCAACAGGACCTGCCCCGGTTGTGCCTTAGCTCTAGCCTACCGCCACATTCTAAAGGCATTGGAAGGAAATGTCATTGTCACGGTGCCGGCCAGTTGCCTCACCGTATTGCACGGCATGTATCCCATAACATCGGTCACTGTCCCCTGCGTAAACACGCCATTCGCCTCCACCGGTGCCTCAGCCACCGGACTGGTTGCTGGATTAAAGGCTACAGGCAGAAAAGGATTAACCGTACTGGCCATGGCCGGCGACGGCGGCACACATGATATAGGCATTCAATCGCTGAGCGGAGCTGCGGAGAGACAGGAAGATTTCATCTACATCTGCTATGACAATGAAGGCTATATGAACACCGGCAACCAGCGCTCTGGCTCCACACCCCTGGGCGCTATCACCGGCACTACACCCATACTGGGCAAGCGCCAGAATGCCAAGGACATAGCGGCCATAATGGAAGCGCACTGTCTGCCATATATCGCTACTGCCAATGCCTCTTATCCGCTGGACCTTTACGAAAAAGTCAGAAAAGCCAGGGATATAAAAGGCACCAGGTTTATACATTTGTATACTCCCTGCGCTCCCGGATGGCAATTCCCCTACAGTGATACCGTCAAAATCGGCCAACTAGCAGTAGAAACGGGATTAATGGTCCTCTATGAGATCCAGGATGGAGTTTTTCGTCTCACCGCGGCCAGTGCATCCCTCGCCCAAAAGGATAAACTAGAACCTGTAAGAGAATACCTAGCTCTGCAGGGAAGGTTCAAAGACATTACCGAAGAGCAAATCTCCCAATTGCAGGACTGGGTAAACGCCCGCTGGCGATGCTACCTCGACCGGGCAGCCAGCCAGCAATCTGCTACGGATATCGCAGAATCAGCCTCTTGATATATGCTGAGAACTAATAACCTTCATTTCGATAGAGAACCCCTAATCAGCATCTGATTCAGGTAATTGAGTAAACGCTAATTTATTACCTCGTTCATGGTCTATTTCTACTAAATAATTCTTTACACCATAATCTTCCAGTGGAGAGGGATCAGATGTTATTATGACTTCCAAAATACATTTATCTTGGGGCATAATAGTAGTCGTATACATGGTTGGATATTGTTCTTTACGCTTGTATTCGTCAATTGTCTCTAACGTGGTAACACCAATTCGCTCCTTACTCATTTTGTAAAGAGCAATCCCGCCCCTATAAATCGCAGTCATCATGTCATCAGTCTTTTCCGAATTCCGAGATATTTCTGCAACTACTATTGTTTCCGTATCCCTATGATTAATTGAGCAATTGGGACTATCCGGTGATGATTCCCAACACATGTTGTATAACTCAGGTTGTACTATTCCCTTAATAACTCTAGCTTTAGCCGTGAATATAGCCATACCCCCATCATTCGTTATCTCTAATTTAGCATACCTATCATAAACTTTGGGTTTCACTTCTAGTTTGGGTTTAGCTTTGTGTAATTTTCTTATCATTTCATCCTGATCAAAAATATACCACCCAATGTAAAAACAAAAAAGCACAAAAAATATTAATGGCCACCATTTTTGAAGTATTTGAGGTGGAATATTAATTACATAGGAGCCGGCAGTTAATATTGCCAAAATGATGGCACCGGCTGGTTTCAGTATTCTTTTCCACATGTCACTATTCTACCATAAGCTATATTCGCATCAAGTATATTAAGCCCATCGGATATATTATGTGTTTCTCTACTCATGGAGATAACCAGGATGGCACATTCACTACCAGAATAGTATAATTACTATATATTATGTCTGCACATAGTAGGATGATTGTTCAATGCGCCAGGGCGATTTACATAAGCTTTCTTTGTTTCCATTGACAGCGAAGGTTGACGGTCACGGTCACCTTCATATCGGTGGCTGCGACTGTATCGAGCTATCGAAGAAATTCGGCACCCCCCTCTACGTTTTCGACGAGGACACCCTCCGCTCCAGGTGCCGTGAGTTCCAGGCGGAGTTCACCAAGCGTTATTCGAACACACTTATTATATATGCCTCAAAGGCTTTCCTGAATCGGGCTATAGCCACTATCCTCAAAGAGGAAGGCCTGGGACTCGACGTCGTTTCCGGCGGAGAGCTAAGCCTGGCTCAATCAGTAGACTTCCCCAAGGCAAAGGTACATTTCAACGGCAACAATAAGACTGCGGATGAGCTGAAGCTGGCTCTGGACTGGGGAATCGGGCGAATTGTGGTCGACAATTTCCATGAGCTAGAGTTACTCAATACATTAGCTCATAAGTCTGGAATTAGACAGAATATTTTGCTCCGCCTTAATCCGGGAGTCGATCCCCATACCCATCGCCATACCACCACCGGCATACTGGACAGTAAGTTCGGCTTTCCGCTGGCTGATGGGCAGGCAGAAACAGCCGTGGCTAAAGCTATGTCGACGTCTAACCTTAATCTCGTCGGCCTACATTTTCATCTGGGTTCACCGATTCCCGACACCTCTCCCTATGAGACGGCCACAAGCCTCGTCCTTAACTTTGCCAGGGAGATGAAAACAAAGCATGATTTTCACCTCGATGAATTTAGCACCGGCGGCGGCTTTGCTGTCCGATATACGGCAAACCAGCAGACGCCTAGCGTAGCTGATTATGCTGAAGCCATAACTGCCAGAATGACTGGTCTGGTCAACGAGCTCGGATTAACGCGCCCAAAGCTAATTATTGAACCAGGGAGGGCCATTGTGGCTCAGGCCGGCGTGGCATTGTACACAGTTGGTTCTATAAAGGAGATACCCGGCGTGCGGAGATACGTCTGCGTGGACGGCGGCATGGGAGATAATATCCGCCCGGCACTTTACGAAGCCAAATATGAAGTTATAGTAGCCAACAAAGCTGGTGATAATGAGTCGACAAAAGTTACCATCGCCGGCAAATATTGTGAGTCAGGCGATATTTTAGCCAGAGACGTGAGCCTGGCTTCCGTATCAGCTGGAGACATCATCGCTATACCGGTCAGCGGTGCTTATTCAATTCCTATGTCGAGCAATTATAATATGGTCCCCAGGCCGGCTATTGCTATGGTCAGAGACGGCAAGGCTCGTCTCATCCGGAAGCGCGAAACCTATAAGGACCTGACGAGACTGGATGTGATTTAGAAAATATGTGGCAAACTATCGGACAACCCGAATCTTTAGCTTTACTCAGACATAGCCTTCAAGCCGGTAATCTGGCTCATGCTTACCTTTTCGTGGGAGCCGCCCATATAGGCAAGATGACGTTGGCTCTTGATTTAGCCCGAGTCTTAAACTGCCAGGGAAACGAGCCACCGTGCGGTAAATGTCAATCCTGTAAGAGAATTACTGACGGCAAGCATGCTGATATTCGAATCATAAGCTTGAACTCGGCCAAAGATTCCGGAGACACAAAAGCACGAGTTGAGATCAGTATCGATGATATTAGAGAGCTTCAGCACAATGCCAGCTTGCCGCCGTTCGAGGGCAAATGTAAGGTATTTATTATTGATGGCGCTGAATACCTGTCTACCGAGGCGGCAAATTGCTTGCTCAAGACAATAGAGGAACCGCCGCCTCAGGTAATTATACTTCTCCTGACCACAGAAGAGTCGCGGCTACTGCCCACGGTTGTATCGCGCTGCCAGCGTTTGGAGCTAAAGCCACTGCCAAGTGGTGAAATCGAGAAGATGCTTATGGAATCATACGGAATTGACAATGATAAGGCCGGACTCCTGGCCCGATTAGCTCACGGCTGCTTTGGCTGGGCATTAAGCGTTTCAACTGACGACAGCTATTTGGCGCAGCGGAATCAAAGACTAACCGAGATGTTTTCCCTGCTGACCGCCGGCTGGGAAGAGCGCTTCAATTATGCGGCTAAGCTCGCCAACGACCGTAAGTCCGCCGAAGAGATAATAAAACTCTGGCTGGTCTGGTGGCGTGACATGATGTTAACCAAATGCGGATGCAAACAAGCCGTCACCAATATGGATTATATATCTGCACTTGAGCAATGGGAAGAGGTACTAAGTTTATCGGAGGTCAGGGATTTCATCGATAGCCTGCAAAAATCGCTTAATCAAATCGCCATAAACGCTAACTTACGCTTAGTATTTGAAATACTTATGCTTAGTATACCTAGAAAGGAGAGGGCACCGGGCCACGCAGCGTTACCGGAGCCCGTAAAATAATAATGTCAGAAACAGTTGGAGTTCGCTTACAGCCTGCTGGGAAAGTCTACTACTTTGATGCTGCGGATATCCCCCTGGAAATGGATGACGACGTGGTGGTTGAGACCAGTCGCGGCCCTGAAGTCGGCAAAGTGGTCATTTCCCCAAAACAAGTCATTCACAGTGAGATAACCGAGCCGCTAAAACCGGTTATCCGCAAGGCACTCGCTGAGGATATAGAAAGAGCCAACCGGCAACAAGAGCGGGCAAAGAACGCCGTAGCCAAATGTCGAGAGCTTATAGAAAAACTCAACCTGCCGATGAAACCTATTTCGGCTCAATACAATCTAGATGGAAGCCATCTCACCATCTTCTTCAGTGCTGAAAAAAGGATTGATTTCCGCGAGCTTGTTCGGGAGTTGAGTCGCAGTCTTAAAACACGCGTCGAGCTAAGACAGGTTGGAGCTAGAGATGAGGCAAAGTTGGTCGGCGGCCTGGGCAAATGTGGCTGCCCGCTATGCTGTACCACCTTCCTTAGCGAGTTTGCGCCGGTTTCCATCAAGATGGCAAAAGAGCAGGACATAACGCTCAACCCGATGAAAACTTCCGGCATCTGCGGTCGACTTTTATGCTGTTTAGGCTATGAATATGAGCAATACCGGACAACGAAAGAAAAAATGCCCGCGTTGCGACAAGAAGTGTCTACAGCCCTGGGTAATGCTAAAGTCGTTAGCTGCAATCCGATAAAAGAGACAGTAACCGTAGAATTAGAAACAGGGGTTACCATAGAATTGCCTCTTAACCAAATAAGCTGGCAAGCAAAAACGGCGGGTGATAGCCAGCAGACAAAGACCCAGGTTCACTGAGGTACGTACTTCTGCCACTCGGTATGGACACGGAGGTACTGGAAAGGTACGTAGAAGCCGTCACTGCGTGGTTGTCTCGGTTGGCGAAGGAGCGGCATCCCAGCCTCGACCGGTGTCCGGCCAGCCTTACGGCGGTTACAGGGTATGCAAGCGCTCACAACATTTTCCCAGCTGTGTTCACCACCGCGCCGCCGCGGTGTAACATGGTCTAATGTCAGTTCTTTGCCTTCGTGGCCACAGTATTGACAAACATACTGGTCACGATTGAAAACCTCAAGTTTGGTCAACTTCCGCTGCTGCCGCGGGCGCTTTATAAAATAGCCGAGCCTAATCACCGAGGGGATATCGAAAACGCCATCCATAGAATGGAGATTTCCCCGCCCATTCTCTAAAACCTCAGCCTTGCCGCGGAATAGCAAAATTACTGCCCGGCGCACTCTGCATATGTTAAGCGGCTCATAATTTTGATTAAGCACTAAGACCGGTGAATTTACCACTGTGTTTCCCCAAACAATTTTGGTTATTTTAGCAAGAAAATCCCCAGCCTACAAATACGAGGAGGCTAGCGATTTCGCCGTGGGTATCGTTGCTGGGACTTGGTTTCACGAGCACGTGGGGCTTTTATATCACCCCGATAATCAGGGGCATTGATTCTCAAGACCAGGCTGAGGCTGGGGTCGACCATACGGGAACTGATGCGGCTTTCAATCTCATCCAGTGACAGGCAGGTAGTAATTACGGTGGCTAATCTGGCATTATAACGATAGTTTATTAGCTGATAGAGCTTCTCTTGAGCCCATGACGTAGCTGACTGCTCACCAAAATCATCAAGAATAAGCACCGGAGCCTTCTTAATTTTCTCGAAGAGTTCGTCGTAGGTAACTCTGCTTTCAGGATTGAAAGTGGAACGCAGATAATCAAGGAGGTCGGTAACCACAATGAACAGGACTGATTTATTCTCCCGGCGCAGAAAGTTAGCAATGGCGGCCGCCAGGTGTGTTTTGCCACAACCGTTGATACCCATAAAAACTAACCAGCCTTCCGGGGATTTAGCAAAATTGACGGCATTTCGATAGGCTTGCTCCAAGCTCTGACGCTCTTCGGGTGACAGATTCGAGAGCTTATAATCAAAATTGTTGAAGGCCTTCTGGCGTAACGCCTCTAACTCTATGCTGCCTAAATGCTCCAGAATCAACGCCGATTTTCCACGGATTACATATATGCTGCATATTTCAGAATCAGCTAGATGGCCTCGCAAACTATCGTCAAAATCTTCAACAGACGTATCGGTAGTGATAACTGTAGGTAGGCGCATATTGAAACGATAATCCAGCAATTGCTCCAATTTCCCTTTAGCCCAGGGAGTGGTGGCAGTCATGGTCAAATCATCCAGGATTAAAAGCGGTGCATTTCTCACCCGCTCAAACAGCTCATCATAGGCAATTTCACTGCTGGGGCTGAAAGCGCTCCGGAGATGGTCCAAGAGGTCAGCGGCGCCAATGTAAAAAGCAGGCTGACTCAAGCTTAGCCGATAATTGGCGATGGCACAGGCTAGATGTGTTTTTCCACAACCATTTGGGCCAACTAAAACCAACCATCCCTTTGGCTCAGCGGCAAAAGCCTTCGCCGCTTCGTAGGCTCGCGTGAAATTCTGCTGTAACGCGGCATCTTCGTATCTACCGGTAAGGATTAGGCTATCGAAGCTCAGCCGGGATAGAGCACCGAGATTACTGTATTGTTGAAGCTGACTTAGTTTCTCCTTTTTCAATCCCTGACGGCTGCACTGGCAAGGGACAACTCGACTGAAATCAGGCTGCCCGGAAGCCGATAAAGGATGTATGAAACCAGCTCCTTTACATATCGGGCAAGTTGAATCAGGTGAACTGTCCGTTCCTGATTCACCCTTTAACCATGTGTCCGTACTTGCCCCGGATATACTTTTCCCGGTCGCTCTCTTTTTCAGAATATCTCCCAGACTTTCCATCATCTTTACCTTCTATAGCCCATCGCTCTAAAATACGAAGAATATATTTCCAGCTACGCTTATTTAAAG
>Ga0299912_10002107_pt1 | contig 16271 bp, 15 predicted proteins | sample RVTome_2_FD_207667 | JGI IMG/M metagenome (GOLD analysis project Ga0299912, IMG submission 207667) | Soil microbial communities from uranium-contaminated site in the Upper Colorado River Basin, Wyoming, United States - RVT95D214 (version 2) ... | reverse complement strand
AGAAACCTGCCTCGTGACCGGCGCCGCCGGTTTCATCGGATCGCGCCTCTCGCTCGGGCTCTTGGATGGCGGCCGTTCCGTGATCGGCGTCGACGCCTTCATGGACTTTTACCCCCGCTGGATCAAGGAGAAGAATCTCAAGGAGCTCGTCGCCCGTCCCGGGTTCGAATTCATCGAGGCCGACCTCAACGATTTGAACCTCGATGACCTCGTCGGCCGGTCCCAGGTCGTCTTCCACCTGGCGGCCCAAGCCGGCGTCCGGACCAGTTGGGGGCGGAACTTTTCGGTCTATATCCGGAACAACATTCAAGCCAGCCAGGGTCTGCTCGAGGCGGCCAAGGACCGCCCCGCCCTTAGGAAATTCGTCTACGCCTCCTCCTCCTCGGTCTACGGGCTTTCGCCCGATCTTCCCGCATCCGAAACGAGCCCCTGTTATCCCCTCTCCCCCTACGGCGTCACCAAGCTGTCGGCCGAACAGCTTTGCTTTCTCTACCAGAAGAACTACGGCGTTCCGACCGTCGCCCTCCGTTACTTCACGGTCTACGGGCCCGGACAGCGTCCGGACATGGCCTTTCATATCTTCTTCAAGGCCATGGCCGAAGGCCGGGAAATCTCGCTCTACGGCGACGGGAGCCAGACCCGGGATTTCACGTTCGTGGATGACATCGTGGCCGCCAACCTGGCCTGTCTCGACCTGGACAAGTCCGGAGAGGTTTACAACGTCGGGGGCGGCCACCGCGAAAAGCTCAAGGACATCCTGCCTCTTTTCGAAGAGATCACTGGAACCAAGGCTCGGGTTCAACTGGTCGACCGCCAGAAAGGCGACGTCCCCCATACCTTTGCCGACATCCGAAAGGCCCGGGCCGACTTGGGCTTCGTTCCGCGCACGACCCTGCGCGAGGGCCTGGCCCGGGAGTGGGAATGGATCCGCGCCCTCTATGATCGATAAGGACGCCGCCACCGACATCGAGAGGATAGACCACCATGGACAAACGAACGCTTGTCATCCTGATCGGCATCGCGCTCTGCGCCGCCGGGCTGACTTCGACCGGCTGTAAAAGTTCGAAGACCACCCTCTCGCCCGAACAGACGGGCTCCGAGGAAACCTTGTTCAAGTTGGGACAGGAGGCTCTCAAGAAAGACCCGGAAAAAGGCCGCCTCTACCTGCGCCAGGTTATTGAATCCTTCCCCAAGGGCTTCTACGCCCAGCGGGCGAAGATCGCCATCGCCGATTCCTACTTCGAGAAAGGCGACGAGGGAAACATGATCATGGCCGCGAACGAATACCGGGAATTCATCTCTCTTTTTCCCTTCAGCCCATCGGCGCCCTATGCCCAATTCCGTATCGCCATGACCTTCTACGCCAAGATCCTTAAGCCGGACCGGGATCCGACCAAGACGATCCAAGCCCTGGCCGAATTCAAGCGGCTCCTGACGGCCTACCCCACCAGCGACGAGGCCCGGCAAGCCCAAGACAAGATCAAGGATTGCGAGGAGCGGCTGGCCGCCAATTCGCTCGGCGTCGCCATCCACTACAACAGGGTCTGGGCTTTCTCGGCGTCCGTTTCGCGCCTGAACGAGATCCTCCAGGCCTACCCGCTTTTCTCCAGGATGGACGAAGTCTTTTTCTATTTGGGGGATAGTTACCTGAGATGGGGCAAGATCGACCAGTGCGAGGCGTATTTTATCAAAGTCATCACCGACTTTCCCAAGAGTCCGTTCGTCAAGAAGTCCCAGGAGAATCTCAAGCTGCTCGAAGCGGCCAAGAAAAAGGCCGTTCCCAAGAAATAGGGTTCGTTCGGGGTTGGAAGGCGGTCTGACCGGAATTTGACTCGGCGCCGGAATGAGGAAGATTCTGATGAGCCCCGGCTATTTTGAGATCGGGAGCGAGGTCCGGTACGTCGTCTTTGGGAGAGGGGCTAGGGAGAGGGCGCTCGTGGGGCTCAATAAACGGGTTGCGGCCCGGGTCAAACCGTCCGCGCCCCGGACACGATCATGATCGGCTACCTGAGGATAGCGAACTTAGCGACCATCGAGGAGCTCGAGGTCTCCTTCTCCGAGGGATTCACGGTTTTGACCGGAGAGACGGGCGCCGGCAAATCCATCATCATCGACAGCATCCGGCTCCTCTGCGGAGAAAAGGCCGCCTCCGACCTGATCCGGACCGGGAAAAAGGAAGCGTCGGTCGAAAGCGTTTTCCGGATCCCCGATCCGGCCCCGGCTTCCGCCGAAGGGCTCGTCGCCGAGGGGGAGAATGAGCTTATCATTCACCGCCAGATGACCGAGCAGGGCACGGGCAAGGCCTTTGTCAATTCCGCGCTCGTCCCCGTTAAAAAGCTCAAGGAGCTCGGAAACGATCTGGTCGATATCTACGGCCAGAACGATCATGTCTTTCTCCTCCATCTTGAAAACCAGCTTCAATACCTGGATGCGTTCATCGGCGGACTTCTTCTCAGGGAGCGGGTCCAGCGAGCGGCCCTCGGCCTGAAGGCCTCCCTGCGCGAAAAGCGTGAGCTCGAATCCCGGGATCGGGAGCGGACCCAGAGGCTGGATTTTCTCTCCTACCAAATCAAGGAGATCGAGGACGCCGCCCTTCAGGCCGGCGAGGACGAAGAGCTTCTTCAGCAAAGGAACATCCTCCGCAACGCCGAAAAAATCGGCCGTCTCATCGACAAGGGTCTCGACCTGGCCTCCGCCCGGGACGAGTCCCTGGCGACTCTTCTCTCCCGGATCGAGGCCGTCACGGCCGAATTGGCCGTTTTCGACCCGTCGTTGGGTTCCTTCCGGGAAACGTTCGCCCAGTCGGCGATCACGGCCCGCGAGTTCGCCGACAACCTGATTCGTTTCAAGGGCCGGCAGACCCTGTCTCCCGAAAAACTCGAGCAGTCCGAGGAAAGACTCAATAAAATCGAAAAACTTAAGCGAAAATACGGCCCGACTATACCCGAGATCCTGGACTTCGCCAGCAAGTCAAAACGGGAGGCCGCCGATCTCGCTTCCAGCCAGGAGAAGCTGGGAGACCTCCAACAGCTGATCGAAAAGGAATTCGCGGACTACGCCTCCCTGGCCGGGGATCTCTCGGCGTCGAGGACGCGGGGGGCCGCGGCGCTCGAAAGGCTGGTCGAAAAGGAAATCGCCCTGTTGGGCATGAAGAAGGCTCGGTTCGGAATCAAGATCGTCACCGTTCCGCCTTCGGCCTCGGACCCGGACAAAGTCCGCGAGTGGGGGTGCGAGGAGGTCGAGTTTCTTATCTCTCCTAACCCGGGGGAAGAATTGCGGCCTCTCCGCCGCATCGCGTCCGGCGGAGAGCTGTCCCGGATCATGCTGGCCCTGAAATCCATCGGCAAGGAGCGGGACCGGCTCAAGACGCTGATCTTCGATGAGATCGACGCCGGAATCGGAGGCAAAACGGCCGAGTCCATCGCTCAGAAACTCAGGGACCTGTCCCGGACCCACCAGATTATTTGCATCACCCATCTGCCCCAGATCGCTTCGTTCGCGCGTCATCACTTCCGGATCGAGAAGACGGTCGACCGCCAGCGAACCTACACGTCCATCAAAGCCCTCGACTTCGAGGAGCGCATAGCCGAGGTGGCGCGTCTGGTCTCTGGCAGCCAGATCACCGAAACATCGCTCCGGAACGCCCGGGAGATGCTCGAGCGGAATCGGGAAGAGACCTGACCGGCTCGAGGCGCCGGCTTTTATGCTAAAATAACCAAGCCATGGCCGGCATCCTCCAAGGTCTTTCCTATTTCATCCGGACGTTCGGCTGTCAGATGAATGAAAACGATTCGGAGCGAATCGCCGGCTTGCTCGAGGCCGAAGGGGCGTCCAAGGCCGATCTCATCGAGCGGAGCGACCTGGTCATCGTCAATACCTGCGCCGTTCGGGCTAAGGCCGAGGAAAAGCTCTATTCGTTCCTGGGACGGCTCGCCAAGCAGACCAGGGGGCGGGACACCCTGGTCGGCGTCGTCGGCTGCGTCGCCCAGGTTCGGAAGGCGGCCCTCTGGGAGAAGAAAAGGCTCGTTCATTTCATCCTCGGGCCCGGACACTACGACCTCATCCCCGAGATCGTCCGGGGTAAGCGGAGGGAACGGATTCTTGTCACGTCGCAAAGCCGCCTTTGGCGCGAATGGCCGGCCGGACGGATCCTCCGCGGCAATCCCTGGAGCGCGTTTATCACGATCATGGAGGGTTGCGATAATTTTTGCTCTTATTGCGTCGTGCCTTTCGCCCGCGGCCGCGAAAAATTCCGGCCCGGCCGGATGATCCTGGACGAAATCCGGGAACTAGCCCGCCGCGGCGTCCGCGAAGTCCAGCTCCTGGGCCAGAACGTCAATTCCTACCGGGACCCGGAGACCGGGGAAACCTTCCCGGGCCTCCTCGAGACGGTGGCCTCCCTGGACGGCATCGAATGGATCCGCTTCCTGACCTCCCATCCCAGGACCTTTGCAGCCGACCTGGCCCTGACCATGGCCCGCAACCGCAAGGTCTGTCGCCAGCTCCATCTCCCGGTCCAGTCGGGATCCGACACGGTCTTGGAGCGGATGCACCGCGGCTACGGCCGTAGAGAATACCTGGACAAGATCCGCATCCTGCGGGATTTGATGCCGGAGATCAGCCTGAGCGCCGATATCATCGTCGGTTTCCCGGGCGAGACCGAGGCCGAGTTCGAGGACACCATGCGGCTGCTCGAGAAAGTCCGCTTCGCTAACATTTTTTCCTTCCGCTACTCCCCCCGCCCGTTCGCGGCCGCATCGCGGGAACCCGACGGCGTGCCGCTGGACGTCAAGCGTCAACGGCTGGTCGCCGTCCAATCCCTCCAGAAGGCCGTCCAAATCGATACCCACCGGTCCTTTCTCGGGCGGACCTTGACAGTCCTCTGCGAGGGGCGGAGCAAGAAGGGCGCCGGCTCCTTCGCCGGCCGGAGCGAGGGCAACCAGGTTGTCAATTTTAGCTCCGAGGCCGAACCCGAAGGTCCGTTCGTCCGGGTTCGCGTAACGAGTTGCGGCCCCTACAGCCTGCGCGGCGAGCGCTCCGGCCCCGATCCGGCCGGACCGATCTCAATCCCCTTCGCGGGATTCCATGGACGCTAGTCCGTTGGAGAAATAGCGAATCCCCGCTCCGGGGACAGGCGCTCCAACGCCTGCAACGAGCGGATCCCACGGACGTAAGTCCGGGGAGCTTCGGCCTGAATCCGCGGTTCGATTGCTATATTTCCTGGTTTCTTTTATAATGCTCCTTTCGTAAAATCCTGATACGGGAACGGCGCAGAGGTATGGATAGGTGAAGATCAACGTCTGGAACACGATCCTCCAGCTCAGCAAAGAGCGGGGCGTGGGAACATCCATCATCATCGCCGCCATCGAGGAATCGCTCCGGGCGGCGTCGGCCAAGTACTTCACCCATCAGGAAGACGTAATCGTCGATTTCCGTCCCGAGAAGGGCGATCTCAGGGTCCATGTTTCCAAGAAGGTCGTCGAAAACCCTCAAAACCCGGCCTCCGAAATCGCTCTCGAGGAGGCCCGGGCGGTCAAGGCCGACGCCCGCCTCGGCGACGTGATGGAGATCGACCTTCCCTCCGACACGCTGGGCCGGATCGCGGCCCGAGCCGCCAAACATGTCCTTTTCCAAAAAGTCCGCGATGCCGAACAGGAGAAAATCTTCGGCCAGTTCGCGCCGCGAACGGGAGAAACCGTGACCGGGATCGTCCGCCGTTTTGAGAACCAGACCGCTATCCTCGATGTCAACGAAACCGAGGTCATCCTTTCCCTCCGGGACAAGCTTCCCATGGAGGAATTCCGGCCCGGCGACAAGGTCAAAGCCGTCATCCTGCAGGTTCAGAAGAGCAGCAAGGGTCCCCAAATCTACGTGTCCCGCAGCCACCCCAAGTTCCTTCTCAAGCTCCTGGAGCTCGAGATTCCCGAGATCGCGGCAGGCGTCATCGTCATTAAAGACGCCGTCCGGCAGCCCGGCGAGCGGGCCAAGGTCGCGGTCATGACCACGGAGAGGGATATCGACCCGGTCGGAGCCTGCATCGGAGTCAAGGGAAACAGGATCTTGGCCATCTCCAAGGAACTCCAGGGAGAAAAGATCGATGTCATCGAATGGTCGGCCAACCCGGGCGGCTACGCCAAAGCGGCCCTCAGCCCGGCCAAGGTCGATAAGGTCGTCGTCCTCAACAAGGAAGGGAAGGTCCTCCAGGCCCTCGTCCCCAAAGATCAGCTCTCGCTGGCCATCGGCAAGAAAGGCATCAACGTCAAACTCGCCTCATGGCTGGTGGGATGGAAGATCGAGATCAAGGAAAACTAATCGAGAGAAAGCCCATGGTCAAAAAAACACAGACACCCTCGAAACCGGCCGAAGCCGCCCCCGTCAAGCCCAGGCCCAAGCTCGTCCTCCGCGAAGCCATGCCCCTCAAAGCGGCCGCGGCGCGGGCCAAGGTCGGGCCTAAAGACCTCAGCGAAAAGCTCCGGGCCAAAGGCGTTCTCCTCAACCCCCAGGATATCGTCGATGAGGCCGCCCTGCCGGCCCTGTCCCAGATCCTGGGCCGTCCGGTCGAACTCGTCACGATCGAGAAGGAAATGGAGATGCAGGCCCTCAGCAAACCCGAGGAGCTCGCCAATCATCCCCCGGTCGTGACGATCATGGGCCACGTCGACCACGGCAAGACGACCCTGCTCGACGCCATCCGCTCTTCCCACCTCGTCGATAAGGAGTCGGGCGGTATCACCCAGCACATCGGAGCCTACCGTGTCCTCCACAAGAACCGGGCCATCACGTTCATCGATACCCCCGGCCACGAGGCGTTCACCCAGCTCAGGGCCCGCGGGGCCAAGGTCACCGACATCGTCATCCTGGTCATCGCCGCCGACGACGGAGTGATGGCCCAGACGCGGGAGGCCATCAACCACGCCAAGGCCGCCGGCGTTCCCCTCATCATAGCCATCAACAAGGTCGACAAGCCCGAGGCCAACGTGGACCGGGTCAAGCAGCAGCTGTCCAAGGAAGGTCTTCTGGTCGAGGACTACGGCGGCGACGTCATCAGCGTCGAGGTCTCGGCCAAGCAAAAAACGCGCATCAACGACCTGCTCGATATGATCATCCTCCTCAGCGACATGCTCGAGATCAAGGCCAATCCCAAAGGGCGGGCCCAGGGCATCGTCCTCGAGGCCCGGCTCGATTCCAAGAAGGGGCCGTTGGCCACGGTCGTCATTCAGCACGGCGCTCTTCTTCCCGGGGACGCTTTCGTTTCGGGGATGACGTACGGAAAGGTCCGCGCCTTGTTCGACGAACACGGGAAAGCCCTTCTTAAGGCCGGCCCGTCCATGCCGGCCGAGGTCCTTGGCTTCGCGGGGGTCCCGCTGGCCGGGAACATGTTCCAGGTCGTAGAGGACACGGAGACGGCCAAGATGATCGCCGAGCATCGCCGCTCCAAGGTCAGGAAGGAAGAGCCGGCCAAGACCGAACATATCACTCTTGACGACCTGTTCAAGCGGATCAAAGGGGGCGACCTCAAAGAGCTTCCCCTTCTCCTCAAAGGCGACGTCCAGGGTTCGGTCGAGGTCCTGCTGGAGCTCCTTCCCTCCCTCAGCAGCGACAAGGTCACAATCAAGATCGTCCATGCCGCGAGCGGAAACATCTCCGAATCCGACGTCCTTCTGGCCTCGGCCTCGAACGCCGTCGTCATCGGCTACAACGTCAAGCCCACCCCCAAGATCCAGACTCTGGCCAAGGCGGAAAGCGTCGAAATTCGCAGCTATCGAATCATCTATCAATTGACCGAGGACATCAAGAAGGCCATGGAAGGCCTGCTCGAACCCGTCATCAAGGAGACCTATCTGGGCCGGGCCGAAGTCCGGAAGGTCTTCCAGATCCCCCGGGTCGGCACCATCGCCGGCTGTCTCGTCGTAGACGGCCGGATCATCCGCAACGCCGAAGCGCGCATTCTGCGCGGAAAAGAGGTTATCCTGAAAACCCGGATCGCTTCCCTCAAGCACCTCAAGGAAAACGTCAGCGAGGTCAAGAAGGATTACGAATGCGGAATCGGGGTCGAGAAGTTCAAGGACTTTCTGGCCGGGGACGTCATCGAGGCCTTCCTGACCGAGAAAGTCAAGCCCGCCTGAGCGGCGGCCGTCGAGAGGGTCATGATCATCGGCTTGCTCCATCTTGAGTTTTTTCTCCCCTACGCCCACTCGCTCAAGGACAAACGAATGCTCCTCAGGAGCCTCAAGGACCGCCTGCGGACCCGGTTCAACGTCGCCGTCGCCGAGCTCGATTTCCACGACAAATGGCAGCGGGCGGCGGTCGGCATCGTGACCCTCAACCGGCAAAGAGCCTTCGTCGAACAGGTTCTGGACAAGGTTCTCCGGGACATCGAGGCGACAACCGAGGCCGAGATTGTCGGGCGCCGGATCGAATTCCTTTGAGGCCGGAACGGACGCCATGAGCGGCTATCGGGACAAGCGGATCGGAGCCCTGATCAAAGAAGCCGTCTCGACGCTTCTGATCAAGGAGTTCCAGGACGCCGGTTCGGGCTTCCTGACCGTGACCCGGGTCGAGATGACAGCTGACCTGAGAACAGCCCGGATCTTCATCTCCGTCTTCGGCGCGGCCGATCGGGCCGCCCTGCTCGACCGGCTCACCCGAAGCGCCGGGTCCTTGCGCAAGGCTGTTGCCTCCCGGGTCAAATTAAAGTATAATCCACTGCTTATTTTCACCCTGGACCCGGGCCCGGACCATGAGGCCCGGATCGACGAGCTTCTCAAGCTGGCGAAGAAGACATGATGAACGACAGCACCCGGCGCATCGCCGACAGGATCCGCTCCTGCCGGCGGATCGCCATCACCTCCCACCTGAGACCCGACGGCGATTCGATCTGCACAAGCCTCGCCCTGGCCCTGATGGCGGAGAGCCTGGGAAAAGAGGCCTGCGTCATCAACAAAGATCAGACGCCGTCCCCCTTCCACCGTTTTCCGGACGCGGATCGGATCAGGATCGGCCAGATCGCCCCGCAGCCCTTCGACACCGTCATTCTTCTCGAATGCGCCGATGTCTCCCGCTCCGGCCAGGATAATCTGGACGGATACTTCAAGATCAACATCGATCATCATTACTCGAACACCCCCTACGCCGACATCAACTGGATCGACCCCGAAGCTCCGGCCGTCGGCGAGATGGTCCTCGCCCTGGCCCAGACGCTTCCGGTTGGGTTCACGCCGGTCATGGCCAACCATCTCTACTGCTCAATCGTCTCGGACACGGGATCGTTCCAGTTTTCGAACACGACGGCCCGGGCGCTGGGGGCCTGCGCCAGGCTGGCCGAGTTGGGGGCGAGCCCGATCGATGTCTCCGAGCGGCTCTACAACAACAATCCTCCGGAAAAAATCAAGCTCTTGGGCAAGGTCCTCACGACTCTCCAGCTCAACGCCCGGGGCAATGTCGCCGTCATTTCCATGTTCAAGGACGATTTGAAAGCTCTCAACCTCAATGAAATCGACACCGAAGATATCACCACCCTAACCCGCTCGATCAAGGACGTCGAGATCGTTCTTTTTTTCAAGGAAATGGACAGGGACACCTTCAGGGTCAGCCTTCGGTCCAAGGGCCGGGCCAACGCCGCCCGGGTGGCCGAACAATTCGGCGGAGGCGGCCATGTCCACGCCGCCGGGTTCACCGTCTACGGCCCTTATGACCGGCTGATCAAGGAAATCCCGCAAATGGTCGAAAAGCTCCTGATACGGGACGCCTGACCGGCTCCGGACCGGACCATCCCCAAGACCATGGACGGAATCATCCTCGTCGATAAACCCGCCCTGAAGACGTCCCACGACGTCGTCCTGGAATTGCGGCGGATCCTGAGAATCGGAAAAATCGGACATTTCGGAACGCTCGATCCAACGGCGACCGGGGTTCTGATCGCGGCCTGCGGCCGGGCCGCACGCCTTTTTCCCTATTTTTCCAGGCATGACAAGGCCTACCGGGGCCGGATCCGCCTCGGATTCTCGACGGATACCTATGATGCCCAGGGGAAACCCACTTCACAACCGGCGGTCAGATTACCCGAGGAAGACGAGCTTCGCGCAGCCATGGCCGGTTTCCTGGGCGCCCTGAACCAAGTCCCGCCGGCCTATTCCGCCAAGAAATTCAAGGGGAAACCTTTGTATCGCTTGGCCCGGAACGACGAACCCGTGCCCCTGAAACCATCGCCCGTCGTCGTTCACGCTCTCAAGCTCGAATCCTACGCGCCGCCCGACTTCGATATTTCCGTCCGTTGCTCGGGAGGGACCTACATCCGATCGCTGGCCCATGATATCGGGCTCAAGCTCGGCTGCGGAGGCCATCTCTTGGAGCTCGTCCGCACGGCCGTCGGGCCGTATACACTGGACCGCTGTTCATCCCTGGAGCGCATCCGGATGCTGGCCGAGGCGGGAGCGTTCGGATCGTTCTTGCTACCCCTGGAAGCCCTCCTCCCCGACTTCCCCAAGCTGATCCTGACCGAAAAAGGGGAACGCTGCGCAAAAAACGGCAATTCGATCTTGCCCGAACACATTCTGTCCGCCGAGATCCCCGGGCCGCCGGCCGTTTCCCAAGCCGAAGACGAGGCTTTGTTCCGCCTGTTCGGACCCGGAGGAAGATTCATCGCTCTGGCCCGAAGGGCGCCGGACAAAGCCGTCCTCCAGCCTATCCTCGTATTCAACTAAATCCAAATCATTGAATTCCGTCCTTGAATTTTACCTCCTGATATTGTATTGTATCAGGGTTATGAGGCTGAACAAAAATCAGATCGAGCACCTGAGTTTCGTCATCGTCCGCAATTTAAACAAGGACGGCAAGGTGCTCATCGAAGACAGGGCCAGGATCCTTGATGAAGTGACCGCCCTGATCACCGAGGAATTCATGAAGGAGGACAAGCTGGACCAGGAGGTCCGCGAGATCCTCGGCAAGCATATGGAGAAAATCCGCCGCGAGAATATCGAGTACCAGACGATGTTCCGGATGATCAAGACCAAACTGGCCAAGGAAAAGAACATCGTCCTATGAGCAATCGTCTGTCCCGGGAAAAGATCAATTTCATGGCCCGCCAGGTCCTCAATTGCCTCATGAAAAACGACCTGGTCGAGTTTCTGGACGACGACAACGAAATCCGCCTCAGCATCGTCCACTCCATCGAAGAAGAGATCCGGCTCTACGACCAGCTCGACAAGAAGGCGATCGAGAAAATCCAATCCCAGAAACGGGCCATCGAGGAAGGGAGCCGGGAATGGGAGATACTCTACCGCAAGTATTATAACGAGGAGCTCTCGAAGCTCGGGAAGCTCACCGAATAGCCCTCCCCCTTTTCCTCCTCCAGCCGGCCGAACTGAAGCTCAAAAAGGAGTCCTTTCTCAGGGCCTTTTTCCGGTCAAGTAGTCCCGGAGGGCTTCTTGCCATGGGGAAAAGGGCGAAAGCCCGACAGCCTTGGCCTTTCGATTCTCAAGGACCGAATAGGCCGGCCGGCGGGCTCGGGCCCCGAATTCCTTGCTGCTGACCGGCCGTATCTCGGCCTCGATCCCGGCCAGGGCGAGAATCGTTCGCGCGAATTCATGCCAGGTGCAATCACCTTCGTTGGTCAGGTGATAAAGGCCGTAGGCCGAGGTCCGGATGAGGTCGCCGATCGTCCGGGCCAATTCCCGGGCTGATGTCGGAGTCGCTCTTTGATCGTCAACGACCCTGAGCGGTTGACCTTGCCGGGCCAGGTCGAGGATCCGGTCCACGAAATTCATCCCTTTTCCGAGACAGCCGGCCGCACCGTAGAGCCCGCAGGTCCTGACCAAGAAATGCTTTTCCCAATACGTCCGGAGCAGGTATTCGCCAGCCAATTTAGATACGGCATAAACGCTCAACGGGCGGGGCGGATCCTCCTCGACGTAGGGAGAACCTTTGGCCCCGTCAAAGACATAGTCCGTGCTGAAATGAACAAGCGGGCAGTCCAGCTCCTTGCAAACCAGGGCGAGGTCGCGGACGGCCGTCGCATTGACTGCGAATGACTTGTTGGGATGAAGCTCGCATTCGTCGACCCGATGGTACGCGGCCGTGTTGATGACGCAGTCGGGCGAGAGTTCGGTTAAGACGCGGCGGACGCCGTCGGCCCGGGTCACGTCGAATTCGGGATAGTAGAGCGGGAGGAGCCTGTCTCCGGTCAAGCATCCCACGAGGTCGGACCCAAGCTGTCCGTCCGCTCCGATAATGGCGATCCTCATGGCTGCGGATTATTATAGCGCGGCCTCGGCCCGAACTGAAGCTCCACGGACTCGCGTCCGCGAGATCCCGCGAAGGGGATAAAAAAGGCCGGGGACTTCAGCGCGCCCCCGGCCCTTCTTCAATGCGGAGTCGGATCCCTTAAAATATGTACCTGAACCCGAGCGCGAACTTGTGATGATCGTCAAAAGAGCGATCGCCGCCCAGCGGCGAGCGGAACTCGAAGAACAGGGCGCCGGCCGAGCGACCGCGGCCGAAAAGATCGACGCCGACCTGGCCGACGAGATCGAGCCCGGATTTGCGGGTCACCTGATCCTTGCCGCTGTAGCCGAGGCCGCCCCCGATGAAGGCGGGCCCGGCATGAAGGTTGAGGAGTGCGTTCGCCAGGAAGAATGTCCTCCAAGGATCTCCCTTAAGCCGCGGCGCGACGCCGGCCGCCAGGATGAAGTCCAAATTGCCGGGGACGATATTGTAAAGGAAACCGCCCCGGGCGAAGGCGAACATCGTATAGGTCCCCTTGGCCAGGAGGGGGCCGGCTTCGAAAAGGAGGAAAAACCGCCGCTGGGTGAGATCGAACTCAAGCCGGCAGGGCTCCGTCGAAACGGCGCCCAGGTTGTCGGCCACGACGAGGGTCACGGCGTATTTCCCGGCTTTTTGGAAAATCTTTTCGAAGGTGTACGGCTTCTCGCTGTCGACGAAAGTGTCGATGACCCGGCCCGTGGCGTCCGTTATCTCGAAGGTCGCCTTGGCGATATCGCCGTCGGGATCGGTCGATCCGTTGGCGTCGAAGACGATCGGGCGGCCTACATAGTCTTCGCAGGGGAGGCAGGACGACCACAGCTTGCAGACGGGCGGGAAGTTCACGTAAACCTTGGCCGAGCAGCCGCTGCCCGAAAGCGAGCCCTTAAGATCGAAGACCCGGGCCTTGAAGGTGTACTCGCCCGCCTTGGACAGCGTCGTCTGCCACTTGGGCGATTCGGCCGTCAGCGTCTTGGAGCCGACTTTGGTTCCGGTCGCGTCGAAGACGTCGACTTCCATGGATTTCGCGTGCTGAGTCCCGCTCATGTCGACCGTGATCGGGTCGTTGACGTTGCATTTGCCGGGGTTGACGGTGATGTTGCAGCCCGGGACGGGGATGAGGTTGGTCGTTCCCTTGAGGGCGATATTGCCGCAGGGCCTGGGCATCAGGAACTCGTATTCCTTGAAATCCTTGACAACCTTGAAGACGAAAACATCGAGAGGCTTGGCGCCCGCCCATTCGACGTCCCGCGCGACCTTGACCTTGCCCTGGGACCGGAACAGCATCCAGAGAACGCGATCGCCGACGGCGAGCTGCTTTTCCTCGAACTTGGCTGTTTTAAGCTGGTCCATGAAGGGCAGATAGAGATCGCCGTTTCCGGCCAGGTCGAAGCCGTACTTGATATCGCCCGAATAGCGATCAAACAGGGTTTTCATGACTTCGGGAGTCGGGACGTTCCCCCTGATGCGCACGAACGTGTAGCGGCCGATGGTTTTGAGCTTGGTGGCGGCGAAGGTTGATCCGGCACAGATAATGGCGAGAAGAACCACGGTGACGATTAAGATTTTTCTGTTTCTCACATAAACCTCCTTCTTTGTCGTCTTCAGACCGTTGCTTACGGAAAAGTATAATAATTATAAGTCAACAAGAATACATTTTCAAGCGATTTCGAATCATTTTTTACCACAATCAGGCCGTTCGGCCAAGCGGGCCGGCCGCCATGAAGACGGCCGTGATCCTCTTGATCAGTCCCGAATCCCTGGGCTCCCCCTTGAGGCCGGCTTCGAACAGGGAGCGTCGGACCGGGCTGCGATCGGCGAAATTCCGGAGCAGTTCCCTCCCCCGCTCGACCGATATTTCGGGATGGATCTGAAAACCCCAGACCGGGCGTCCCGTTATCTCAAACGCCTGGATTTTGCAGTCCGGCGTCTCGGCCAGGATTCTACAATGTGCGGGCAGGCCGACGACCTCGTCGAAATGGGACGAAAAGGTCCAGGCCGTCCCGGGCGGTCCCAGCATCGAACTCTCGGTCCGTATCCGGACCTCGATCCAGCCGATTTCGGGACGGCGGCAGCGTCCGACGCTGGACGGCCCGGCCAGGGCGAAGGCCAAAAGCTGGTGCCCCCAACAGCTTCCCAGGAGACAAAGCCCTCTTCGCTCGGCGTCCTGGACCAGGGCCGCTTCATCCCGGACCCAATCATCGCGTTCCAGGATGGACGCTTCGGACCCGGTCAGGATGAGGTGCGTATAGCCGTCTCCGAGCTCCGGGAGCCGTCCGTCCCTGGCCCGGAAGGAATCGAAGGGGACGCTCAGGAATTCCCCCCAATGGGCGCAGGGGGGGTAAGAGTCGGGATCGATCGAGTTGTCGATAAGGGCGAGTTTGACGGCTTGGGTCACGGCCATGTCTCCCGGATCGAACTAAAAATTTATTATAGGCCTTCGACGCGTCCTTTTTCAAACACGAAGTCTCTTGTCTAGGCCGGGCGATTTGATATAATACTCGCTTGTGAACAAGGAGGCTTGACCGTGCACGCAGTCAAAGAGGACACCGAGCTTCATGTCGTTGTTCCCAACGATCCCGGCATACTGGGCCGTGTCCTGGGGACCATGGCCAATGCCGGAGTCAACGTGAAGGCCATGTGCGTCTCTTCCGAGGGCGATCGGGGGCATTTCCTCCTCGTCACCGACAACTACCGGAAGGCCCAAACAGCCCTCAAGTCCCTCCGCTATAAAGTTGCGCTGAATAAAGTCATCACGGTGGCCGTCACCGACCGGATCGGCGCAGGCGCCGAGATCGGCGCCTTGCTCGGCAACGCCGTCATCAATATTCTCTATGCCTACGGATCCTCCGGGGGCGCAGGCCAGTCGCTTCTTGTGTTTCACACCAACAACAACAAGAGGGCCCTGGAGACCTTGAGATAGAGACGGCCCCGGAACTGCTCCGGATCTTGAGGGTGGAGGGGACGAGAAGAAACCCATGGCGAAGCGTATCCTGGTTGTGACCTCGGACGTCCCTTTCGTCGAAGGCGGGCACCTGGTTATCGCACGCGGGACGGTCCGGGCCCTGCGCGAGGCGGGGCACGAAGCGGAACTCCTTCTGACTCCCCAGAACCGGTTCGGCCGTCAATTGCGGGCCTACGCGGCCACCCGTTTCACGGACGTCGGGATGGACGGGCAAGGCCGTTCCATCGACCAAGTCATTACCTTCCGTTTCCCGAGCTACGCCGTCCGGCATCCCGCCCACGTCTGCTGGCTGAACCACCGGATGCGGGAATACTACGACCTCTGGAGCCTCCTTTACAGCCGCCTCGGCTGGAAGGGCAGGATCAAGGAGACGGTTCGCCGGACGCTCATCCGCGCCATCGACACCCATCTTCTCAAAAGGAATGTGACGAAGCTGTACACCATTTCCAAGACCGTCCAGGCCAGGCTCGGGCGCTGGGGACGGATCCCTTCCCAAGTCCTCTACCCTCCCCCTCCCCAGAGGGCGTACCGAACCGAAAGTTACGGGAGCTTCATCTTTACGGTGTCGCGCCTTCACAGCCTCAAGAGAATCGACCTGCTCGTCGAGGCCATGGCCCTGGTTCAAAATCGCGAGCTCAAGGCCATCATCATGGGCGAAGGGCCGGAGCGTTCCAACCTGGCCGGGCTCGTCAAGGCCCGTAATCTGGAAGGCCGAATCGTGCTTCTCGACGAGACCGACGAGGAGACCATGCTGGATCGCTACGCGCGCTGCCGGGCCGTCTTCTTTGCCCCTCTCCAGGAGGACTATGGGTTCGTAACGGCCGAGGCCTTCGCCTCACGAAAGCCGGTCTTAACGGCCACGGACAGCGGCGGCCCGGTCGAGCTCGTCGAGGACGGCCGGACCGGGTTCATCGTCCCGCCTAATCCCGCGGAGATCGCCGCGAAGCTCGACCTCCTGGCCGAGGATAAAAAGCTGGCCGAGAGGCTGGGGGGAAGCGGATATGACTTCATCTCCGGGATGACCTGGAAGACCGCCGTCGCTAAGCTC
>Ga0299912_10002106_pt1 | contig 16272 bp, 11 predicted proteins | sample RVTome_2_FD_207667 | JGI IMG/M metagenome (GOLD analysis project Ga0299912, IMG submission 207667) | Soil microbial communities from uranium-contaminated site in the Upper Colorado River Basin, Wyoming, United States - RVT95D214 (version 2) ... | reverse complement strand
GACGAGGAGCGGTGCAGCCACGATGTCGCGCTGGCCCGACATCCAGAGCCCGCCCGTCGTGTACATCGCCTGGTAGACGGGAACGACGACCCAAGCTGCCATCTCGTCGCCGTATCGGCGCAGGAAAATGAAGAGGATGGCGCATCCGGCGGGCAGGATGACGAGGAGCTCGAAGGCGCGATAGGACCAGATCTGGTTGCCGAAGAGCTGGACCGAGAGGGCGTGGATGAGCATCTGGCCAGGCCAGTTTCCGTCGGCGACATCGAGATAGAGGACGGCTCCCTCACCGACCATCCACCCGATGTAGTCGTAGGTCACATGGTCGGGGGAAGGCGGAAGCCGGAGATAGAGCGCTGAGAGAGCAGCGGTGAAAACCACCCAAAGTGCGAGCAGCAGAACTCTCGCGAAGTATCCCCTCGGGGACCAGGCGTCGTGTACGCGTCCTCGCGGCAGACTGACCAGACCCATCGCCATTCCCCGGGTGACTTAGCACCGATCCGCGGCATTGCGAGCTCCGTGGCAAGCAGGGTCTGGAGGTCGGGCGAGCGAATTCGCTCCGGTCTGAGGGGACTCGCGCTAGGATCGAAGCGCTGAGAGTTCGGCTGAGCTTCGCGCCCTTGTGATCCGGGGGCTGCAAGCGAATCGCGACCCTGCGGGGTGCTGCTGAGGAGTCGATGAATACGGACCGAGCCTGGATCGCCGAGTCTGCGGAGTTCCTCCGCTCAGCTCTTTCCTCGAGTCCGCTGGGGCGATACGCGGGACTGTTCGAATCCGACCGCGTGGCTTCGGATCGCAGCCTGGAGGATTGCCTGCTCCGCAGCCTCGAGGATTTCACCGCGGATCTGGCGCGCTGGCAGCTCCAACTGGACGATCCAAAGGACCTGTTCGAGCGGCTGCTGCTCGCACCGCAGCTCGAGGCCACCTACTTCTATCGAGTGAGCCGCGCCTGCTTCCTGAGAGGGGTGGAGCGGGCTCCGCTCGTCATCGCCGCGCTGTCGAGGCTTCTCACCGGAACGGAGATCTACTTCTCAGCCGAGATCGGGCCGGGTCTCAAGCTGATCCACGGGCTCGGGTCCGTGATCGGCACGGGGTGCAGGATCGGAAGGAGCTTCACCGTGTACCAGGGCGTGACGATCGGGGACAAGCTGGGAAAGGAGACCGGCAAGCAGCCCGTGATCGGCGACCGCGTGATCGCCTCGGCCGGAGCGCAGGTGCTCGGCCCGGTCACGGTCGGCTCCGAGACGGTGATCGGAGCGAACTCCGTCGTCCTCGACTCGGTCCCCGGCCGCTGCGTGGTCGCGGGAGCGCCGGCCCGGATCAAGGTCGCGAACCTCTCGGATGAAGCCTTCGGCGAGTTCTGGGCGGCGATCAAGGGGTAGACCGAGGGGAATTCCTTCCCTCCACCACCTTGTACTCGATGAGCGCGCTCGGCCGGCGCCGCGCGCGGCCGATCCAGTAGCGCGCCGCCCCGAGACAACAGGGGAGCTTGCCCAGCACGCAGAAGAGCGCGTAGAGGGCGGCGTGCCGACGGGATTCCCCGAGCCGGCGCGAGGAACGATGGATGCGCGCGATGAGGAGGAGGTATCCAGAGACGACGCCCAGGGGAATCACGGCGGCCCGGGGCTGGAAGGGGACCGCCGCGGCACCGACGATCGCGGCCAGCGGCGCCAAGAGCCCCCAGAGCAGCATGCTCGCGACAGGTCGGAGTGAGCCTCGTTCCCCGTCGACAGCCCGCAGAGCCGCGTTCTCCGCATACGCGTGGCCATTCCGAACGGCGCGAAGCCACCACTGGCGAAATGTCATCATCCCGCCGTCGTGGACCGCCATCGCCTCGTCCAGCCGCGCGATCCTCCATCCCGCGCGGCGGAGCCGGTAACACAGCTCGGGCTCCTCGCCGGCGATCATCGACGCGTTGAACCCCCCGACACCGGTCAAGGCAGCGACTCTGAACATTGCGATGCCCCCGCAGGTGAGCGTGTCACCAGCCGGCCTGTTCCACTCTATGTGACTGAGCCTCGCGTACGGCGACGCATCGGGGCGGCGCTCGTGCAGGCGACCGCAGACGGCGCCGAGGGTCCGGTCCCGCTCGAGCGCCGCGCGCCCACACTCCAGCCAGCCCGGCTCGAGCTCGCAGTCGCCGTCCACGAATTGGATCAGCCCCAAGGAGTCATCGAGTTCGAGGAGGCGCGTCAGCCCGACATTCCGCGCGCGCGCTGCGGTGAAGGGTGCGGAGTCGTCGAGCAGGACGACATCGGAAGCCAGCCGCCGTCCCAGCTCGACACTGCCGTCGCTCGACCCGGAGTCCACGTAGAGGACGCGCCGCAAGTCGGATCTCGCGGAGCGAAGCGAACGCTCCAGCCTCTCGCCCTCGTTGCGGCCGATCACGACGACGCCGACATCGGGCGCGCGCGCCTCGCCACGACCGTCGGGCGACTCGGCCTGCGGCGCGGACTCGCGTGTTCGGCTCGGCTCGCTCGCGCTCACTTCCTCCTGCGGCCGTCGCGGCCGCTCCCCGCTGATCGCATCGGCCTGGCTTCCTTGGCCCTTTAGCCCCGCGCGCCTCCCGGGGTTTCGCGATCGCAATCCCCAAACACGGATGGGATCCTCGTCCCCGCGTACGCCGCCGCTCGACCCTCGACCCGCAGGAAAGGTATCATCTGCTGCGGGGTCTTCGAGGCGACCCGGCGAGCTCGAGAGGAGCACCCGCGCCGCGGCCCGGGGTCGGACGGTACGCGCGGGTGGGTGGCTCGACGGTGGCTTGAGAGGATGGGACTGCAGAGGGACCGGCATCGGATCGTCGTCATCTCGCCGTGTCGCGACGAGGAGGCGACGCTCGGCCGCACCATCGCCTGCATTCGCGCGCAGACGCGGCCCCCCGCCCGCTGGGTGGTGGTCGACGACGGCTCGCGGGACCGGACCCCCGAGATCCTGGAGCGGGCGGCTGGCGAGATCCCCTACCTGCGCGTCGTGCGCCGGCCGGACCGCGGATTCCGGAAGCTCGGCGGGGGAGTGATCGACGCGTTCTGCGAGGGCCTGACCTCGGTCGACGTCGCCTACGACTTCATCGCCAAGATGGACGTGGACCTCGAGTTCTCGCCCCGCTACTTCGAGCGGATCCTGGAGTACTTCGACCGGGATCCCCGCCTCGCCGGAGCGAGCGGGAAGGTCTACCGCCGCGAAGGGGACCGGCTGATCGAGGAGTTCATGATCGACGAGATGGTCGCCGGCCAGTTCAAGCTCTATCGCCGCGAGGCGTTCGAGCGGATCGGCGGCTTCGTCCGCGCGCTGATGTGGGACGGGATCGATTTCCACCGCGCCCGGATGGAGGGATACCGGACGGCGAGCCTCGACGATCCCGAGCTCCGGATCGAACACCTGCGGCTGATGGGGTCGTCCGATTCGGGCGTGTATCGCGGGCGTCTCCGCTGGGGCCGGGGACAGTGGTACATGGGAAGCGCCTTTCCCTATGTCCTGGCGAGCGGGGTCTTCCGGATGCGCGAGCGGCCCCGTGGAGTCGGCGGGCTCCTGCTGATTGCGGGCTACCTGATGGCCGCCTTGCGGGGCGACTCCCGCTATGAGGACCCGGCGTTTCGCCGCGAGCTCCGCCGCTGGCAGTACCGCCGCCTCGCCGACCTGCTTCGGGGCCGCGGCGCGCAGTGAACCCTCGCGTAGCGGAGAGAAGTCCGAGCGTCGAGGCGCCTACGGTCGATCTCGCGGGCCTCGAGTTCGCGAGGCTCACGCCCCGCCAGCTCGTCGACCGCCTCTTCGACACGCTCGCGGAGGGCGAGGGTGGCTGGGTGATCACGGCGAACGTGGACTACCTGAGGCGCTTCGTCGCGGACCCCGTCGTCCGGCGCCTCTTCGCCAAAGCGAGCCTCGTCGTGGCGGACGGAGTCCCGCTTCTCTGGGCGGCCCGGCTCCAGGGGACGCCCCTGCCCGAGCGGGTGGCAGGAGCGGACCTGGTCTGGCTGCTCGCCGAGCGCGCCGCGGGGGAGGGTCGATCGCTGTATCTACTCGGCGGCAACCAGGGTGTCGCAGAGGGGGCCGCGCGGCGCCTCGTCCAACGCTGGCCCTGCCTGCGAATCACTGGAACTGCCTCGCCCCGCGTCTCGAGCGACCCGACCGAAGCCGAGCTTGCCTCCGTCCTGGAGGATTTGAAGCGGGCCGAGCCCGACCTCGTCTACGTCGCACTTGGCGCGCCGAAGGAGGAGCGCTTGATCGCCGCCCTCCGGAGCGAGCTCCCCAGGGTCTGGTGGATCGGCGTCGGCGTGGGTCTCAGCTTCGCCACTGGGGAGGTCAAGCGTGCGCCGCGGTGGATGCAACGCGCCGGGGTCGAGTGGCTGCACCGGCTCCTACAGGAGCCACGCCGGCTGGTTCGACGCTATCTCGCCCACGATCTCTCCTTCGCGCTGCGCCTGCTGGTGGCCTCCTGGCGGCGAAGGAAAGAGGCGGTCAGCGGCTGCGATCGCTAGGACGGCCTTCGGCTGCTGTACCCTCAGCGCGAAGGGACTACGCTCCTGTGCAGGCGGCGAAGCCTACCGCGGATGGAGTCAGTGGAAGCCTCGAACCCCGCGGGGAGGAGCGTGCGGTGAGTCCGGTCACAGAGGGTCAGGAATTAATCCACGATAAGTTGGAATGCAAGTTGGGGTTCACGAAGAGGCCACGGCGACTGGAGCAGGGACCGTCGTTGAGGGGGTTCCAGCGCCATCGACGGGCGGCCTCATGTAGTCAACCGAGGGGGGGTTTCATGCGGCGAGCCATTCCGTTTCTGGCCTTCATTTGGGTCTGCGGTGCCGCCCAGGCCTGGGGTCAGGTCATTACAACGAGCATCGAGACGAATGTCACGAGCGGCCCCTCTCCCTTGGCCGTCAGCTTCAATGCCACGGGAACGCGGCACAGCAATCCGTCGATCCACACCAACCGCTTCCACGAGCTGCTCTACCTCTGGGGCTACGACGACCCGGAGTCGGGCACTTGGGCCCCGACGGGCAAGAGCCGCAACCACATGTCCGGCCCCCTCGGGGCACACGTCTATGAGCCCAGGTCGTTTCCCGACACCTGCAACGGCAGGGCGTGCAAGATCTTCTCCCCCTCCCTCGAGGTCACGGACGAAAACGGCAACGCGGGAACGTGGAGTGGAACCATCACGGTCTACGACCCCAACTCGGCGGGCGCGGAAGGCTGGGGTGACGCCGGCGAGACAATTTGCATCTCAAAGGTGGGTAATTTCACAGGTTGCCCGCTCCCATCGCCGCCTGCCCAGAACGTAAGCAGCAGCGCGACCGTTCAATCCCTCCTGAGCACCTATGCAGGCTCGCAGAGAAGGATCCTCTTCCACGCTGGTGAGACGTGGAACATGACGGCAGCGTACGTCTTCGACGACGCCGACAACGGCCCCTCGATGATTGGTTCGTATGGAAATGGCCGTGCCACGTTCAATCACTCAGGCACGCCACCCGAGTTCGGGCAGATCACTCTCAGACCGGACGATTGGCGAATCCAGGACATCAACCACGTTGGCTCCATCAATCAGAAGACCCTGTTCGGCGCGGACAGGCAGGTCAAGAATCTGCTCATGCAGCGAACGAATATGACCTCCGGGACGGTCACCTCCGTGTTGACCATGGCTATGACGTGGATTCCGAGAGGGCCAGACAACATGCTGCACCGACACATCTTCTTGGTGGACAATAATTGGACATCGACTGATATTGATGACTATCAGTTCTTCGGTGCAGCTTGGGGCTTGAACATACTTGGGAATTACTTTCAGAACTCGAACAGCGAGCACAACATCAGGACCCAAACAGGCGAAGCCGTTCTGATCAGCAACAACCTAGTTGGGCCGAATTCAATAGGTAAGAACAGCATCAACCTTCGACTCGCTCCCCTCGGCACCTGCTCCGGTTGCGAGCATTGCGTAGCCAACTCGACGTGCGCTCCTTTCTGCGAGAGACCGCCCAGGTATTTCCTGGTCCAGGATAACGATATCCTCGTCCAAACCGGCGACGGGATAGGAGGAGTAGGGGTAGGGACGTGCGAGGGCCAGAACCCAACCAATCTCCAAGCGTACGATTTCATATTCGAGAGAAATTTCTTCAGGGCCGATCCCAGCGGGTTGAGAGGGACTGCGCAATCCATGGCGGCCATCAATGCCGGCGCGCGAGCCCATCGCTTCGTCATCCGGAACAACGTGCTCGATCAGACCGGCTGGACCTGGGTAACTGGCTTCTATGCCCAATCCGGGGCGAAGGCCTACCACAATACATGCTATCGCTGGGACAGCAGCGGCTTAGGTAATGCGACCTGTATCAGTGGGGCGCTCGCCGAATGTGCCAACAACGTCTTGTACGCTCCCAACTGGTCTGGGCCCATCAGGTGGTGGAACCCCGTATCCTGGAATGCCCCTTGCGCCGTCGCCTACAACAACTTCGATGACGGGATGACGGGGAACATCACACGCAACCCATTCGAGTCCTCGAGGCCATCGGCGCGGGCAGGTTTCTCGCCCGGCACTGGCTCCGGGCTGATCGACGCCGGCAGGGCGGTCTCCGGAGTCTTCGACGACCAGTTCCTTCACTGTCGCGTAGGAACTCCAGACGTGGGTGCCGTGGAGCGCGGGGCGCCGCCGAGCTGCGCTGATGGGGGCGAGTCGACCGAATCTCTCGGACAACCAGGCAAGCCGATTCTCTACCCTTGAGCGTGAACGGTCACCGGAAAAGGCAGGAATCTCAACATTTGGCCGGCTGAGGGCCTGGTTGGCCGAGCGGGCCTCTGGGATCGGCGTCACTCGTCGGTTCGATAGATGCGACCAAGCGCCTCTTCGAGCGTAAAGCGGGGGCGCCAGTCGAGCTTTTCGCGTAGCTTGCGGTTGGTGTAGCGCAGAGGTTTGCAGCGAGCGGACAGGCTCGGAGGCCGCAGGAGCTGGGGTAGCCGACCCCTTCCTCGGAGAAGCGCGCGATTGGCCAGCACGGCGAGCCACGCTGTGAGCAAGAGGAGAGGCCAGGGAAGGGGAAGGATGTGGGGCTGCGGGCGGGTCAACTTCTGGAGACGACGGCTGTAGCGGCGTTGCGTCGGAAGATCGTCGTCGACGATGTTGAACGTTTCTCCGCGGGCCATTCTGTGCTCCGCGCAATGAACGATGGCCTCTGCGCAGTTCTCGACGTAGCTGAGTGGGAGGCGCGCCCAGGCGCCGATTCTGATCCACCACTTCGAAGTCATCTGGATCCCCACCCTCGGGGTCCATGCGTCGTTTCCTCCGATGACCGAGCCAGGGCGCAACACGCAAAGACAGCGCCCCCTCTCGGTGCCCCATTCACGCGCGAGCTCCTCCTGGACGAGCTTGGCGTGACAGTACGCGTCGCGCCGCTCGGGTCGGCGCTCCAGCGGGGAAGTCTCATCGAGAAGGCCGAAGGGGGGAACGCGGTCGTAATCGTATACTGCAAAGGAGCTGACCAGAACCAGGGACGTGCACTTCGCGGCGTCCATGGCACGGAGCAGGTTCTCGGTCGTGACCACGGTTTCCCGCCATCCGGCGACGGCGAGGTGCACCACGGTCTCGATTCCCAGCAGCACCTCGGTGAGATGCCGTTCGGAGCGCAGATCCAGGCGAACCAGCGTCACCCTCTCCTGATCTGCCCAGGGGAGTTCACGAATCGGCGTTGCCGGGCGCACCATGGCTGATACGAAGTGGCCTCTACGGAGAGCCTCGGCCACTACGTGGCGGCCGATGAAGCCAGATGCCCCGGTCACCAAGAGCCTCACGAGCCTGCCTGCGCCACGAGCAGGTCGATCAGCCTGCTCGTGGTGTCCATGTCGTCGAAGGTGACCGGAGGCGTGCCTCCCGTCGCGAGAGATGCGTAGGTGAGGTCGAGAAAAGTGGCGAGGCCCTCGTAAGGCGAGATCCGTTGCAGCTTGTCGAAGAAGTTGCGCAGGCTGCGAAAGACGAGATGCCAGCCGCTCAGCCATTGGTTGATGAGCGGCGTGAGCTGTCCTCCGCCAAAGCGAGGCGCGTTGAGTACGAGGTATGGTTGGTAGAGATCCGTGGCGGCTTCGCCTTGCGTGCCGCGAATGACGATCTGGAGGACCGCCGGGCGGGTCTGACACGACAAACGAAGTCGTGCGTGCACACCACCACGGATGACCAGGGCGTCGAGCTCGTCGTACTTGAACAAACCGCCGCCGGCAGTGTTTCCCCACAGTGCGTGGGCGCGGTCGAAGCCCACCCCATCACCGATGGAGCGATCGGGGAGGAAGCGTAGCGCCAAGTAGCAGAGGTGGGTGATGAACTCGTGCACGACGCCGCCCGGCATCCGATGGCTCGGATGGGGAAGATTCTCGTCCGCATATCGACTCGAGGCCTCGCGAATCGGCAGTGCCATGCGAACGTCGACCTCCTGAATCTCGCCCAGCCGTCCTGTTCTCACCCATTGCTCCATCCGCTGGACTGGCTTGTTGAAGCGGTAGTTGTGGTCCTCGATGAGCCATCGCTCCTTCCCCCGAGCCAGCGTCCAGAGGTCCTGGAACTCTGCGTGCGTCGGCGCAATCGGCTTCTCCACGATGACATGACAGCCTGCCTCCAGGCAGTGTCTGACGACCGTCGCGTGGGAATGAGGCGGGGTCAGGACGTGAACCACATCCGGGCGGGCCTCTTCCAGCATCGCGCGGTAATCCGTCGCAGCCCTGGCTGCTCCGTATTGGCGAGCGCTTAGACGCGCGAGCGCGGGCGACAGGTCGCAGACAGCCTCCAGTCGCGCTCGGGGGGACGCTGCCAGGAACCGGAGGTGCTCGTCAGAGATCTCGCCGGTGCCGATGACCGCCACGCGCAGGGCCTTTGCTCCGGAGAATTTGGAATCCCGCATGGTGTTGGACCCTGGGACTTCATGCCTCTAGTCGACAGCATTGCCGCGTGTGCCTCCCCTCACGTTCTCCAGGCAGTAGGCCACGGCGCCGGTCGCAAGAATGGAGAGGAATGGAATCAACGATACGGTGTAGCGCGCTTGGGCAAGGATTGGCAAGTGGACGCCGACATAGTAGATCACGAACAGCACCAATGGCCCAACCGTGAGCGCGCCGCCGCGCCTGATCCAGAAGACGGTGCCCGCGGTGGCCAGAATCAGATAAGGAAGCTGTACCAGCAGATTCATCCGTGTTGTCTGGTGCGTGCGACCGGCAAACCAGAAATTGTAGAGATTGGAGACCGTGCACCTCAGGAACAGTGATGGGGCGTTCCTGTATTCCGCTGCAACCCTCTGCAAGAGCTTCCGATTGAACTCGATTTCGTCGTGGATCGAGTAGAAGAGCTGATAATATCCCGGCTTGAACTCGTAACCCATTTCTCGCGCCAGCTCCTGGCGTTCCATACCCCCGAGTGTGTCGGCATTGTGAAACCCACCCGCCTCGACGTGATGCTTGCATATGTACTGCCCTGAGTGCGCAGAGACCCCGAGGAGGCTTGCGGTGGGAACGAATTTCCCAGAAACATGGTAGTTCCGAATGATCCAGGGAGAGAGGACGAGGATCATTGCGGCGGCGAGGACCAGAGCATTGCGAAGGGAACGGAAGGGGGTCGAGGCTCGGCGCTCGATGATCAGCAGGTAGACGAGAAGTGCGGCTGGGAACAATATCGGCGTGCTCTTGACCAACACGGCCCCCCCGAGCACCGCGCCCGCAGCGAGATAGGAGACGAACCTTCCATGCTCAGCCGCGCGCAGGAAGGCGACCATGAACCAGACTAGCAGCGCCATGAAGAGGAGCTCGAAGCCGCCCCGGCTCTCGACGATGACAGTTGCAGGGTGGAACAAGAAGAGCAGCGCGCCCACGATCAACACGAAGGGGCGCTTGGAGAGGCGGCTCAGAATGGCCAACAGGCCCCATGCTACCAGCAGGGAAAGCAATAGATTCGCGCCCTGCGCTGGCGCGAGGCCATAGCCAAAGGCTCGAAACAGGAGCGAGAGGAAGAGGGGATACCCGGGCTCCCGCATGGTCGAGGGCGCGGTGTCGGAGGAGAACCGGTAACCGTGGCCCTCTGCGAGATTCCTGGCGACCCTATCGTAGAGGTCAGGAAACGAATTCAGCCCATAGTGTGGCGCCAGTGACTGGATGAGCTCGGGTATCAGCCAGAAGACGAACAGGGACTTGACGGCGAGCACCGCGGCGAAGAGGAGCAACCAATCGCGTCTCTTCAGTTGTGATGAGAACACCGTATCTCTTCCTTCGGATCCCGTGCGAGTTTCTTGAAGATTATCCGAGCTCAGCGCGAGCGAAGCTAGCGCAGGGGGGTGTCGAGCGTGAGGAGGCAGCCCAGTGACACACCCACCACGGCAGGCCCGGAGCCGCGCGAGGGAGAAGTGCTCGCGGAGCGTGCCGAGAGGATCGTGCGAGTCGCTGCTCAGGAAATCGGAAAGGAAGATGCGACGCTCCGCTTCGCTGGCGAATCACCGTGGCGCGTCTGCGGTGCAGACGGACGAGGGCGAATTGCGTGCAGCTCACAATGCCGCCGCTGATCTCGACACCGTGATCGACCCAGTCGACGGGCGATGTGTCGCCCGCTCTACGGAACGAAGGGGCTCGCGGTGGAGTGATGCTGCCCACTGGTCGACGGAGGCGAGCTCATTCTCGCCCAGCGGGGCCGGGGGCCCCGCTCCGCAGGGTCGCCGGGATGATGCCGGATGATCGCCAGCGCAGAGCTTCGAGCGTCGAGCCGCGATGGAGCCATGGTGTCAGGGCGCAGGAGATCGGCCAAGGCGGAAGCGGCGCGTTCCCGATCCTTCGGGAAGAGCCCCCCGGACCGGAAGATCCCCAGGAGATCCGGCACGTCCGGATTCTATCGGGCGCCAGAGAGGAACTCCAATGTCCCCTCGGGGCAGGGAGCGGCGAGAGAAGAGGAGAAAGCCGTCCCGAAGGGTAGAATCGGCCCGGCTCGGAGGCGAGAGCGCTGAGTTCCCAAGAGGAGAGGGCGCCGCATGACTGCCCTTCGCATCGCATACCTGACGGGCGAGTATCCGCGGGCGACCGACACGTTCATCCAACGAGAGGCCGCGGCGCTGCGCGAGCAAGGGGTCGAGGTGCACACGTTCTCGGTGCGCCGCACCCGCATGGAGCACATCGTGGGGCCCGAGCAGGAGCGCGAGCGCAAGGAGACTTTCTACATCCTTCCCCCATCTCCTCTCACGATCTCAAGCGCGCACCTCGCTCTCCTGCTGCGTTCCCCGTTCCAATACCTGCGCGCGCTCGGTCTCGCCTGGTCGATGCGGCAGTCGGGGTTCCGCGGTCATCTCTACCAGCTCTTCTACTTCGCGGAGGCGGGCCTCCTCGCGGGAGAGCTTCTCCGCAGGGGGATCGGTCACCTGCACAACCACTCCGCCGACTCGAGCTGCAGCGTGGCGATGCTGGCGGCGGAACTGGCTCGGATCACCTTCAGCTTCACCATCCACGGACCCGCGATCTTCTTCGAGCCGCGCCGCTGGCGGATCGACGAGAAGACCAGGAGAGCTCTCTTTGTAAGCTGTATCAGCCACTATTGCCGCAGCCAGGCGATGGTATTCGCTCCGCTGGATTGCTGGGCGCGGATGTACGTCGTGCATTGCGGCGTCGATCCTTCGCTCTACGAGATGACTTCCCACGAGGGGCGGCGAGGGCGGCTCCTCTGGGTGGGGCGGCTGGCCGCCAGCAAGGGGCTCCCGATCCTGATGCAGAGCCTGGCATCCTTGCAGCAGAGCTACCCCGATCTCGTTCTCACCCTGATCGGCGATGGCCCGGACCGAAGCGCACTCGAGGATCAAGCGGAGCGGCTGGGGGTGAGGCCGAGGATCCGATTCCTCGGCTATCGCTCGCAGGCCGAGGTTCGCCAGGAGTTGAAGGGAGCCGATATCTTCGTACTCCCCAGCTTCGCCGAGGGCGTTCCTGTGGTCCTGATGGAGGCGATGGCGAGCGGCGTCCCCGTGGTGGCGACGAGGGTCGCCGGAGTCGGAGAGCTGGTCGAAGACGGCGTGAGCGGCTACCTCGTGCCTCCCGGCGATCCGACGCCGCTGGCGGAGAGCGTCGCCAAGCTGATCGAGGATCCCACGCTCCGCTCGCGCTTCGGCGCCGCGGGGCGGGCAAGGGTGGAGAAGGAGTTCGACGTTCGCCAGGAGGCCGCGCGGCTTCGCGGCATCCTCACCGCCGCCCTGCGAGCGGAAGGGGGTGCGGGGATCCGTCCGGAGAGAGACCATATCGGGGCGGCGCTTCGACCGTGAATGCGGCGCCGATCGGCGTGCCGTCGCTTGGAGGTCCGAGTTGCGCGTTCTGATGCTGGCCGAGTCCTGCAATCCAGAGTGGCCGTCGCTTCCTGTCGTCGGCTTCAAGGCCTGCAGGGCGATTGCGGATCACGCTGACGTCGTGATCGCCACCCATGTACGCAATCGCTCGGCGATCTCCAGACAGGGATGCGGCCGAGCGGAGCTCGCATTCCTCGACAACGAGTACGTCGCGTCTCCGCTCTTCAAGCTTTCGAAGCTCCTCCGAGGTGGAACGAACGTGAGCTGGACGATGGCGATTGCCGCGTCCTATCTGCCTTATCTGGCGTTCGAATGGGAGGCGTGGAAGCGCTTCGGCAGCGAGCTTCGGGCGGGGCGATTCGACGTCGTCCATCGAATCACCCCCATGTCCCCCGCGATTCCTAGCCCGATGGCGAAGTGGAGCCCGGTGCCCTTCGTACTCGGCCCGCTGAATGGGGGGCTGCGCTGGCCAGCGGCCTTCGCTCGCGAGCTTCGCCGCGAGCGCGAGTTCCTGACTTACGCGCGGTCCGCATACAAGCACCTTCCGTATCACAGGGGGACCTATGAGGGTGCGGCAGCGATCCTGGTGGCCTTTCAACACACCATGGACGATCTTCCCCGTTCGACCCTCCCTCGGGCCATCGAGTTTCCGGAGGTGGGGATCGACCCGGAGCTGTTCCACCTCGGCGCCGCAAAGCGCCTTGGCGAGCCGCTGACGTTCCTCTTCGTTGGCCGACTCGTTCCCTACAAGTGTCCCGACGTTGCGGTTCTGGCGTTCGCCCGGAGCCGCGCTCTGCAGAGACATCGCCTGGTGATGGTCGGCGACGGCCCCGAGCGGGAGCGGCTTGCCTCGATCGTCTCGGAGCATCGCCTGGAATCCTGTGTGGAGCTCGCCGGCTGGAGGGGTCACCACGAAATCGGCGAGATCATGCGCTCTTCGGATGTCTTCGTATTTCCTTCGATCCGCGAGCTGGGCGCTGGAGTCGTGGTGGAGGCGATGGCCTGCGGATGCGCGCCGGTCGTCGTGGACTACGGGGCGCCCAGCCGGCTGGTGACGGAGATCTGCGGCATCCGCGTGCCGCTCGGCTCGAAGCAGGAGCTGGTCGACGGTTTTGCCGCCGCGCTCGAGGCATTGGCGGAGGATCCGGAGCGGCGGGCACGGCTCGGAAAGGCTGCCCATCGGAGAGCGATGCGGCACTTCCCGTGGGATACGAAGGCGCGGAGGACCCTCGAGGTCTACCGGTGGGTGACCGGGGAGCGCCCTGACAAGCCGGAGTTCGCCGCTTGTGACAGTGGCTGACCTGGGGACCTCCTTCTAGATAACCGCCGCGCTGTTGCAGCCGACTGGGAGGCATTCACGGTGAGAGCAAGCATGACCGGGAGAAGAGATGCGTAGACGAATCCCAGCCAGACGGTGAACATGGCGATCATGGTGCCGATCGAGGCGCAGAATCCAGCGACGATCGACTGGGCCAGGCTTCGCGATCGCGCCCGCCGGAGCCCCCGCGAAACGATTGCCGCCAGGGAGAGGGGAATCGCCAGCCAGAGTCCAAGCCCCACGAAGCCGCGCTGCGACGTGATCAGCAGATAGGCATTGTCGAAGCCCTTGATCTCGAGCTCCCCGGTCTCCTCGACCCCCCGTCCGAAGGCGCCCGCCGTCGCTGCCGGCTCCCAGGCCTGCTTGATGACGTGATGGCGGGTCCAGCGGCTCCCCTCCAGGGTGCTCCCTGCAATCGGCTGCTCCGGCAGTGGCGCGTGGGCGACATAGGCGGTGTAGGCGAAGACGAGCCCGATCAGGATCGCGACGCCCGGAGTGAGAAAACGCCTGCCGGATGGAACGGTGCGGAGAAGAAGGTAGAGCGAGAGCCCCCCGAAGAGGCCCATGTAGGGGGTGAAGCTCGCCGACGTGAGCGTGGCTGCGACTGCCATTGCGAGGCCCAGCCGGACCCAGGAATTGCGCGTGGTGATGCCCGACCTCGTCGCCAGAATGAAGATGAGGGAGAGGACCAATGCAGCGCTGATGCCGAGATCGATGGGATGGGCGAAGGAGGCAACGGCCCGAAAGAAGCCGAAGCGACGGTGCGCATAGCCTCCCGTGAACTCTCCGATTCCCAGCTTGTTGAGCTGGAGCAGAAAGGTATGAGGCCAGAGGCGGAACTCGAGGAGCGCGTAGCACCCGATCACCGCGATCGCCGCGACGAGCGCGAAGAGGGCCTCCCGCTGTGTGCTCTTCTGCTCGAGCGTGCAGCGGACGACGAAGTAGGGAACGACCAGCCAAAGGGACGTCGAGCCGAAGACGCTGACCGCCGCCCGGGTGCCCTCCGTCAACAAGGTGGAGAGGACGTACTCGAACAGCAGGACGACGATGATGAGGTCGATCGGACAGGGGCGGAGTCGCGGCCAGCGGCCTCCGAGGAGGCCTCCTGCCAGGATCCCGTAGATGCACGCATCAGGTGGCTTCGCGTCCGGGACCCCAGGAAGCTCGACGGCGTGGGCCTCGGAGAGGAGCAGCAGGGCGGGGAGGTAGAGGAAGGCGAAGGCGGAGCCGGCGCCTCGGAAGAACGTGGTCAGCAGGGCGGCCAGGAAGCAGGCGGCGGTGACGACGACGTTCATCGGAGCTGGTCCCTACCCTGGCTTCGTTTCGGCTGCCCGCGTGGTTTCCCGTAACGGCGCCTGGCGGTCAGCGGGAGAAGGGCCTCCAACCCGGGCGTAAGCCTTCCTTCCCGCTGCGGTTTTCTAAGAAGGGCAGGCCCCGCCCCGCCGGGCGACCGGTGCCGGCGCGCAGGGATCGTATCACTGCCCGCAGGAAAGGCAGTATCCTCCTCGTAGTGAAACGACGGACTTCTCGACCCATGTGCTCTAGCGCGGAGCGCCACCTGCCCGTAGTGGAGAGCACCTACTCCAAGGGGATGGCGCTGATTCCACGGTTTCTTTTCTTGCGGTATGGGTATAATCCTACGCCGTCCCGACTTCCGGAGTTTCGATGAATCCGCCCTTCTCAAATAGCTCATCCCGATTTCTTCCCCCGGGGGCATCACCGGTGCTGGCAGGCTGGCGCGCGGGCCTCGGCGGTGCCGTGGCGCTTGTTGGGCTGGCTGTCGCATTCGCTCCGGCGGGGGCAGGCGCCGCCCCGCTGATCACGGGTTGCTGCGACTCCCTCACCACCGTGAACTACACGAACCCCGGCTATCTCCCGCTGGTCGACGATGTCTACGACTACGTCTACAGCGGGGGAAACGTCCACGACCAGGCGGTGGCTGCACGGACCTCCGCCGCGAGCCTGACCGCCCTGCAGACCCATCTGGCCACCAACAATCCCGAGAGCGTGGTCGTCCTCTCCGGCACGCCCGACCTGTTCTTCGCCGGCCCGGGATACGATCCAAACACCACCATCAGCAGCGTCGCGGCGATGGTCGCGGCGAGCCTGAACGACCTCGCCGAGCCTATCCTCGTGGCGCCGCCGCCGGTCCTGGACCCTTGCCCGCCGACGGGGGGTCTGACCTGCGCTCAGATCGACTCCTGGCTCGCCTACCTGAGCGGCCAGTACGACAGCATCGCCGCCTATTACGACGTGGCCTTCATCGACCTCTACGCGCGCTTCGAGCAGCAGCTTCCTTATGTGGACCTCTACGGGGAGAACGGCGGCGACGGAGTTCACCCGAGCGACGAGGGCGATCAGGTGATCGCGCAGGCGGTGCTCGACGAGCTCGCCGAGGTGGTCGGGGCTCCTTGCGGCGACGGCGTCGATAACGACGGAGATGGCTTCGTGGATTTCCCTGCCGACGCGGGCTGTGACGATGCATCGGACTGGTCGGAGGGGGTACCGGTCCTGGAGTGCGATGACGGCATCGACAACGACGGGGACGGCGCCAGCGACCTGGAGGATTTTGGCTGCCACTCGCGTGGCGACCTCTCCGAGAACACCGCCCCCAACGTGATCATCTGCGATGACGGCATCGACAACGACGGGGACGGCGCCATCGATTTTCCCGAGGATCCCGGCTGCGGGCATCCC
>Ga0299912_10002105_pt1 | contig 16275 bp, 21 predicted proteins | sample RVTome_2_FD_207667 | JGI IMG/M metagenome (GOLD analysis project Ga0299912, IMG submission 207667) | Soil microbial communities from uranium-contaminated site in the Upper Colorado River Basin, Wyoming, United States - RVT95D214 (version 2) ... | reverse complement strand
CAGTCCCATCCCGTCCTTGGCCTGAAGATAAAGAAGGCCGTAGATAACACTGCCAAGCTTCTTGTCATAAGCCCGAATGAAACTGACCTCTGCCGTATTGCTGAAAAATGGCTCAAGCCTTATCCAGGCACAGACCTGGCTCTCATCATGGGCATGTGCAATGTGATTGTTGAAGAAGAGTTGTTTGACAAGTCTTTCATATCAATGTATTGCAATAATTTTGAAGAATTCAAAGAAGCTCTCGATGATTTTTCCCTGGGAAGGGTTGAAAGAATTACCGGAGTCCCCCGTGACCTGATTGAAGAATCCGCACGGATTTACGCAGTCAGCAAGCCGGCTGCGATCTTCTGGGGTTCTGGAATCACTCAATATGCTCATGGGACAGACAATGTGTATGCACTCATAAATCTCGCGATCCTTACAGCAAACATCGAGCATCCCCTTGCACTCAATCCTCTCTCGGAACAGAGCAACACCTTAGGGTCCTGCGATATGGGATGTCTGCCTGATTATTATCCCTGCTATCAGCCCGTTGGTTCACCTGATATACGGGAGAAATTCGAATCCATGTGGGAGTGTAAATTGAATCCGGACCCTGGACTTACTATTACCGAAATAATAGACGCCACACTTGCAGGAAAAGTCAAAGCACTGTATATCATTGGGTCAGACGTGGCTTCAACTATCGCTCCATCAAAAAAAGTACAAGCAGCTTTGAAGAAGGCAAAATTTGTTGTCTTCCAGGATTTATTTCTTAATGAAACAGCAAAATATGCTCATGTGATCCTTCCAGCAGCGAGTTTTGCCGAAAAAGAAGGTACCCTCATCAATACGGAAGGGAAGGCACAGGGCATCGAGAGAGCACTCGAACCTGCAGGTAATTCACGTCCTGACTGGGCAATATTGTGCGAACTGGCAAAGAGATTACAAAGTAAAGGCTTTGCATTTGGCAGTGCTGATGATATCCTTTCAGAGATATTATCAGTTATTCAGAACTTACCTGAAAAAATAGGCAGGTTCAGACTGTTCCCGCTTCAATACACACCACCGGCAGAGACAACAGATATGGATTATCCAATTATGCTGACTACAGAAAGAGACCTTTACACAGCTGGCGTCCTGTCTGAAAAGGTAGAAGGACTGAGAGGGTTGAGGACGAAAAACCATGTGCATATCAATCCCAAGGATGCTGATGACTTTGATATCTCAGACGGGGAAACAATCAGGATTATTTCACGGCATGGTTCAATAGAGAGTGATGCACGTTTAACAAGCTCAACCCCATCCGGCCTTGCGGTTATGAATCTGGAGAAAGAAAAGATCAATAAGCTTCTGAATCCAGTTCTCGATGAAATATCCAGGACACCTGAGATGAAAATCTGTGCTATCAGACTTGAAAAGATAAGGCAGAGCGGGAAATTACGAAAAAAACAAAAATTTGAGATATCTGTCTGAGGCATCCTGCATGATAAATCAGAGTACACAATTCAATCTATTATTAATTCTAAAAGATCTTAAAAGACTGTTTATATCTTTTGTTTACGTCATTCCCCGTCCGTCAATACGTAAGACGGATGATCGGGGAATCCAGAGAAAAGAACTGGATTATCCGGTCAACCCGGATAATGACAAGTATTGAAATAAAATTCACTATGAATAAGACAATGCTTGCAATCCTGAAGATCCTTGACAAACAGTCTGATAAGATACTCGGCTCAAGAGAACTGTCAAGGCAATTGAAACCGCACGGAATCGATCTCACTGAAAGGACCGTTCGATACCATCTCAAAATTCTCGATGAGAGGGGTTTTACAAAGGTATTCGGCAAGGAGGGAAGGATGATTACCCGGAAAGGCAAAGAAGAGCTATCGCAGGCACTTGTGTCCGAGAAGGTCGGTTTTGTGATAAGCAAAATCGAGACGCTCTCTTATCTTACAAACCTCGACCTTGAGAAAAACGAGGGCGACATCATCCTTAACGTCTCCTATTTCCCTGAGGAAAAACTCAAGGATGCATTGCGGATAATGAAGCCTGTTTTTTCATCACCTTACATTATGTCCGATAAAGTTGTGTTACACAGGAGCGGTGAAAAAGTTGGTGATGTGTTTGTCCCGGAAGGTCAGGTGGGTTTCGGTACTGTGTGCAGTGTTACCATAAACGGAATTTTTCTCAAAGCAGGAATTCCGGTCACGTCAAAGTTCGGGGGTGTACTGCAGATAGAGGAATCCGAGCCATCAAGGTTCACAGCCCTTATAAGCTATGAAGGTTCATCTCTCGACCCGCTTGAAATATTTATCAAGAGCAGGATGACGGACGTCACAGGTGCTGTAGAAAATCATTCAGGAAAAATACTTGCAAGCTTCAGGGAAATACCGGTTGTCAGCATTGAAAGGGCAAAGGAATTGAGTGCTCTGATGAAGGGAAAAGGCATAGGGGGTATTCTCCTCATCGGCAATCCAAACCAGCCGCTTCTTGAAATGCCGGTAGGACTTGATAAGACGGGGATGATTATCGTCGGCGGACTGAACCCGGTTGCTGCTCTTGAAGAATCAGGTATAACATCAGTGACGAAAGCAATGTCGACCCTTTACGGGTTTTCTGCACTGGTCAGATTCAGTGAACTGCTCTAAATACTGTATGTTTATTAAGTAAGTATTTGTCATCCTCCGGCTTGACCGGGGGATCTATAACCTCTTGAAAAGACTGGATTCCCCGATCAAGTCGGGGAATGACAGATTATATAAGGCATAGTTTATAAACAGACTCTAAATAGTATTAATCCATTGTCCATTTTTCAAATATATAAAATGTATAACTCCGGGCAACGGAAACTCTTATGCTGACGTTTGCTTTTTTTATAAACAATTTACTATACTAAATTACTAAACATTTGGAGGTACTAAGGAATGAATATCACAGATAAGGCTGCGGAAAAGGCTAAGACAGTATTGTCCAGTGAAGGCAAAGCGGACTGGGGCATCAGAATATTTGTTGCCGGCGAAAGCTGCTGCGGGCCCTCTTATGGTCTTGATTTGCAGGAAGAGCAAATGCCCGAAGATGAGGTGGTTGAGAAAAATGGCCTGAAGGTTTTTATGGATAAACAGACCCTGGAAACCCTTACAGGAAGAGAGCTCGATTACTATGTCGGCGAAGAGGGCGAAGGGTTTATCTTTAAAGGTGGAGTTTCAGCCTGCAGTCCTGGCGGTTCAGCCTGCGGCTCAGGTGATTCAGGATGCAGTTCCTGCGGCTAAGGAATTCATTGTAAATCAATGTTCCCGATTCACAGGCCAAGGAGATTAAGGAAAAACGAAACGATCAGGAGGATGGTGAGGGAGACCTCCCTTTCTCCTGATAATTTTATCTACCCCCTTTTTGTTATCTTCGGCAAAGGTGTGAGAAAAGAGATTTCATCGATGCCGGGGTGCTTTCAGGAATCGGTCGACAAGGTAGTCAAGCACGCAAAAGAAGTCCATTCGCTCGGCATCCCTTCTATTCTCCTCTTCGGTATCCCCGAACATAAGGACGAAATCGGCTCAGGCGCATATGACGAGCACGGTGTTGTACAGAAGGCGGTCAGGGCGATTAAGGATAAAGTCCCCGGGCTGTTCGTTATCACCGATGTATGCATGTGTGAATATACCAGCCACGGCCACTGTGGGATCATAAAGGACGGAGACGTGCAGAACGACCAGACCATCGAGCTGCTGGCAAAGGAGGCTGTTTCTCATGCCAGGGCCGGGGCAAATATGGTCGCCCCATCCGATATGATGGACGGAAGGGTTGAAGCGATCCGGATTGCGCTTGATGACGAGGGATTCTCAGATATCCCGATCATGTCTTATGCGGCGAAATATGCATCGGCATTCTACGGACCTTTCAGGGAAGCGGCAGAATCTACCCCTCAGTTCGGTGACAGGCGTTCGTACCAGATGGATCCTGCAAACAGGAGGGAGGCGTTGAAAGAGGTTGCGCTCGACATTGAGGAAGGCGCTGATATTATTATGGTAAAACCAGCCCTTTCTTATCTTGATATTATCTCTGATGTGAAAGACGCTTTTGATATTCCTGTTGCAGCATACAATGTAAGCGGAGAATACTCCCTTGTAAAGGCTGCGGGAAAACTCGGATGGATTGACGAAAAGCGCGTCATGATGGAGATACTCACCTCGATCAAACGGGCAGGTGCCAACCTGATCCTCACCTATTTTGCAAAAGAAGCCGCAAAGATTTTAAATAAATAAGAACACTGTGCGACTTCAACCTTTAATATCAATTCCCTTCAATTATTAAAGAATTAATCCTTTGATGTCTTTAAAAGGGGAATGAATTATGCCTATCGGTTTATATCTGATTTCTTCCATTGTCATACCCTTTATTTCTCCGCTATTTCTCTCTTGCCCTGTCGTGGGCATAATTGGGGTCTGCCCTTGATCATTGACATTATTGACGTTGATTCTTTCTCCTATCCCTTCGAGAATCTCCTGTCTTCCCTAAGTCGTTTCAATATCCTTTTATATTGATGCGTCACAGCCGATGGACTCAGCCCCCCTGCTATCTCTGCTGTCTCTCTATTGAATGCAGAGGTCTCCCTAAGGATCCGGCGTTGGTTTGTCAAGCTTCAAGGGCAGACCCCCAGACTCTTGTCTCTGCAAAATCATCTCTAATACCTTCCAAATCGGCCAGAATTTCAGCCTCTTTGAGATTTATTTGGACCAAGCGAAAAGTTGCCATTGTTGTTAATTTCCCTTATCCTTTTTTACTTGTACTATGCACAATTATATCAGGTTTCAGAGGGGAGCATTTCAGGAAGGAGTCTTGCCTAATATTTACGAAAGGTACTCTATTCTTTTCGTTCTCCGATAATGAGAACTGTTTCCGGTAGATACTTTATAACAATATTCTTAAACCCTGTTTCTGCCAACCAGCGTTTCATCTCTCTGGGACTGTAACACCGGCCTTTTTCTGTTCCAACAAGCATGTTCACTGAGAATAGTGCGCTATGGGGCGGCGCGGTTCGCGTCTCGTTGATGGGGAATTCCTGCACCACAACCCTGCCACCAGGATTAATAGCTGGGTTACATTTACGAAGGAGAGCGATATTCTCTTCTGCGGAAAAGGCATGGAAGATCTGGCTCAACAGAATGAGATCATACCCGGAACCAATGCCGTCAACATGAAAGTCGCCGGCAATGAATCTGATCCCTCTCACGCCCTCACGATGGGCGACTTTTTTGGCAATTTTAATTGTCTCGGGAAGGTCAAAGATGGTTGATTTGACCCCTTTCTTTGCCATGGCAATAGCGTTCGTGCCCGGTCCTCCTCCCAGGTCAAGCATTGTTTTTACACTTTTAAGTCCTAATGCTTTGGATAGACTTTCTGTGCGGAGTACTGCCAGGTTATGCATTCCCATGATGAATGACTTGTGATCAAAGCCACGCCGTGCAGGGCGGCCTTTCCTGACCACTTCATCAAAAGCAGAAAAGTTCTGCCACATGGTAGAAGCATGTTTGACGATATCTCCCTGGAAAAAATGGGAACCTTTTACCAAATAGCGATTGCTTACGGGAGAATTCCGGTAACTGCCCATCCTGCTCTTACTGAGAAGTCCGATGCCTGTAAGAGCATCAAGCAGTATTTCTGTTGCCCGTGGGTCAATTTTCAGCTTTCTTGCAATCTCCGTTGCAGATGATGCTTTTTTAAGGTTGTCAAATACCCTGAGGTTATTTGCTGTTAATATAACCCTTGATGAGATGAATCCCAGATAGAGCTTTCTCAGTCCTGCCAAATCATCCGGCACCATTTTTGTCCCTCCCATGTGATCAGTTATCCTTTGTATCCTATTATAAATAATCCGGCACAACGATTCTATAAGTCTCCGGTAGGTGGCAGGAATATTCCGGAAGTCCCCTCTTGACTTAATTATGGGCATATGCCTATAATTAACCTATGCCAAGACCGAAGAAATACCGCTGTATCAAATGCAAGCCTGATGCTAACTATTTTAAGCCGAGAGGCATTCCGCTAGTCGACCTTGAGGAGATATCATTGACCCCTGATGAAATCGAGGCTATCAGTCTTGCCGACTATGAAGAGCTTTATCATGAAGAAGCAGCGATGAAAATGAAGATATCAAGGCAGACGTTCGGAAGAATTTTGAATGGTGCACACAAAAAAGTTGCTGAATGCCTTTTAAAAGGGAAGGCATTGAAAATAGAGACTCAAAAAAAGGAGGAGTAAAGATGAAGATATGTTTCCCGGTATCAAAAGTCAATGGCATGGAGAGCGAGGTTTACGGTCATTTCGGATCCGCACCCGCATTTCTCGTTATCGAGACGGACAGTAACACCATAACAACGATTAATAACAGGGATCAGCATCATGTACATGGAGCGTGCAATCCGATGAAAGCCCTGAACAATCAAAATGTCGATGCAATAGTGGTTGGCGGAATCGGTGCAGGTGCATTGAGCAGGCTGAATCAACTGGGGATTAAGGTTTTTCAGGCCCAGGCACCAACTGTAAAAGAGAATATAGAAATGTTGAAAGCTCAAATCCTATCCGAATTCACACTGTCACACTGTTGCTCCGGACATGCTCATATCGGTGGGTGTGGACATTAATGTAAACGATTCGAATTTGCTCGTTTTCTCCCCCTTTGGAAAAGGGGGATGAAGGGGGATTTTAAGAAAAAATGTCTTAATGAATTATTCAGAAAATCTCCCATAACCCCTCTTTGCCAAAGAGGGGAATTTTCAAGTCAATGAGAATATTGAAAACAAATATGCGATAAATTTACAAAGGAGGATTTTATGGCAAAGAAAAGAATTGCAATTATTGCATGTAAAAACATCAAGGGTATCAGTTGCGTTGGCGGCTGTCTGAAGTGTTTTAAAGGAATAGCTGAGAAAGCTGGAGAGTATGAGCGCTGGAAGGATTATGACATTGAAGTTGTCGGCATGGATGACTGTGGCGGCTGCCCAGGTATACTCATGCCGAAGGTTGCTTTGATGATGGATATGGGGAAATTGTATGAAAGGGATTTTGATGCTATTCACCTTGGGACTTGTATAATGAAGGCTACACAAACTGCAAAATGCCCGATTGATGTTGAAGACATCAAAAAGAAGATCGAAACAAAGTTTAACAAAGAGGTAATCTTAGGCACGCATCCTTATGCGTAGTTGATTGATTAACTTTGTTAAATACTTAATACGGTGAGAGTAATCATCCTCGGAATAGGGAATTTACTGCGCTCTGACGATGGGGTAGGGTTGCATGTAATCGAGATGCTCAGAAATGAGCATTTAGGTGATAATGTTCATCTTATAGAAGGGTTATCCAATCTTGACATCCTTGAAGCACTAAAGGGATATGAAAAGATAATCATTGTTGACGCAATGCTGAGCAGCGGCAAGCCGGGGACAATTTATCAACTTTCCCTGGAAGATTTCAAAGAAAAACAGACTGTCCATTCTTTCTCAACCCATCTGAATATGGATTTCCATACCATGCTTGAATTCGGTAAAAAACTATTCCCTGAAAAAACTCCTGAGGATATTATAATTATCGCAGTTGAGGCAGAAGACATAACAACTATTTCCGATAAGTGCACGCCGAAGGTCGAACAAGCAATACCAAAGGCTGTTGATATAATTAAGGGATTGCTGCAACCAGTTTAAACAATTCCGGATATTCATTTTTTGTGAGGAACACATCTTCCTTTAAAAGCCGTAGTCCCTCCGGAATATATTTTAAAAAATATTTCTTGCCTTTAGTCATGGACAAAAAACCGTATGCTCCAAGGGCCTGCATGTGGCGCTGAAGGCGGCAGGGAAGTACGGTTTCCCCAAAATTATTTACACTGAACCATCGGGCATTTTCTGACATTTTATTTATGTAATAATCCAACAGCCTTGCTCTTGTATTATCATTAAGACGATAGTAAGGATCCCATAACAGGGATACGACATCATAGGTAGACGGGCCTATCCTTGCTCCCTGATAATCCAGAACCCTCGGTATCCCCCCTTTTGTAATCATGATATTCTGTGACTGAAAATCGCGGTGGATTATCGTCTTAGAAAAAGAGTTAACCTTTACAGCCAGTCTGTGAAACTCATCAGTTAGAGATGAAAGATTATTTAGGCTGATATTTCTGACACCTTCAACAAATCTTTCAATAAAATAGTTCGTTTCCCATCGGAGATATTCATAATCAAAAATCCTGTTTTGAAGCAGTGGACATTCCGATATATGTTCGGTCACGCCAGTATGGAATGAAATCAGGATATCAATAGCTTTCCTGTACACGTTTTCTATTTGAACCTGTTCACGCGGACATTTCAACCAGCTGTATAGAGACAGGTCACCGAGGTCTTCGAATAATGCACTTTTGTTGTCAGGTTTCACTTCCAGTAATTCAGGAACAGGGACGGAATATTGCTGGAAAAAGCGCGTGTATTCAATATGCCTATAGAAATCAGGGTCATCCTGGAGACACTGCATGAGTACTGCCGGGTTATTTTCTCTTTTAACCCTGTAGTATTTCCTGTCCGATCCGCCTGTGCCGATGAGGATAGCACTTCCTTCGGTTACACAGAATATTTCTGATTCATCGAGGTCTATTTTGAAATCAGGGCCGAGTATGCAATTTTCGAATGACCATCCCACCATCCCCCCCTTACTAAGGGAGAATTCAGTTACTTTATCTTCTATGTCTTCAATTTCTATCTTAGTTCCTGGCAGCACAATACAATTTTTTAGAGTGATATTTTGCTTGAGCACATTTTCACCAGAAAATACCCTCCTCCCCCCCTGACTAAAGGGAGGTAAGGTGGGATTACTTTCACTTTCAATCACAACATATCCATCCATCTCAATACGGTTACAGCCAGTTACTGATGGATGTATATAAACCGATTCCCCATTTTTTCTTAACTTATGTATGACAGCTTTAGCATAAGAAGCCGGTGTACCGATGTCACTCCAGTAACATCCGCTTACATCGAATATCCCGATTTTATGACCTGCAGCGATGGCTTTCCACCAGGCATCAACGACACTGGAAATACTTGAAGGTAAAAAAGAGAGGAATTCAGGCTGATACACTGCAATGCCGGTAAAGGCTAAATTTTTTGATGTTTCTGATTGTATTTCTGTGACTGTCCTGATGCCTTTGAGAAAACCTTCTTCGTCTACAATAAGACTGTTGAATTCAGGATAGTCATGCACTGCAAGGGTTGCAACATTTTGGGATGAAAGATGATAATCGAGTAATTTTTTTAGATCTATATCAGATATAATATCCGAATTGTGGACGAGGAAAGTGCTGTTTTTGAGAATAGACTCCGCATTTTTCAGAGCACCACCGGTACCAAGAATAGGATCTTCGGAAAAGAGTTTAACCCTATTGCTGAAAGCAGACTGTTTGATCCAGGTCTCTATCATAATTTTTTTATGATGGAGATTTATTCCTATTGTATCAACAGGTAAAGCTGATACCTTTTCAAGGACGGATTCCAAGACAGGTTTTCCAAGAACGGGGATGAGAGGCTTAGGGATATGATTTGTGATCGGCCTTAATCTTTCTCCAAGGCCGGCAGCAAGGATGAATATTGATAATTGCATCTACCCTTTTAATTCCACCCTTGGTAAGGGGGGATACAGAGGGGCGGATTTTCCCTTGATAAGGGAGGACAAAGAGGGGTGGTCTTTATATTTAGAATTAAGATCATTAATACCTCAAATACCTTTTTCTGAACTTCTTATTAAATTCTAAACACTGCTCCTGCCACCACTCTTCCATATGATCGAGATCCTCTCCATTGTCGATACCTTTTCTTAACCTGTCTGTCCCTGCAATGATATCAATCGGCATCTTCTCTGTTTCGTACTCATATGGAGGCTGTTTCCATGCGAAATGTTCAGGATAAAGATCATGTACCGTTTTAAGTATGGCAACTCCTGTCTTGAAGGGTTTGAATTTCTCCCTATTAATAATATGTATCTGTGCACCTCCGCAAAGTTTGCCTGCATGTTTTTGAAAAGTTGGCTGGAAATACATAGGTCTGAAAACAACACCGGAGAGTTTGAATTCCCTGAGGTGATATGCCAATCTGTCGGGTGCTATGAACGGAGCACCGAATATTTCAAACGGACGTGTTGTCCCCCTTCCTTCACTGATATTCGTACCCTCAAGCAGGCACATGCCCGGATAAACAATAGCGGTATCCAGCGTCGGCATATTCGGAGAAGGCATAATCCATGGCAAATTTGTTTCGTCAAACCATATCTTCCTTTTCCAGCCTTGCATCGGGATAACATGAAAATCCAGAGAAGGATAAAATTCATTCCATAAATAATTGCCTATCTCTCCAATGGTCATGCCATGACGTATTGGCAGAGGACGTAGTCCCACAAACGAAGCAAAAGCCATATCCAGGACAGGGCCTTCAGTAATATGGCCACCAATAGGATTGGGTCTGTCGAGAATAACTGCTGATTTATCCAATTCCATACACGCCTGCATGCAGAGATCCATCGTCCAGATAAAGGTATAATAACGGGAACCCATATCCTGCAAGTCTATTATCAACACATCGATATCTTTCACCATCGAAGGTTTGGGTTTCCTGGTATTTCCGTAAAGACTGAAAACCGGAAGCCGTGTGCGTGTGTCCAAAAACCCTTCCCACTCAACCATATTATCCTGCGTCTCACCACGGATTCCATGCTGCGGGCCAAATAAAACTCTTAATTCGAATTTTTTTGATTTAACCTGAAAATCCCCCCTCCCCCCCTTTGCTAAAGGGGGGTAAGGGGGGATTATGTTCATTGCATTTTTTGCTGATGTGTGACATAAATATTTCAAAAAAATATCGACTGCATGTTTGAGTCTTTTATTCACAGATGCAGGATGTACAAGGAGGCCAACCCTCGAGCCTTTTAATTTTTGGGGCCAGTGTTTTTCTATTAAATCAAGTCCGACTCGAATTGGCTGATCAATCATCTTCTTCAATAACGTAACTTACCTTAATATCCATATCTTTTCGCAAGGAATGGTGAACAGAACAGTATTTTTCCTGAGAAAGGGAGATTGCCCTGTCAAGCTTTTTCGGGGTAAGACCTTTCCCTGCAATTCGGATTTTCATATGAACTGTTTTAAAATATTTAGGGGGGACAGGGTTTCTTTCGCCAATGGTTTCAATATCAAACCTCTTTATATCTACCTTCATCTTCTTCAGGAATAATACTACATCTATAGCCAGACAACCCGGTAGGCTCATCAAAAGGCTGTCGGTCGGTATGCAACCTTCTTTTGCGTCAGCATCAAAATCAATTGCATATCCACGAATCCTTGCAGTAAAAACCAGATCTTTTTCCCAGGTTAAAATTCCCCTGCTTGTATTGGCTACGGTTTCTTTGTAACCCTCTTCTTCTAATGATTTTTTTAAATCAGTGACAGAACCATCGGAGTTTTTTACTTCCATATTGTTTATTCTCCTTTAAAAAGTGGTTATAAAATAATACATATTATAACGAATGATGCAATCGTACTTCTGTTTAAGTGGATTCCTCAGTCTTTCAGATAAAGCTTTAGCCATATTATGGAAATCTGAAGTTAGCCTCAAATCTATATGGATAAGGAGTCCTTTATTTATAGGTTTAGAAAAGGAAAACAGATTTTAGATTATGTTATCATAACGTACGCTTTGAGAAAGAATTATTTAATGATATAAAATAGCTTTAAATACTTTATTAGGAGTGCCAAGCAAAGATGTCGTTGGTTAAATTAGACACAACTGGTCTCAGATGTCCTCAGCCAGTACTGAAAATTGCTGAAAAATCAACTGATATGCAGTCCGGCGATATTCTTGAAGTAATAGGGGATTGTCTAACCTTTGAGAGAGATATCCGTGCCTGGTGTAAGAGGTTGAAGAAAACGCTTATATTTATTAGGAATGAAGGCGCCAGCAGAATCAGGTGTCAGATACAGTTTTAGATGATTATTCGGTTTCTTGACTCCGGAAAGGAGGATGTCCTCATTTCCTTCTCCCTTATGGGATGGTATCAACCGAGGCGAATTGAGGCTCATGCAATGGGAGTAAAATATCAGCAATTTCTTTGACTTTCAGCACGATATCATATGCCTCATAAACATTGACGTGGGTTCCGGGAGGTATTACTTCCATTTCCATTGCCCTGATTTTTGGCGGGGGATTAAAATTTTCCATGAGTAAGCAAAATCCTGTTATAGCTGCTTTCCCCTGGGCTGTATCTACGATTACCGTCATCCCTCCCTCGGTATGCGCAGGAGTATGAATGACCTTGATGCCGGGAAGAATTTCTGTATCTCCAGTGAGAGGTTTTATCTGACCTTTTTCTCCACGTCCAGAATAAAATCTTCATTGTAACGGAAATCCAGCGGATGTGGGTTGTGTATCCTCTCTAATTCTTTTTTGTGAACATAGATAATGGCGTTGACACACTTGTCGTCGTTCTCGCAAGGGTCGTTATGGAGATGGGACCAAACTGCCGGTAAGAAGTAATAAGGAACCCTGTTGATTTAACACATTAAAGACTCCATTTCAAAAATGTACAAGGCCTCTTTATTCCTCACTCTTTATTTTTCATTAATTATCGAGAAGCCGGTTAGTATTCATAGGGCACCGGATACCATTTGACAAAAGAGTTCGGCGAAAAATAAAATATATTGAGACTCAATCTCAATGCGACAAAAAATATTCAGGCAATTCCTTGAGTTAAGAGGACAGCGTTTAACAAAGGAGAGGAACGCCGTCCTGCAGAAAGCTTTTGCATGCAAGGGCCATTTCGACCCGGAAAATCTTTATCTGGATATGAAGAAGAGGGGCATGAAGGCATCGAGGGCATCTGTATACAGAACATTGAACCTGTTGTGCGAATGCGGACTCGTGGAAAAAGTCAGCAAAACAGATCATGGTACTATTTATGAACACACCTTTGGTCACCAACACCATGACCATATGGTGTGTATCAATTGCGGGAAAGTCATAGAGTTTTATTCAGAAAGCCTCGAAAAACTCCAGGCAGAAATATGCAGGGAGCGGGACTTTCAGGGGAAAAGCCATACTCTTGAGATTCGAGGATATTGCAGACACTGTCAGATAGGACGAAATATTTCAGAAGGAGATGGCTCGCATGGGTAAAGATATAATTCCATTGATCTTGCTTAAAGAAGGTGAAGAAGGGATAATCCAGTCAGTTTCAGGCGGACTTGGACTTATCGGCAGGCTTGCTTCGATGGGGCTGACTTCCGGTATGAGGGTTAAGGTGGTCAGAAACATCGGCGGCCCTTTGATAGTTACTACCAATGGGATAAGGATAGCCATCGGAAGGGGACAGTCCCAGAAAATAGTTGTCAGGCGTCTTATCGCTGCAAGAGAGAAGGCAGATCTCGCATAATGGCAGGCACAGACCTCCTGGTTGCGCTTGCCGGACAGCCGAACGTTGGTAAATCAACGGTCTTCAATCTTTTAACGGGCTTATCTCAGCATGTCGGAAACTGGCCCGGCAAAACGGTTGAGAAAAAGGAAGGCTTCTATGTTACGGACGGAAGAAAGATAAAAATCGTCGATCTTCCCGGTAGCTACAGCTTAACGGCTTACTCTGAAGAAGAGAAAATAGCGAGGGACTTTATCATTAATGAACGGCCTGACGCGATTGTTCTCATAGCCAATGCATCGGCAGTAGAAAGAAGTCTTTATCTCCTTGCAGAGTTCCTCCTTTTGAATGTCCCGGTCATTGTTGCCCTGAATATGATGGATGTAGCGGAGCGGCAGGGAATCCGCATAGATGTCGGTCTGCTTGAAAAATACCTCGGAGTCCCTGTTGTCCCGATGGTCGCTTCAAAAAACCAGGGTATCAAGCTATTGGTCTCGGCGATCCTCATGCCTGTAATGAGTCCGAGCAGACCCAGGACAGCATTCCAGTCTCCACCTGAGAGACGGAGGAGGGCACGCCATGGACAGCCCAGAAAAACGAGCGCTCCGATCATGGCAAAAATTCCCAAGTAATATTGTTTTCAATAGCTTTTATCAATAGGCTACACCGGTTTTTTAAACACCGTGAAATAGAAAAATTTTTTACTTATAGCAGAAGATAGAGCATACGAGTTAAAATAAAACGTTTGTCTTTTTCGAGGATTCAATATTTTTTGTTAAAGAAGCGAGGAGATTATGAAACTGGATGAAATAATCATAACAAAAGCAATTGTTGAGCGGTTCTTCCGGAAGTTCCTTGATCATGTGCAAACCGATGTGGCTATCGTGGGAGGCGGGCCATCAGGATTGGTGGCAGGATATTTTCTCGCAAAGGCCGGACAGAATGTTGTCCTCTACGAACGCAAACTCAGTGTGGGAGGCGGCATGTGGGGAGGCGGCATGCTGTTTAATGAAATTGTAGTGCAAGAAGACGCGGTAAGACTTCTTGAGGAATTCGGAATTACATACCGCACGATTCAAAAAAATTATTATACTGCTGATTCCGTCGAGGCAATTTCGACCCTCATTTCCAGAGCTGTGAAAGCGGGTTTGACAATCTTTAATGGCATCAGCGCCGAGGATGTCTTGATGCGTAAGTCGAGGGTAACAGGTCTGGTTCTGAACTGGTCCGCAGTAGAGATGGCACGCCTTCATGTTGATCCCCTTGCTGTCCGTTCGCAATTCATTGTGGACGCTACAGGCCATGAAACCTCGGTGGTCAGGCTGGTTCAGAACAAAGTACCGGGAAAGCTGAAAACGCCCAGCGGCAAGATCGAGGGTGAGAAATCGATGTGGTCCGATAAGGCCGAAAGCCTTACGCTCAGGAATACACGAGAGGTATTTCCGGGTTTATATGTAGCAGGAATGGCAGCAAATGCAACGTTCGGAGGTCCTCGCATGGGGCCGATTTTCGGAGGAATGCTCCTTTCCGGAGAAAAAGTGGCAAACATGCTCTTGCATGCACTCTCACCGAAATCCAGATAATCAGTGAGCTGCAGGAAAGGTTTTTTCAAATCTCAATAATGGTTCCGGTGTGAAGATGCCGCAGCCTCTCTCCAAGCACGCTTTTGAGAACAGCATACGCTTTTTGGCCTGTGCAATGTCCTGTATAGATCGACTGAACCGGATAATCGAGAATTTTCCTCGCGATGTTCTGAATTTCACTTTTACTTCCCGCCATGGTGTTAAGCTTCGGCAGGCCTATCAAATGAAAACCGCCTATGACTGCCTTAACAGGCATTCCGCTTAATTTCTTTACAACTGTATTAATCATAATTTTGAGAAAATGAATCTGAAGCGTCTGTGTCAAAGAGGATCGTTTTTCGATTGAAGGATATGTGCAATGATAATCCATGTTCGGCGATCAGACCATCTTTATCATCTGTCCGTGTATTCTCAATCAGGGTAGTAATTTTCATAAAGCTCTATCCCTTTTTAAGCCTGTCAGAGGCTTGATGTCTAAAACTGGTGTCCTGTCCACCATATCCAGACCTGTTACATGAAGGATATTTTCTTCTCTATTAACGACTCTCAAAACTGACATGCCTATCGGGTTGGGTCTCATGGGTGAACAGGTACTGAAGACGCCGAGTCGCTCATTGCGATGGGGAGGTGTCTGGATCAGATGGGATACAGCAAACTCCGGACTTCGATGAAAATAAAAAATCACTATTATATCCTGTCCCTTTTGAATATCCTTCAGGCCTTTCATATACTCTTCATCAATTATTATCTCCCCCCCGACTTCAGAAATTGTCCAATGCCGGGGAACTGTCGGGGCATCAGTTTTTATAAAACCTATTGTCTTGAATTCAATGTTCATATAATTCCTCGCCATCAAACGAGCATTGATCGATAACTATATACCATAATAGAAACTTTTTAACAGGAAAAACACCGCTTTTTTTCAGTCGACTTTCTGGTCCGGCAATATGGCAGTAACTTGCTGGTGCTGTCTACCGCTTCAGTGTGACCCAATCGGTTCCCTTGAATGTCTCATTAAACATTTTTTGACAATCGAAGATCAGAGACGTAAACTTGAGATGCGTCCCGTTTATATGGCAGATGAAGGAGAGGCTTTCCGGTCAATGGTTTATCTCTGCGACAAGAGCAGGTCTGATGGTTCATGCACGGCTCGGGATAGCGGCTGAGAATTCCGGAAAGCTTGTTTCCATGGTCCGTCAGCAGGCAAAGGAACTGGCAGAGCAAGAAAAAATGGACTTTATCCTGATTGACGGACCACCAGGCATCGGTT
>Ga0299912_10002104_pt1 | contig 16276 bp, 12 predicted proteins | sample RVTome_2_FD_207667 | JGI IMG/M metagenome (GOLD analysis project Ga0299912, IMG submission 207667) | Soil microbial communities from uranium-contaminated site in the Upper Colorado River Basin, Wyoming, United States - RVT95D214 (version 2) ... | reverse complement strand
GGATCGGCGCCTACTACCTTGTCTATGGCGTGCCCTTCTTCTTCGGCGCCCTCTTCATCGGCATGTCCTTCATCGCGCTGGAAGCCAAGATCTACCAGATCTACTTCTGGAATATGCTGGGAAGCGGAGTTGGCGGACTCCTCATCCTCCTGCTCATGTACGCGCTTCCGCCCGACAGTCTCGTCATTCCCGTAATGCTCATCGCGTTCGTCTCCAACATACTCTGCTCTCTGTCCAGGGACCCGCTCACGCAGCGCCTGGTTATCCCGGGGCGCATCCTTTTGGCGTCGACGGCTCTTCTCGCGGTTTCCGTCACCGCAATGTTCATCTGGGGGGAGATCCGCGTATCGGAGTACAAGTCCATCAGCTACATACGCAAATACCCCGACGTGACCGAGGTTCACCGCTCGTTCAGTCCCGTTGGGGAGATGACGGTGTATGCCAGCCCTTCGCTGCATTTCGCGCCGGGCCTGAGCGATGTTGCCGTACTTAAGATGGCGGAGATGCCCAATCAGCCCTTCTGGGGCTTGTATATCGACGGCAACGGTCCCATCGGGGTCATGGGGAAGATAAGCGAGAACGAGGCGGATTACATGGATTTTCTTCCCATGGCCGCTCCCTACGCCATCCTGAACGAGCCCAGGGTTCTCCTCGTAAACCTCGCCGGCGGTATCAGCGCCCAGGTGGCCAAATCCAAGGCGGCAAAATCCGTCACGATCGTGGAGCAGAATCCCGAATTGATGAAGCTGATGAGGGATGATCCGCGCATCGCCGCCTTTAATGGCAGGCTGTTCGAGGATCCCTTTTTCGACATCCGGCTGGGAGAGGCGCGGGCGTATTGCGTCGAGCACCCCGCGGAATTCGATCTTGTAGAAATAAGCCTCATCGATTCGATCGGGCTCTCGGACAGCGGCGGCTACCCCGTGCAGGAGAATTACACGTACACAAGCGAGGCTATTGCCGAGTACATGGGAAGCCTCAGGGACAATGGGATGCTGTCGATCACGGTGTGGAACAGGCTGAATCCGCCGCGCAACGTGCTGAAACTCCTCTCCACGATCGTCGCTTCCCTGCGCTCACAAGGCGTGGAAAATCCTGAGAACCGGATCGTGATGTTCGACCTGTTCCTTTCGACCGCGACGGTGCTGATCAAGAAGACGGATTTCACGGAAGGGGAAGTCTACGATCTCAAGCAGTTCGCGCGGCAGAAGTCCTTCACCCTGGATTACTGCCCCGGCATCGAGCCGAATGCCAAGGATCTTTCCCTGATCCTGTCCACCTATAAGAACCACTTCCAGCTCAACAAGCAGGTCAAGGAGAACGTGGACTTCGCCCCGAGCGACTTCTACAGCCTTGCCCTGGCGGAGATGCTGGCGGGACGGCAGGATCGGCTGTACGGGGAATATGTATTCGATATCCGGCCCATGTACGATTATCGCCCGTACTACAGCGGCTTCCTCAAGCTGGACAAGGTTTTCTCCTACCTGGACCAGATCCAGGACGTGAGCGAGGATTGGGGGTACCTCCTGAATCTCGGCATCCTCGTTCAGGCATTCATCCTCGGCATCCTGATCATCCTGATGCCCGTGGTGGGCAGGTGGAGGGAGCTGTTCAAGCGCCGGAAGGGGACCCTGGGCGTGATTTTCTATTTCGCGTGTCTCGGCCTCGGCTACATGATGGTGGAGATCTTCCTGATTCAGCGGCTTGTGTTCATACTCAATGACCCCATCTTCTCCGTGTCCATCGTCATCACCGCCATGCTCATCCTCTCGGGCGTCGGCAACCTCGTGGCAAGCAGGTTGTCCAAATCCCGCCTCATCGTCACCCGGATCGCATGCATCGCCATCGTGGCGACCATCCTTTTCTACATCTTCGGCCTGTCCCAGGTCCTGAACGTCTTCCGCGACCAGTCCATGTTCGTCCGCATCCTGGTGGCGGTCGGCGTCATCGCCCCCAGCGCGTTTTTCCTCGGCGTGCCGTATCCCAACGGGCTGGACGCCCTCACTCAGGCCAGGCCCGGGCTCCTGCCGTGGGCATGGGGTATGAACGGCGGTTTGTCGGTAGCGGGAACCGCCCTGGCGTGGACTCTCACGGCTTCCGCGGGATTCAACGTGCTATTGATCTGTGTGATCGTGGTGTATGGCGCGGTCGGGATTCTCTACCCCGTGAACGAAATGCAGGGATAAATCAGTAGCCGAGCTCCGCGGGAGAGGTGCGCATCACCTCGATCACGTCGGCGCGGCGGAGGTAGCTGTAAAGCTCCTTTGTGCCGTAATAGCGGTTCCTGCCGACCATGCTGATGCCGTCGTCGTAGCGGAAGCTGTTGCTGCCCCAGTCGCTTGGGATTGGATCGTAGACGACGAAGTACTGCCTGTCCGTCGAATATCCCTTGATGATGACGTAGTGTCCGACCGCGTCGTAGTAATACCTGCCGAACATGTCGTTTTCCCAATACTTGTTCAGCTTCGGGCCGCCGCTGTTGTAGAGGACGATGGCGATGTTGCTGCGGTCGATGATGTCGATGATATCCTGGACGGCATAAGTCCTCAGCAGTCTGGTGTCCGTCCTGTTTTTTTTCATCGAGTTTATGAGGTCTTCGAAGCTCGTTGCTCCGTCCTTTACCCAGCCGATATCATTGCGGACCGTGGAAACCGGGACGTATACGCCGGTTGCCCAGGATATCGCCATGGCCGCGACCGTGGGGCCGCAGTTTGATTGCTTGCCGGTGTCGAACTGGGTTCTGTACCAGTTCATATCGGATCTGTCCGAGTGCTTGGATTCCACGGGGCTCACGAATACGTAGTAATCGCGGACTATACCGTCCTTTTCCGCCTCGAACCTGAAGAAACCCGGGCGCGTGGCCCGGTACGTGGTGCTGTCCCCGTTCGTGCTTACCTCCACCATGGGAATATCGAGCTTCCCATACGGCGTGGAGTCGGTCTTCACCGTTCCCGTAACCGTGAATGTTTGTTCCATGCTCTCCAGCGTCAGGAAAAACTGCGAGACATTCTGGTAGGTTGCCGGATGCGGAACATCGATAAGCACTTCGTCCGCCGAGTAGGTGCGGCCGTCGCCGTCAACGGCGGCCAATGTCACGGTGTAGGTCCCGGGCTTGTCGTACGTCCAGAACGTGGTCGGGCGGAAAGACTTGCGGCCATTGCCGAGGTTCCATTCCCAGCGCTTGAAATCCACGTTTGGGGGGGACTTGAGGGAGAAATGGGCCGTAACGGCATTACCATCGCGCTGCAGCTCTACCTGTATCCGCAAGGGTACGCCGGATTCCACGCGCTTGACCGGGATGCTTGCGGCCGTAAGCCTCTGGGTCTGGTATGCGGCCGCGGGAGTGATTTTCTTTTCCGCCGTCAGGGACGGGATCTTTATGATCGTGCCTTCCTTGATGCGGTTGATATCGGGGATGCGGTTATAGAGGGCGAGTTTTTCTATATCGATGTCATAGACATAGGCGATTTCCGAAAATGTTTCCCCGTCCAGAACCGTGTGGGTGATTTCATGCTCCCGGTTGAGGTTGGGAAGGCCGCTTCCTCCAACCGCTGTACCGCTGGAATCCGTTTCAGCAATTAATTCAGCCGTGCTTTGCACAGGCTCGCCGGCTGCGGTGGTCTCGGGCTGCGCAGGAGCGCGACGTATCCCTATGATCACCACGGTAACCAATACCGCCGCCGCGAGAACGACGCCCGACGAGGCAAAAACTATAATTCGCGTTTTCCCAGTTTTCGCGAGAGTTTTGATCAGCTTGTGCGCGGAAGAGAAGACAGGTTCGAAAAAATGCCCGTATTCACGCCGGGGAGAAAAGAGAGGCTTTATCCGTCTGTTAATTCTCTGATCACGCAGGAATCTTTTCATCGTTTCCTGTCTCTATTGTCGTCTTTTTTTTGCGCCCTGTAAATCTAAACAGAACTGCATTTTGAGTGTATATCATATAGATACTATCAATTACCACTATAGCTCTTACCCTCATCGTTTCTGAACGGTATGAAGGTCACTGAAAGACCATTATATACGTCCCGTCGGGTCAACTGAATACTGCCGTCCGCGTCAACGGTCTTTTTCACTTCCATAATGTATTGCCGGCCGGGAGGGCCGAGCGGGACCACCATTATGCCGTCTGGAGTGAGCTGCTTGATGAGCGGGGGAGGGAGATGGTCGATTGAGCACGTGACAATGATCCGGTCAAAGGGGCCGTACTTCTCCCATCCGTAGAAACCGTCTCCCAGCTTTCTGACTATGTTCCCGAAGCTGGGATATCGCGCCTGCAGCGCATCGTAGAGCGCGTCGGTTTCCTGCTCCAGCGGCTCTATGATCTCGATGGAATAGACGTGGTTTGTCAGGAACGAGAGTATTGCGGATTGGTAGCCCGATCCCGTCCCGATCTCGAGCACCTTGTGGTCGGGCTTCACGGCCAGGGTCGTGGTCATCATGGATACGACATCGGGGTCCGTGATCGTCGCGCCATATCCGATGGGCAGCCACGTATCCGCGTAAGCCCTGGTTATATTTGGTTCCCGAACGAAGAGCTCCCGGGGAGTTTTCAGAAACGCTTCTATGCTTTCGCCCTGCAGCTCCCCGCTTTCGATATAGCGCTGGGAAAGCTGCCACCGGGCCTTGAGGTACTCGAGCTCCTCCTGCGTGTGCGCCTGCATCCACGCGATATAGGCCTCTTCCGAGCCTATCGGAAGCTCTCCGATGTGGTCCTTGACGTCATAGGCGGTTTTGGCTTTTTTTGCGGCCTGGGCCGGGGATTCGTTTCCGTTTTCCTCCGGCTCTTCGTCCTCCGACGGTGCGAGCGATGTTCCATTTCCCGATGGATCCGCCGGGTCGATGAATGCCGTTTTCTTGGGCAGTGCTCCCCGCTTCATGCCGGGCAGGCTGCTCGGGGCTATCGCGCCCAATACGAACCCGGAAAGGAGGCCGGATGCCAGTATTATGAGGCTTGCCGCCGAGATGGTTTGTAGGATTTTTGACTGTTTTAAGCCGTCCGACATGAACTCCGCCCACACATCCTGCCAGAGATGAATCCGCCCGGAGGGCGCATGACGAGAGAATCGTCACCAGCGTAGACTACGGTGTACACATGGGGTTGTCAAGAGAAATTTGATAGATTTGTCTTATTGCAGGGGCTTTTCGGGAATGACGATGAAGCGGGCGTTCGCCTCGGCGACCTCGGTTCCCGACTCGTTATATATCCATCCGCGGGTGTTGATGACCCTTCCCCGTGTTTCCGACACCTTGCCTACGGCGTGAATACGGGCGCCGGTTTCCACGGGCTTGAGGAATTTTACCGTAATTTCCGCGGTCACGGCGTTCCTGGCGATCCCGATGCAGGCATGGGCCATGACCTCGTCGAGGATGGTTGACAGGAATCCTCCGTGTGTCAGCTTGCGCCATCCCTGAAAATAATGCGGAACGGTAAGGCGGGTTTCGGCCGCTCCTTTTTCGGGGTAGGCGATCGAGAGCCGCAGGCCCCTTTCATTGTCCTTGCCGCAGCAGAAGCAGTTCGAATCGCGTTCGATTGCCGGATCCATGATAAAGAAGATAACCGAATTGAAGCCGCGTGTCAGCGCGCCCTAGAACCATGGAGGGCTCATTTATGCCGATTTCTCCCTGCAGTCTCCCCTTAGGGCAATCAACCGTCAAGCACCTCTCTGACTTTCTCGGCCAGCACCGTGAGCGAGAAGGGCTTGGCGATGAATCTTACCCCCTCGTCCAGGACCCCGCGGTGCGCGATGACGTCCGCTGTGTAGCCGGACATGTACAGGCACTTCAGCCCCGGGCGCTCGGCGTACAGCCGCTCGGCGAGCTGCCGCCCATTCATCTGCGGCATCACCACATCGGTGATCATAAGTTGGATCGGCCCCGCATGCTCACCGCTCCTTAGAATCGCCTCCTCGGGCGATCTCGCGACGAGCACCGTGTACCCCAGATGCTCCAGGCTCTCCCTGGCAAGCTCCAGTATGGCCGCCTCATCCTCCACTACAAGCACCGTCTCCGTCCCCCGCCGAGGCGCCGCTTTGGCTTCCACCCGCTCGGTCGCGGTCACCCCCACGGCCCGAGGCAGGTATACCTTGAACGTCGTCCCGTGGCCTGGCTTGCTGTACACGTTGATGAACCCGTTGTTCTGCGTGACGATCCCGTAGATCGTTGCAAGCCCCAGCCCCGTGCCTTTCCCCAGCCCCTTGGTCGTGAAAAACGGCTCGAACAGATGCGACTGCGTTTCCCTGTCCATACCGCACCCATTGTCGCTCACGGCAAGCAGCAGGTACTCTCCCGGCTGGAAACCCGCATGAATGGCGCAGTACGCCTGGTCGAAGCCGACTTTCTCGGTTTTAATGGTCAACTTGCCCACCCCGCCGATCGCGTCGCGCGCGTTCACCGACAGGTTGGCCAGTATCTGGTCAAGCTGCGCGGGATCAATCTTGACCTTCCACAGATCATGCCCCGGCATCCACGCAAAATCGATGTCCTCGCCGATCAGCCGCTGGATCATCTTTTGCGTGCCCGCCACGGCCTCGTTCAGATCCAATACCTTCGGGCTCACCGTCTGCTTGCGCGCAAAGGCTAGCAGTTGCCCGGTGATCTCGGCGGAACGGTGCGCTGCCCGCAGAATCTCCAGCAAGTACTTGTGCAGGGGCTGCCCAGCCTCCACCTTTTCCAGCGACAGCTCCACGTAGCTGATGATGACCTGCAGCATGTTGTTGAAGTCGTGCGCCACCCCGCCCGCCAGCCGCCCCACGGTCTCCATCTTCTGTGCCTGGCGCAGCTGCTCCTGCATCAGCCGCTGGGCGCTGATGTCGCGCTTGACCGCCACGTAACTCACGATCCGGCCGCCGGGGTCGCTCACCGGCGAAATCGTCGCCTCCTCGGCGTACAGCTTCCCGTCCTTGCGCTTGTTGACCAGAGTTCCGTGCCAGCTCTTGCCCGAGGAGATGGTCTGCCACAGCCCCTGGTAGAACGCCTGGTCCTGCTCGCCGCTCTTGAGCATACGCGGGTTTCGGCCAATCGCCTCCTCGCGGGGGTAGCCGGTCACGGTTTCGAAGGCCGGGTTCACGTACTGGATGGTCCCCTCGGGGTCGGTGATAAACACGATGTCCCCTACCTGCTCGATGGCCGCCATCAGCCGTTCCAACTCGGCCTCGGCCCGCTTGCGCTTGTTGATGTCGGTGATAATCACTTGGACTGCCGGTTCGCCTTTGTATGCCAAAGGCGTTGCCATGACTTCCACGTTGATGGGAGTCCCATCCAATTTCAGATAAATATCCTCGACGGGATAAAGGCCGTGTTCACCGGCCATCATTCTCCTTATCCGAGACTGGGCCGTCTTCAATCTGTCCGGAGGAATAAACTCCGTGATGGGTTTGCCGGCGATCAGCTCTTCCGAATCCGCGCCAAGCAGGCGTGCTCCGGCAGGATTGATGAAGACGATTTTTCCCTCGGCGTAAACGGCGATCCCCACCGGGGCGAGCTCAAGCAGCTCTCTATACCGCTGCTCGCTTTCGCGCAGGGTCTCCTCCGCCGATATGACTTCTTCCAGGTCCGTGAGCACAAGGCAGAAAACCGGCTCCGCTTCGGCGTTCTGTAATAGCGTTGCCGACAGATACACCGGCACCGGAAGGCCGTCGCCGGTTTTCAAGCGGATCTTCCGTCGGCGGGACTCCGTGCCGGCTTGTGCGAGTATGGCGCGAAAGGCTTCGCGGTCTTCGGGGGACAGATGGTCCCGCATGGCGGTGCCCAGAAGTTGAACGAGCGGCTGCCGCAGCGTTTTCGCCAGACTTGCGTTGCAGCTCAGGATGTCTCCCTCTGCAGACAACGTGGCCGTACCCTCGCTTATCGTCTCAATGAACTGCCGATAAACGCGGTCGCCCTCGCCCAGGATATGGACTTTTTCTCCCTTATCGCCCGCGATGACCAGCGCATCCACCTCACCGTCGCGGATGGCGCGCACGGTCTCTTCCGCTTCGGCCAGCCGGGCACGGAGGTCTTCAATTTCAGCCAAGAGTTCAGGGTCCGGGACTCCGTTTGTCATGAGGCAATCGCTCCCGTCAGTTATTTCTACGCAAATCCAGTCCCACCAGAACGCGCTCGGTGTTGGAAAGGTCTCCGATGAGCCGGCGCACCGGCGGCGGCAGCTTCCGCACCAGAGTGGGGATGGCCAGAATCTGATCATCTTTGGCCAGGCGTGGATTCTTCAATAGGTCGATCACCTCGATGCTGTAGTGTCCCTTCAGACGTTCCTCGCAGATGCGCTTCAGGTTGTCAAATGCCGCCGTGGATTTGGATGTCTGCCCCGCCACGTAGAGCCGCAGCGTCCAATACTCTTCCGGTTTCGCCGTCGATGCTTTTATAGAACCGCCCTTGGGCTTGATTTTCATCATAAGCCTCCGGACATGCGCTTCATCGGGTGTGTCGCTTTCACCGCGTCGGCCTGCCGCTGCTTGGCCATCTGAACGCGGTCATCGGTCAGCACCGTGGCCCGCTCTTCGTCCTGCCCTACCACTTTCAGCGCTTTCATTTGATCGATTTCAAACTCCGCCCTCAGCGCGGCAATCTGCGCCTCCATGGCTTGCCGTTTATGCTCCAGCTCGCGCTTTTTGTCCCCTCCCTCCTGCTCCCGCAGGACCGCCTGGGCCTGTTCGTGCGCCTTCTGGACCAGGAGCGCGCTGCCGGTGAGCAGGAACCCCGATGGCCCGAGATACACATCCCGCAGTTCCACCCCGCGATCGGTGAGCAGGAACTCACGAATCTGGTTCGAGTGGGCCATGCCGCGCGACTTCAACAGGTGCAGCACGCGGTTGCGCTCCGCGCCGCTTTCGATCTCCCGCAGCAGCAGCCACGTATCCATCAGCGACGACAACCGGGTGTCATTGGCTTCCACGAAGGTGTCGCCCGTGGTGAGGCTCGTGAACAGCGAGGTGATCTGCCGCATTTTGAAGAGGTCTATCAGCCGCATCAGCATCGCCTTGATCTCGACTTCACTGCCGATCGTGGTGAAGTTGCTGATCGAATCCATGATGACGCTCCGGGGATTGAGCTCCTTCACCAGTTTATGCATGGCCAACAGGTGCATCTCAAGGCCGAATATCGTCGGGGGAACCGCCTGCAGGCGCAGCATCCCGCTCTGCACCGCCGGCGCGAGGTCGAGCCCGATGGAGCGCATGTTGCGGATGATCTGGCTGGGCGATTCCTCATAGGCAAGCCATAGGCACCGCTCGCCGCCTGATGCGGTCGCCTGGGCGAAATGCGCCGCAAGACTCGTCTTGCCCGTGCCCGCCGATCCGGATACCAGCACGCTGCCGCCGCGATAGTAGCCCCGGCCGCCCATCATCGCATTCAGGCGCGGGATGCCTGAGGAAACGCGCCCGGTGCCCACTTTGTAATTCAGCCCCATCGAGGTGATCGGCAGGATGGAGACGCCGCTCTCGTCGATCAGGAACGGAAATTCATTCGTGCCGTGGCTGGAGCCGCGATACTTGACGACCCGCAGCCGCCGCGTGAACATCTGCGCGGTCACCCGGTGGTCCAGCAGGATCACGCAGTCGGCCACGTATTCCTCCAGCCCGGTTCGGGTCAAGCGGCCGTCGCCCTGCTCGGCGGTGATGATGGCGGTCACACCCTTGGTCTTCAGCCAGCGAAACAGGCGGCGCAGCTCGTCGCGCAGGATGGCGGTGTTGGTCAGCGCGGAGAAAAGCACATCCATGCTGTCGAGCACCACGCGCTGGGCGCCGATGCTGTCGATCGCGTGCTCCAGTCGGATGAACAGTCCTTCAAGGTTATATTCACCCGTCTCCTGGATTTCGCTGCGCTCGATATTGACAAAGTCGATGGCCAGTTTCTTTTCCGCTACCAACGCTTTGAGATCATGACCGAGGGAGGCGAAATTCCGCGCCAGCTCTTCGGTCTGTTCTTCGAAGGCGACAAAGACTCCCGGCTCTTTGAACTCCTTCACGCCGCGCACGAGGAATTCCATGGCCAGGAAGGTCTTTCCGCTTCCGGCGCCGCCGCACAACAGCGTGGTCCGCCCCTTGGGCAAGCCGCCGTCGGTAAGCTCATCCAGCCCCTGAATGCCGGTGGCGATCTTGCGCAATACCGGAGCGCGGGACGTTTTTCGGGTTGACCGCTTTGGTCTTTTACTTTTCATAAGTTTCCTTCTCTCTCTTGTCCGCCACGAAAGGCGTCGGAACTCACGGGCTTCGCCACGCAGATGTTCGCTTACATGAGTCTTGCTCTTTCGAAACCATAAACGGCAATGACCTTAACGGAGATGGCGGGGTGTTCAATACCGCGGATATTACGTTCGATGTGAACCGCAAAACTTTCATTTCTCCATTTAGAGGCAACCCCTCTAAATTCCCCTATTATAAGAATATATCATTGATCGGATAGCAAATACAACAATTGGGTCACGCATGATACCGATACTTTAAACGGAAAGGGCCTTTTACGGTCGAGAGTGACCGGTCCGGGACACATGGCGTCCGGCCATCGGCTCATCGCGAATGAGGCGGAGCGCATCGCCGAACGTCGGCGCGCCGTGGAACGTTTCGCTAGAATCGTATTTCTATCGAAAGCCCGTAGCTCAGCCGAAGTCCCGCGACGCCCGGAATCGAATTGACGTCTCCGGAGAACGCCCTGACGGCCCCCGAGATGAAAGTATTGTCAAAAATGCCCGCGGAGAGCTGCAGCGCGGCTATGGCGGCAAGCGTCTCGATATTCGTCAGAGCGCTCGCGGAGACGACGAACACATCGAACATAACCAATTGAGCGGATCCGAAAACGTAATGCCTGCCCCAAAAAGCGCGATCGACGGCGGCAAGCTCGACGGGACTCAAGCTTGCGGCATCGATGGGACGCTCGTTGAAGTAGTATTCCGCCATGACGATCAGTACGCGGTCGAAAAACGAGTAATCAAGCCCGACCATGGCCTCGAACCACCCGTCCTCTCCCTCCGGCACAATGTGGCGGATTCCCTCCATAGTCAGGCCGATGTCCAGGACGGGCACCGTTCCCTTGACGGCGGTCCCGAGGATCAAATCCGCTTCCGCGTCCCTGTAGACCCCGATCAATGAAGCATCAAAATCCAGGAGGTTGGTGAAAAACTTCCCGCCCGCCTTGAATCCGGTCATGTCCGAGGTGGGGGAGATGATCAGGCCTGCGCCGGTTGCATCGGTGAAATACACCTCCGCCATCAAGAGATCGCTCCCGGTTCGACGCAGGGAAATATCGCCGAGATCGATCGAGGAGTATGCGTCCGCAGGGGAGAAGACGCGGCCGTATCCCCAATTGACGATCTTCCGTCCTACGGTCAGGTCAACGGGCCCCAGGTACAGCGACAGGGAGAGCTTTCGGATGTCAAGCTCGACCGCGGCATTCAGCGCGGGAACCGCGCCAAACCCTGCGGCCGATATGGGCGCAAGAAACGCGTCCGCGTACCGGCCGTACAAAAGGCTTACGGAAGCGTCCAGGTCGAGCTTCGCGTTCTCCCGGTCTTTATTCTGGGCCGAAAGCGAAACGCGGACGTATCCGGCGTATGCAAGATCTCCGGCCTCGGCGTCCTGGAGGAGCACAGTGTTGTCCTGAACCGATCCCCGTATATCCAGGCCGCCCTCCTGGGCCGGGAGGGCGGCCGTGGTCAGGCACGCGACAAGGGAAATCATGATCCGCTTCATTGTGCCTACCTCGAGAGGAAGCGCTTGCTGAATATGGACGGATCCAGTTTGGGATTGAGAACCACCTCCGACATCTCGAACACCGTGTATCGATTCGGGACGAGCGCATTGGTCATCCTGACCTTCGTGGCGAAGTCCGCGTTCCCGATGCGCTTCACCTCGAGCACGACCGATTCCTTGAGGAGCTTTCCGCTCTTTGCGTACATCTCCGCCTTCCACCCGACGAAAGACACCTTGTCCACCCAGATCTTCCTGGTCTGATAGGGAGCCGTGTCCTTCTTGGCATTGAGGATGACGAGATAGCAGGGTTTGCCCTCAAAAGAGGCGTCCTCGGGTGAAACCTGTATAGTGTAAGCTTCAGCGAGCGCGTCCTCTTCGAGCGCATCCTCGTAGGAGACGTCGCTCCCCATCATGCCCTCCTTCAGGAGATGACCGGATATGGGGATCGTGTCGTCCTCCTCGGGATAGTAGATCCAGAGGTTCTTGTCGATCTTGAGGTACTTGATTCCCTTGTCCTCGGGATTGGTGAACTCGACGATCGCCTTGCCGTCCGAGGTGGCCTTGGCCTTCATGGTTTTGGTGCGCACCACGCTTCCCTGCGCGATCTGCATCTTTGCGGTGTAGGAGATGGTGGTAAAGACCTTGTTCACGTCCATGCGCGCGAGGATCTCTTCCCCCGTGAGCGCGGAAAGGGGCGCGGGGACGATGCACGGAGCCGCGAGGACGATGGCAAGAAGAATCAAACAGCGTTTCATGACGTGCTCCTTTACAGCGCGGACTTGATGGCCGCAACGGCGTTCATCCTGGCCGCCCGTCGGGCGGGCAGGATCGAGATGATTCCCGCGGTCAGCACCCCGATGACGAAGACCTTCACAAGGCCCATTGCCGAGACGGCGGGATAAATGACATTGGTCATGGGGAAGTTCATGCCCTTGAGGGATTCCCCGAGGTCTATGCCGGTTGTTGCCACCACGGCGGTGACCGCGAGTCCGAGGAAAACTCCTGCAAGGCTTCCGAAGATGCCCAGGATGAGGCCTTCAGCCGTGAAGATCCCGAGGATTTCTCTCCTCGATACTCCCAGCGCCTTCATGATGCCTATCTCCCGGCGTCTTTCCAACACCACCATCATCATGATGTTGACGATGATGACGGTCCCCAGGATCGCGATGAAGAAATAGATGGAGATGAACATGGCCTCCGCCATGGAAAGGAAGCCGAACATCTCGTTGGATTCGGTCCAGGGTAGTGCGGTCAAATCGGGATTGCCGAGGATTTTTAAAATATCGAGCGCGGTCTGTTCGGATTGCTTATAATCCTTCAGCATGACCATGATCTGCTGGACGCCGCCGCCCGTTTTCAGGAGTGCCTGCGCGTCCTCCAGGGTCATCTGGAAGACTCCCGAGTCAAGGCTGTCAATGCCGGATCGGAAGATGCCGGCCACGGTGAGCTTGCGCATGTTCGTGGATCCCTCAGCCGTTGCGGAAACGATCTTCAGCACGGCCCCGACCTCTATGCCGAGGTCCTCGGCCAGGTTTTCCCCTATCACGATCTCCCGGGCGCCGGAGATGTATTTGCCCCGGATTATGGCGCGGTCCAGCATGAGGAGCTTTTTCTCCGTTTCCGGTTCCCCTCCGATGCCGAGCGCGGTCTTGTTGCGTCCGTTGTATTCCAGGAGAGTGCCGAATTTGAGCCGCATGGCCGTGAGGTCGATCCGCGGGCCAACCACGGGATCGTTTTTCAGCGCTTCCACCACGGCTACGGGATCCGTTATGTTGGCGTCCACGGGCATGAAGCGCAGGCGGTCTTGGAACTCCTTCGTCGTGATCTGCACGTGCCCGGAATCGGTTTTCGTCGCGTTCGTGGTGAAGGAGCCCAGCATGCCGTTCAGGAAGCCCTCCATGAATGACATGAGGAACAGGGCGAGGAGAACGGAGAGCACGGCCAGGAGCGACCGCCGCCTGTTGCGGAATATGTTTCTCAGGGCCAATTTAATAAAATACATCATTGCATCTCCCTATTCGAACCTGAGCGCCCGGGTCACGACGAACTTCGCCGCCTTGCGCGCGGGGAGGAGCGCCGCGATCATCGCGGACACCGTGCCTATGATCAGGATTTGGATGAAGGATTGCGGCTTCCATACCCCGTGGATCACGGGAGAGATGGGCATGTTGAAGGAGCTGATATCGAAGCCGAAGGAGTTCATGTCCATGCCGCGGACCACGAGCAGCCAGACCAGGGCGCCGCCGAGCAGCATGCCCGCGACGCTGCCCAGAAGGCCGATGAGCGTTCCCTCCAGGAAGAACATCCGCCGGACCTCCCCGCCCTGGAAGCCCATGGCGCGCATGACGCCGACCTCGCGGATGCGCTCGTAGACGCTCATGAGCACCGTGTTGACGATCCCGACAAGGGCTATGGCAAGCACGATCACGATGATGATCGAGGTGAACTTGCTTTTCGAAGCGATCAGCGCGAGGAAGCTCTTTGCCTGCTCCGCGATGGGATCGAAGGCGAGGGACGGATAGGATTTGGAAAGATCTGCGGCCAGCGCACCGCTTGTTTTGGCCAGTTCTTCGAAGGGCGCGCCCGGTCTCCATTCCATCTGCACGTCGATTTCGGTGACCAGTCCGTTCAGGCCCAGGAGTCCCTCTCCGTCCTGCCGCGAGAGAAAAACACCATTGGTGTTGAGACCCGAGACCGGGGCGTTGATCACGCCTGCCACCGTGAAATCCAAGGCGTTCATGACCTCGTTGACGTCATTTGCGGAGAGCACCACGGAGCTGCCGGGCGCAAGGCCGAGATCCTCGGCGAGGTCTTTCCCGATCAGGATTTCCCCGCTTCCGCCGTCGGAGAAGTAATGTCCGGATTCAACGTACTCCGAGATGCGGAAAACCTCCGCGTCCCTCCGTGGATCGATGACGACGGCCGAGACGGGAAGCATGTCCTTGTAGTTGGAGAGCTGGCCGAGGAAGCGGACGCGGGGCGCCGTGCCCACGACCCCCGGCTTTTCGCGGATTGAATCCATCATGGATTCGGCGTCTTGAATGCCGTATTTGAGCGGGAGAGAATTCTTTTCCGCCAGGTATTCCGCGGTGTGGATCTTGAGGGCGGACCCCGTGAGATAGACGATGTTATCGAACGCGTCCTTGTTGCTCCCATCCATAATGGAATCGATGGCAAGAAAAGAGGCCACGCCCACGCAGATGGTGAGGGCCGTGATGATGGTGCGAAGGCGGTGCCGCACGAGATTGCGGACCGCGATCGTTAGAAGGGTACTCATGCGCGCGCCTCCTTTTTCTCGTCCTTTGCGATGGCGCCGTCATGGAGCGTTACCGTGCGCTTCGCGCGCGCCACCACCATGGGATCGTGCGTGGAGAACACGAATGTGGCCTGCCGGGCGCGGTTGACGCGTTCCATCAGGTCCATGATCTCCCTGGCGGTGTCGGAGTCCAGGTTGGCCGTGGGCTCGTCCGCCAGGATCAGGAGCGGTCCCTTGATCAGCGCGCGGGCTATTGCCACGCGCTGTTCCTGTCCGCCGGAGATCTCCCTTGGGAAGCGGTCGGCCATCTCCGCCAATCCGACCAGGCCGAGGGTTTCCATCGCTTTTTGTCTGATCTGGGCCGTGGAATACCTGCGCTCTATGACGAGCGGCAGCTCCACGTTCTCCCGGACGGTGAGAACCGGGATGAGATTGTAGGATTGGAAGATGAAGCCGATGTTCTCCTTGCGGTAGCGGGACAGGGCTTTCTCGTCCATTCCCGAAAGCTCGCGGCCGTCGTAGAGCACTGAGCCGCCCGTGGCCGTATCGAGGCAGCCGATGATGTTCAAGAGCGTTGTCTTTCCGCTTCCCGAAGGCCCCACGACGGACAGGAACTCCCCCTTGTCGATTGAAAACGAGACCCCCCTGAGGGCTTTCACTTCCAACCTGTCCTTCTGGTAGGTTTTCTCGATCCCTTTCAACTCCAATAACGACATAGTCTCCTCCTTGGCCTATTTCTTCAGCGAATCTATGATTCGCTTCATGTCTTCGATATATGCATCCAGCGCCTTCCAGCCCTTCGCGGTGAGGCGCACGGTGGTGAGGGGCTTGTTGTCCCGGAAGCGCTTCTCGATGTTCACGTAACCCCTCTCAGCAAGAAGCTTGAGCCGGATGGAGAGGTTGCCCGACGTGTAGCCCAGCGCGTTCTTCAGCTCCGTGAACGATGCCGTGTTTCCGTCCTCTCTGCCCGCGAGGCGGGTCATGATGAGGAACCGTCCCCGCTCGTGGATCAGCTTGTCCGGCCTTGACAACTCGGCTTTGGATCGCTTGCCCACGGCCTACTCCCGAGGTATCCGGCGTTCCTGCGCCCTGCGCCGGGAAAAAGACCGTATCGGCCCTGCGGCAAGCGCGAGCATGACAACGGTCTCTACGGCGAGCGTTCCCGCCAGGAGGTAGAAAAACACGGGGTGGAGAACGGCGGCCCAACGGGGGACGTGGAGCGGATCACCCAAGGTGATGGTGATGAGGGTGGTTTCCGCGGCGTCTTGGGCATACAGGAAGGGGCAGAGCCAGCAGAGGTGGAGAAAAATCCTTTTACGGGCTTCGGGGACGGCCTGTT
>Ga0299912_10002102_pt1 | contig 16281 bp, 21 predicted proteins | sample RVTome_2_FD_207667 | JGI IMG/M metagenome (GOLD analysis project Ga0299912, IMG submission 207667) | Soil microbial communities from uranium-contaminated site in the Upper Colorado River Basin, Wyoming, United States - RVT95D214 (version 2) ... | reverse complement strand
AGGGGTCGCAGACCCCTGCCCCCTCCCCCAAACCCCCTCCCCCAACCCCTTACAGGGGGTTGGGAGGGGAGTTTGAGGGGAGGGCGGGGGAGCCACTGCTCCCCCGGCCCTCCCCTCAACTTCCTGATTAACGCCATTTGCGGATGCGGTCTAAAAGCGCGGTGGTGGAGTAGCCGGGGACCAGGGGGATGACCTTGACTTCGCCGCCCCGGGCCTGGACCACCTCCCGGCCCACGATCTCCTCCAGGCGGTAGTCGCCGCCTTTCACCAGGATATCGGGTTGGAGAGCGGTGATCAGCTCCAGGGGCGTGTCTTCGTCAAAAAGCACCACCCGGTCCACGCAGGCCAGGGCGGCCACCAACGCGGCCCGGTCAGCCTCCGGGTTGACGGGGCGAGCCGGGTCCTTACCCAGGCGCTTGACCGAGGCGTCGGTGTTCACCCCCACGATGAGGCCGTCCCCCAGTGAACGGGCTTCCTCCAGGTAGCGCACGTGCCCCAGGTGCAGGAGGTCAAAGCAGCCGTTGGTGAAGACTACCCTTTGCCCCTGGGCCTGGAGCCTTTTTACCCAGCGGGCCGCGGCCCCCAGGGAAACTACCTTATGGCTGGTGTGGCAATCGGTCATGGAGAAGATATTACCACAAAGACACAAAGACACAAAGATTCACCAAGAATAGAATAAAAATAATTGTGCCGCAAGGCGGCACAATTATTTTAAATTATTCTCTGTGTTTCTTTGTGCTCTTTGTGCCTTTGTGGTGAATCCTTTATCATTCATGCTTCACCCTTGCCACGGTGAGGACCTCCACCCTGGAGGCCCCGGCCCGGCGCAGCACCCTGGCGCATTCCCGCACTGTGGCCCCGGTGGTGTAGAGGTCGTCCACCAGGAGGACGTTCTTCCCTTTAACTTCTTCCGGCCGGGGCACGGCAAAGGCCTGGTGCACGTTCTCCCGGCGTTCTTTGGGGTTGAGCCCCACCTGGGGCACGGTATGGCGCACCCGGGCCAGCGTCTCCCGGCCTATCTCAGCCTCCGGGAAGGCCTGGGCCAGGAGCAGGGCCTGGTTGAAGCCCCGGTGTTGCAAGCGCCGGTGGTGTAAGGGCACGGGAATCAGGAGGTCCGCGTCCGCCACCAGTTCCGCGCACCTGGGGATTTGCAGCCAGTGCTGCATCACCGGGAGGTAAGCCATCTGCCGCCCGAACTTGAGGCGGGTGACGGCCTTGGCCACCGGCCCCTCATAGACCGCGGCGGCCCGGGCCCGGGCAAAACGCGGCGGGTCCGTCTGGCAGGGGCCGCAGAGCCGGTCTTCCCCCTCCCGGGTGGGAAAAATCAGGCCGCAGCAGGGGCAGACCGGGCTCTCCACCCACTCGATCACTCCTTCGCAGTCCGGACAGACCGCGGCCTCCGCCTCCTCCGCCACCACCCCGCCGCAAAAGAGACAGAGCCGGGGCAGGAAGAAGTCCAGGACCCGGAAACCGAACTGTCGAACCCAGGAGGCGGCGCTAGTGGAGATCATAGCCTGCGCCTACTTTATGAGTATTTTGTCGAATTGTCAAATAGTTATGGATTATTGACTGAGCCGGCTCGGGGTTAAGGGGGAGAAGGAAACAAGTGGGACAGCCTATAAGGTGCGCAGGGCGCACCCTATGTATCTCTAAAAAATTATATTTTTCCAGGAGGGGGTTTGGGGGAACCTCACTTTTTCTAAAAAAGTGGGGTTCCCCCAAATCATTCCATCCCTACACCCCCGCCAGGCGGCGGGCCAGGGATTCGGCGTTGGTGAAGAGGGTGGCGACTTCGGCGGCGGTAAGACCCGCGCCCCGGGCGATGCGCTCGGCCTGTTGGCGGGAGATGAGGTCCCCGGGCGCGTGGGAGTCGGTGTTGAGGATGAGGGAAGCGCCCACTTGCCGGGCGATTTGGGCCACGTGGCCGTTGGCCAGGCAGTGGCCTTTGCGGGCGGAGATTTCCAGGAAGACGCCCTTCTCTTTCGCCAGCGCGGCTTCTTCCCGGGTGATGAGGCCGGGGTGGGCCAGGATGTTGATGTCCGCTTCCAGCGCGGCCCGGTTGGTCCCCGGGGCCACGGGTTCGGCCAGGGTCTCCCCGTGGATGACGATGAGGGGCACGCCCAGGGCCCGGGCCTTAGCGGTGAAAGGACCGATCAAAGCCGGGGGCAGATGGGTGAACTCCAGGCCGGGGATGAGGTAAGGGGGCGCGCCGTTATTGAGGCTCAAGGCCGCGGCTTTAAGGCGGGTAAAGACCATCTCGAAGTTGGAGGCGTCCACGTGGTCGGTGACGCCCAGGAAGCGATAGCCCAGCACCTGGGCCCGGCGCCACAACTCCGTGGGCAGGAGTTCTCCGTCGCTATAAAGGGTGTGGGTGTGGAGGTCAATCATTAGGAGAGAGTTTTCAGTTTTCAGTTTTTAGTTTTCAGTAAAAGCAGGATATGAATAAGGCCAATAAGGTTTTCAATGCTTATTTAACTTTCAGAAAAAATTGCTATTTCTTTATCAAATACCCAGACTCAAGGGTTTTATTGCATCTAAAAACAAAGCGCCTGCCAACCAGAAAAACTGAAAACTGAAAACTGAAAACTGTCTCTTTTACATCTTATATTTGCCGAAGTCGTCGGGGTCCAGGCCTTCCAGGATTTCCGTCCATTTCTTGGCGTCTTCGGTGGTGATGGCTTCCTTGGCGGAGAGGTCCACCCGCCGGGCTTTCTGAATTACCACCTCCGCCACGAAAATGGGGGCCTTGACCCGCAGGGCCAGGGCAATGGCGTCGCTGGGCCGGGCGTCGATGGTCACCTCCTGGCCCTCCCGGTTGAGGTAAATGAGGGCGAAATAGGTGTTGTCCCGGAGATCGCAGACCTCAACCTTAGTCACCTGGATCTGCATATTTTCCATGATGATCTTGAGCAGATCGTGAGTCATGGGGCGGGAGAATTTGATGTTCTCCAGCTCACTGGCGATGGCCGTGGCCTCCAGCAACCCTATCCAGATGGGGACCGCCTTGTCCGAGTCCACATCTTTTAAAATCATGATGGGACTGTTGGTAAAGGGGTCGATGGTCAATCCGGAGACAGTCATTTGCCTCAGCATGATACCCTCCTTTGGGGTGCCTGCGGGTCATCGGCCAGCAGCCACGGCAGGGAAGAGTCCTCTGCCATTACGCCTTTCAAGGAATGGGGGTGAGCCTCAGTGAGGCATACCGTAGTCAGTCGGCCCACCAATTCCCGGGGTCCGGAGAAGTTCACTATCTGGTTGGTTCTGAGCCTCCCGCAAAGTTCCTTCGGGGAGCGTTTGCTGGGTCCTTCCACCAAGACCTCCGCCACTTTCCCTAAGAGGCATTGGTGGGCCTTAAGTGTAAGCTCATTCAACAAGTTTTGCAAGCGGGCCAGGCGCTCCCCCTGGACCTCCGGGGGCACGCGGTCCGGCAAATCCGCGGCCCGGGTTTGGGGCCGGGGCGAATATTTGAAGGAGAAGGCCTGGTCAAACGCGGCCTCTCTCGCCAGGTCCAAGGTTTCCTGGAAATCTTCCTCGGTTTCCCCGGGGAAGCCCACAATGATATCGGTGGAGAGGCTGATGCCGGGACAGGTTTGGCGCAGCTTCGCCACCTTCTGCAAATATTCCTTCCGGGTATAGCCCCGGTTCATGGCTTTTAAAATGCGATCAGAGCCGGACTGCACCGGCAGGTGCAGATGCTCGCAGAGGCTGGGCAGCTCCCCGAACGCAGCCGTCAACTCCGGGGAGAGGTCCCGGGGATGGGAGGTGGCAAAACGCAGCCGGGCCAAACCCGGCAGGGCGTCGATCCGCCGCAGCAACTCCGGGAAGGTGACGGGCTCCGGCAAGCCCCGGCCATAGGAGTTGACGTTCTGGCCCAGGAGAGTGACTTCTTTGCCCCCGGCAGCCAGAAAATCCGCCACTTCGTTCACAATCTCTTGTGGCGGCCGGCTGAATTCCCGGCCCCGGACGTAGGGGACCACGCAGAAAGTGCAAAAATTGTCACAACCCTGCATGATGGTCACCAGGGCCTTGACCGAGCCCGGGGCCCAGCGCCGCCGGGGCTGGTAGGGAAATTCCCGGGCCAGCTCGATGTCCACCACCCGGCGGCCCCGGGCCGCCCGGCGCACCATCTCCGGCAGCCGGTAAATGCCGTGGGTGCCGAAGACCAGGTCCAGGTGGGGGGCCGCGGCCAAAAGCCGTTCCCCCTCCTGCTGGGCCACGCAGCCCCCCACCCCCAGGATCATCTGGGGGCGGCGCTGCTTCAAGACCTGGAGACTTCCCAACAGGCTCCTAACCTTCTCCTCGGACTTGCGGCGAATGGCGCAGGTGTTGATGAGGCAGAGGTCCGCCTCCTCCATCCGGTCCGTGGGCACAAAGTCGTCCGCCAACACCTGGGCCATCTGCTCCGAGTCCGCCACGTTCATCTGGCAGCCAAAAGTCTTGATATATATTTTCTTCTTCGGCCCCAACATGCCTTTTATTAAATCGGAAACACAAGCCCTTGTCAACTCTGCCCCGCCCTTTCCCTGGACAGCCCCGCGTCCGTGGAGTAAAATGGCGGTGTCATGGTGTTATGGTGATGTGGGGGGAGGGCCAGGGAGTTGATGGCAGGCGGGGACGCGTGCCCTACTGGCCCTCCCCCCACACCCTCCTCCCAAACCATTATTTCTTGTAGGGGCGGACCCATGTGTCCGCCCTGACTTAGGGCGCACACACGGGTGCGCCCCTGCAAATCCGATAACAAGGGATTGGGGGAGGGGGTTTGGGGGAGGGGGGCTAAGGTCCACAGGCGAGACGCCTGTGCCACCGCCCTTAGCCCCCTCCCCCAAAATTCTTCCACCGGAGCTTGCATGATCCCGATACGGGGAGCGGCCGGCAAAAATTGGCCGTGGATCACGCTGGGGCTGATCGCCGTGAATGTGGCAATATATCTCTATCAGCTCCACTTGGGGCCCCAGGGGGAGTCCGCGCTTTTCATGAAAGGCGGGGCGGTGGCGGCCAAGCTGAGCCAGCCCAAGCTTCTCAGTTCCCATCAGTCCCTGGGGATATTGGCCACCATGTTCAGCTCCCTGTTCCTGCACGGGGGGTGGGTGCACCTCCTGGGCAATATGTGGTTCCTGTGGTTGTTCGGGGAGGCCCTGGAGGATGACCTGGGGCATCTGCGTTTTCTGGCCTTTTACCTTTTCTCCGGGTTTTTCGCCTGTCTCTTCCATGTGTTGGCCGCCAGCAAGCTTTCCGCTCCCATGATCGGCGCCAGCGGCGCCATTGCCGGGGTGCTGGGGGGCTACCTGGTGCGCCTCCCCCAGGCCCCCATCCGCACGGTGGTCTTCTGGCGCTTGCGGGTAGAGATAGTGAATATCCCCGCGTTTGTCTGGCTGGGGTTGTGGCTGGCTTTGCAGTTCTATGGCCTGCGCCGGGGCGGCACCGTGGCCTGGGTGGCCCACCTGGGGGGCTTTATCACCGGGCTCCTCACCGTTTCCCTGTTTACCCCGTTAAAGCCGGCCCTGGCCGTGCGCCAGGCCAATCCCGGCAAAAAGGCAAGGAGCAAGAAATAAAGCCTGTTGTCTTATTACCTGGAGAATGGGTCTCAAGATCACTATCCTTCTACCAGCAGACACGACACCACCATCACCAATCAAAAGCCCAGGCACGGAGGCGGTATGCAGTACAGTGAAGGCAGGCTGGGGCGCATCTTTACCCTGCGGTTGGAGGAGGGGGAGCGGTTGCCGGACGTCCTGGAGGCATTTGCCCGGGATAAATCCATCCAGGCAGGGTTGGTATTCTATCTGGGAGGGGCCCAACACGGCAGCCGGGTGGTGGTGGGCCCGGAAGCCGGGCGGGAAACCATTGTCCCCATGATCCATGAGCTGCAAGGCATCCAAGAGGTCCTGGCCGTGGGCACCATCTTCCCCAACGCCGGGGGGGAGCCGGTGATGCACCTGCACGCGGCCAGCGGCCGGGAAGGCGGGGCCACCGTGGGCTGCACCCGGGCCGGGGTGGAGGTCTGGCTGGTGGGGGAGGTGGTCATCCTGGAGATCTTGGGGACCACCGGCCAGCGGCTCAAAGACCCCGATTCCGGCTTCGAACTGCTGCAATTTTCCTGATACCCAGGTCTTTAAAGGGATAACCGCCCATGGATCAAGAACTTCTCGACCTGGTGGCCGCGGTGGGCCGGCAGGCGGCCCTGGCCGCGGGCGCGGTGATGCGCCTGAACTACCTCAAGCCCCACCACGTCACCCTGAAAGGGGCCATCGACCCGGTCACCGAAACCGACCTCCAGGCCCAGGAGACGATCATTTCCCTCATCCGCCATTACTTCCCGGACCACGGCTTCTTGGCGGAGGAGGAGAGGGTGGGTGAAGATGTGGGGGAGGGGGCTAAGCGCGGTGGCACAGGCGTCTCGCCTGTGGACCTTAGCCCCCCTCCCCCCCCAACACCATTCCGCTGGATCATCGACCCCCTGGATGGGACGGTTAACTTCGCCCACGGGTTTCCCATGTTCTGCGCGTCCATTGCCTTTGAGGCGGAGGGCCGCCTGGAGTATGGGGTGGTCTGTGATCCCTTGAGGGATGAGCTCTTTGAGGCCAGGAGGGGAGGGGGGGCCTTTTTGAATGGGAGGCTCATCCGGGTGTCGAAGACGGAGCCCCTGGACCGGGCCCTGCTGGCCACCGGCTTTCCCTACGACATCCGGGAACGGCTGCCGGAGACCCTGGCCCGGCTGGGGCGTCTGGTGGGCGTGGCCCAGGGGGTGCGCCGGGCCGGGTCCGCGGCCCTGGATATGTGCTACGTGGCCTGCGGCCGCTTCGACGGATTCTGGGAGGAGAATTTAAAGCCCTGGGACACCGCCGCGGGGCTGTTGATAATCGAGGAGGCGGGGGGGCGGATTACCACTTTCAGTGGCGGGGATTATGATATTTATGCCCCCAATATTATGGCCAGTAATGAAGTATTACACTCTGAACTTCTAGAAAAATTGATGAATTAGTTTTTAACCAACCAAAGATTTACCTATTTATGAAAGAAAAAAATAATCAACCCGATAGCAACTATAATAAATAAGAATGCAGAGGCCCGAAGAAAATACTTTAATACGTTGAACTCAGGGGCTGTTCTGAACCCAAGCCAATTTCTTATTTGAAAGACCTCCTTTCTTGTAACGTTTAGTATTATTGATGAATAGATGAATATCGTTGCAAATAGTAAGCTCATAAAAAATGGTAATATGAGGGAATACCTGATAATACTGCCATCATACTGGCTAGCAAAATAATAGGATAAGATAGCACCTGTCACAGCATAGTAAAAGATATTTACTTTTAAAGTTAACTCAAGATAGTGTTTATATAAGTCTATATGTATTTGATATTGCTTCAATAGTAATTCGCGGATAGCTTCTACAGATATTAACTGATCTCCTATATTTATCTCTGCAAATTCAATTAATTTTTTTAATAATTCCTCTTGCAACGAATTTGACGTTAGGGATTGATAAAGATGCTTTGTGGTCTTCTTTGGTAAGAATTATATGTTTATCTTGAAAGTCGGATATATTCCATCCAAGCTTCACAAGGGCTTTGGCAACTTCTTCTCCAGTCATCCTTTTAATCCTCAAATTTCTACGATTATTTCGTCTTCGTCTAAGTCTATTTCAACTTCTCTGGTTTGGATAAATAAATCCTTCAATTCTTTTGAACGAACTTTAATACAGGCCATCATAGCTTCTTTGATGTTTTCAACAGCCTCCCCCTCCGTCTGTCCCTGGCTGACGCAACCGGGGATTGCAGGGCATTCGGCGATGAACATGCCGTCTTCATCCTGAAATATGGTGATGAGAAATTTCATCCCTTGGCCCTCCTGATTCCATCTTCTGGAATACTGAAAAAGATATTGACACCCGGGAGTGATTTGAATATACAATAAATTTACTAATTATGAATACCTTGTTTTCTTCCGCTTGTATCTGGTGCTGGTGGCCCGTATCGGTCCCGTGAGGTGCGTCCGCCGGCAGTGGTAAATATTTCGGGGCCCCTCACGGAGAGGGGCCCCGGCTTTTTTTGACGCATGAAAGCCGCGGCCCGCAGGGGACGCGGCTTTTTTTGTTTTTTTAAAGGTGCACACGCGGGACGCCTGTGCTACCAAAACCATAAGAGGGCGGACACATGGGTCCGCCCCTACAAAAAATAATGTAAGGGGTTGGGGTTGGGGGTTTGGGGGAGGGGGGCTAAGGTCCACAGGCTGGAAAGCCTGTGCTACCGGCCCCTGGCCCCCTCCCCCAACTCACCCATTCCAACTCGCGAACGGAGCGGCGCATGGTTATTCCGGATTTTGAGGCGTTTCAGGAAATGGCCCGCCAGGGCAATCTCATCCCGGTTTATCGGGAGATACTGGGGGACCTGGAAACCCCGGTGGCGGCTTACAAGAAGTTGCGGGGGGAGGGCTGCTCCTTCCTCCTGGAGAGCGTGGAAGGTGGCGAAAAATGGGGCCGCTTCAGTTTCCTGGGTCTCAACCCCTCCCTGATGTTCCAGGTGCAAGGCGACAAGGTTACCATCCAGCGCCGGGGGAATACAGAAACCCTGGACGCGGGGGTCGATCCCTTTGACCACCTGCGCTCTCTGCTGGCCGAGTACCGGGCGGTGCCCGCGCCGGGGCTGCCCCGCTTCTGGGGGGGGCTGGTGGGCTTTTTGGGCTACGACATGGTGCGCTATATTGAACGCCTGCCGGAGTTGACCCCGGGAACCGCCATTCCCGAGGCCCGCTTGCTCCTCACCGACCAGCTCCTGATCTTTGACAACCTGCGCCAGACCATCAAGGTGGTGGCCCTGGTGCAGGTGGACCCGGAAAAGCCGCTCCAGGCCCAATACGACCGGGCTCTCGAGGCCATCGACGCCCTCATCGGCCGCCTGCGGCAGCCGGTGCCCCTGGCGCCGGCGCCGCCGCCAAATCCGGAGCGCGCGCCCCTGGAATCAAACATGAGCCAGGAGAGGTTTGAGGGCATGGTGCGCCGGGCCAAGGAATACATCGCCGCCGGGGACGCCATCCAGATCGTGCTCTCCCAGTGTTTCCACGCGCCCTTCCGCCAAGATTCCTTTGACCTCTACCGGGCCCTGCGCTCCATCAATCCCTCCCCCTATATGTTTTACTTGGACCTGGGGGACCTGCAACTGGTGGGGGCTTCGCCTGAGATCCTGGTGCGCCTGGAGGAGGGCCAGATCATTTACCGGCCCATTGCCGGCACCCGGCACCGGGGGGCCACCCCCGAAGAGGACCGGGCCCTGGAGGTGGAGCTGCTGGCGGACCCCAAGGAGCGGGCGGAGCACATCATGTTGGTGGACCTGGGCCGGAACGACGTGGGCCGGGTCTCCCGGGTGGGCAGCGTCCGGGTCCCCGAACTTTTCACCGTGGAGCGCTACTCCCACGTGATGCACATCGTCTCCCAGGTGGAAGGGGAACTGGCCCCGGGCCGGGACGGCCTGGAGGTCCTCAAAGCCACCTTCCCCGCGGGCACGGTTGCGGGCGCGCCCAAGGTGCGGGCCATGGAGATCATCGAGGAACTGGAACCCACCCGCCGGGGCCCCTACGCCGGCGCGGTGGGCTATCTCAGCTTCAGCGGCAACCTGGATTTTTGTATCACCATCCGCAGTTTTTATATTCACGGGGGCCGGATTTACCTGCAGGTGGGGGCCGGCATTGTGGCCGACTCCGACCCGGGCCGGGAATACCAGGAGACCGTGAACAAGGCCATGGCCCTCATGCGGGCCCTGGAGCGGGCGGAGGAGGGGCTGGTGTGAGTGTAAGTATTGTGGGGGAACCCCACCTTTTTTCAAAGGTGAGGTTCCCCCACACCCCCTCCTGCCAAAACATAAGTGGGGACGGGATTTCCCTGCCCGAAATTGGAAGTGATAATCAGGCGCAGTTGTGTTAAGGAGTAAATATGTTGGTAATGATAGACAATTACGACTCTTTCACCTACAACCTGGTGCAGTACCTGGGCCAGTTGGGGGTGGAGGTCGCGGTTTACCGCAATGATCAGATAGACCTGGAGGGACTGGAAAGGGTGGGACCCACCCGGCTGGTGGTCTCCCCGGGCCCCTGTTCCCCCAATGAGGCGGGGATTTCCCTGGCCGCGATCCGCCACTTTGCCGGGCGCATCCCCATCCTCGGGGTCTGCCTGGGGCACCAGGCCATCGGCGCCGCGTTCGGGGGGGAGGTCATCCGGGCCCCCCGCCTGATGCACGGCAAGACCTCCCTCATCTACCACGACGGCAAGGACATCTTCCAGGGTGTTCCCTCACCTTTTGAGGCCACCCGTTACCATTCCCTCATCGTCAACCGGGACAACCTGCCGGACTGCCTCCAGGTCTCGGCCCAGACCGCGGTGGGGGAGATCATGGGCCTGCGCCACCAACAATTCGCCATCTTCGGGGTGCAGTTTCACCCGGAGTCCATATTAACTGCGGAAGGGATTAATATTCTGCGAAATTTCCTGATGCGGCAGAGGGGTTGATATTGCCGGGATGGTATGCCGAATGGGCGAAGTTTTCGGTTTGCGGGCTGGCGATCATGTTCTCCGGAGCCCAGTTGAGCCGTTATGGGGACGTCCTGGCGGCCAAGACCGGCATGGGACGGACCTGGATCGGGCTGGTATTGATCGCCACGGCCACCTCTTTGCCCGAGATGGCCACCGGCGTCAGTTCCATCCTGTGGGTGAATGCCCCGGATATCACTGTGGGCGACCTGCTGGGGAGTTGCGTCTTCAACCTTTTGATCCTGGCCCTGGTGGACCTGCTCTATCCTCCCGGCCCGGCCCTCACCGCCGCGGACCGGGGGCATTTGCTGGCCGCCGCGTTCGGGGTGGTCATGCTGGGACTGGCGGTCATGGGAGTGATGGCTCATTCCCCCATCGAGTCCCTGAATTTCGCCCATGTGGGCCTCAGCAGCCCGGTGCTGATAATTTGTTATCTGGTGGCCATGCGCGCTCTCTATCGTTATCAGCGCCGGGAGCGGACCGCGTATCAAAAAGAGAGGGGAGAGGAACCGGCTTACGAGGGCATCACCCTGAACCAGGCTCTGGCGCGTTTTGGCCTAAACGCCCTGGTGGTCCTGGCCGCGGGCGCCTGGCTGCCCCGGACGGCCGCCAATCTTGCCCAACTGGCCGGCTGGCACCAGTCCTTCATGGGCACGATTTTTGTGGCTGCTTCCACCTCCCTGCCGGAGGTGGTGGTGACCTTAAGCGCCTTGCGGCTGGGGGCCATAGACCTGGCCGTGGGCAACCTTTTTGGCAGCAATTTGATTAATCTGGCTTTGCTGGGGGTCATGGACCTGATTTATCTCCCGGGCCCCCTTCTGCAACAGGTGGCTCCGGGACATGCGGCCACCGGCCTGATGGCCGTCTTGATGACCGGCATTGCCGCCGGGGAACTGGCTTACCGGCCCCAAAAAAAATCCCTGCGCTGGATGAGCCTGGGCGCGTTCTTGCTGGCCTTTCTCTACGGCGTGCACATCTTTTTGCAGATCCTGGCCGGGGCCGGGTAATTTGGCGGGGATGCAGAGGGAGATTTGGGGGAACCCCACTTTTTTAGAAAAAGTGAGGTTCCCCCAAACCCCCTCCTGCAAAAATATACATAAAGGCAGGCAACCGGCATACATCTGTTGAGACCGAATTGATGGATCAGGAAGCAACTTCACCCGAAAAGAAAAAGGCCGGTGGGCTTGACCCCGGCGTCGCGGCCGCGGAATCTGGGGAAAAGCCCGGGGAGCCCCCTAAGGAATACGAGATCGACATCTTCCGGGACTGGTGCAAGGCCTGCGGCATCTGCGCCGCGTTTTGCCCCCGGGACTGCATCCATATGAACGAAGCGGGCCAGCCGGTGGTGGACCGGGCCGAGCGCTGCACCGGCTGCGGCTGGTGCGAACTCCATTGCCCGGATTTCGCCATCTGCGTGAAGGAGCTGGCGGCCAAGAAAAAGTCTGAAGAGGCGGATTGAAAATGAAAAAGACTAACCACAAAGACACAAAGACACAAAGGTTCACAGAGAAAATATATTTGTGCCTTGGCAAGCCAAGGCACAAATGTATTTATTTCTTTGTGCCTCTTTGTGTCCTTTGTGTCTTTGTGGTGAATCTTTAGGGCAACCTATGCGTACTGCCACTGGACAACCCCGACTGCTCCAGGGCAACGAAGCCGTGGTGGAGGGTGCGCTCTACGCGGGCTGCCGCTTTTTTGCGGGCTATCCCATCACCCCGGCCACGGAGATCAGCGAGGTTATGGCCTTTCGCCTCCCCGGAGTGGGGGGGACCTTCATCCAGATGGAGGACGAGATCGCGTCCATGGGCGCCATCATCGGCGCGTCGCTCGCCGGGGCCAAGGCCATGACCGCCACCAGCGGCCCGGGCTTTTCCCTGATGCAGGAGAACCTGGGCTTTGCCGTGATCGCCGAGGTCCCCTGTGTCATCGTCAACGTCATGCGGGGGGGGCCCAGTACCGGGCTACCCACCCACGTGGGCCAGGGGGACGTGCAGCAGGCCCGCTGGGGCACCCACGGCGACCACCCCATCATCGTTTTGGCCGCGGCCACCACCCGGGAGTGCTTCGACCTCACGGTCAAGGCCTTCAATCTGGCGGAAAAATTTCGTACTCCCGTAATTCTTTTGACCGACGAAGTGGTGGCCCACACCCGGGAAAAGATCGTGCTGCCCCTGCCGGGGGAACTGGAGTTGGCGGACCGCCCCCGGCCCACCGCGCCCCCGGACTGGTACATCCCTTATGCGGACACCGCCAGCGGGGTGCCCCCCATGGGCATCTTCGGGGACGGCTACCGCTACCACGTCACCGGGCTGATCCACGACGTGCGGGGCTTCCCCACGGAGCGGGCGGATGAGATCGTGCCCTTCCTGAACCGGCTCTTCCGGAAGATCACCCAGCACTTCCAGGAAATCATGCTGGTCAAAGAGGAACTGGCGGAGGACGCGGAAGTGCTGGTCATCGCCTACGGTTCCGTGGCCCGCTCCGCCAGGAGGGCGGTCATGGAAGCCCGGGGGAAGGGGATCAAGGCGGGCTTGCTGCAACTCGTCACCCTCTGGCCCTTCCCCCGGCAACTGGTGGAGCCGCACCTTAAACGGGTCCGGGCCGTGCTGGTGCCGGAGCTGAACCTGGGTCAAATGTCCCGGGAGGTCAAAAGGGTGAACCAGGGGCTGACCCGGGTGGAGACGCTGAACCGCATTGATGGGCATTTGATTACGCCGGGGGAGATTGTGGAGAGGTTGGTGAAATTATAGGAACCGTAGGGTGCGTTCTACGCACCATTAAATTCCTGGAGCACGACATATTGGTGCGTAGAACGCACCCTACAGGACTCGCAAAGCTTGCCAAGCCAGAGCTTGGCAACAAAAAAGCGTTCCCAAGGATGACCTTGGGAACGAGAAGAGAAAAGACAAGTGGCACAGGCCTCCGGCCTGTGCTGCACCGGCTGGAAGCCGGTGCCACCAGGGTTTTTTCAAATTGACGGATGTGATTGAAGGCGGGCACGGAGGCCCGCCCCACCAATAATTTTCTGTAGGAATCAGGCGGTAAACCATGAGTGTAAAAATCAAGATTCCGAAGAACAGGCTGGCAGAGTTCTGCCGCCAGCATCGTATCCAGAAGCTATCTCTTTTCGGCTCCGTGCTGCGGGATAATTTCCGGGCAGATAGTGATATTGACGTGCTGGTGGAATTTGAACCGGGCCATGTGCCTGGCCTGGCTTTTTTCGGCATGGAAGAGGAGCTTGCTACGATTCTGGGGAGAAAAGTCGAACTGCACACCCCAAAATTTTTAAGCAAATACTTCCGGGATCAGGTGATTACCGAGGCTGAGGTTCAATATGTCGCTATCTAAGGACCTGATTCGCTTCCAGCACATGTTGGATTATGCTCGCGAAGCGTTGGAACTGATCCAGGGAAAGTCCAGAAATGACCTGGATGCTGATCGTCTACTGGGTCTGGCTTTGGTTCGCCTTATGGAGATGATCGGGGAAGCAGCCAACCGGGTCTCGCCTGAGTTTCAATCCCTACACCCCTCAATTCCTTGGTCTCAGATTATCGGCCTCCGTAATCGGCTCATCCATGGCTATGATGATGTGGATATGGATATTCTCTGGCAAATCTTGAAACATGATCTGCCAACTCTCATTGAGGAAATGAATAAATTATTTTCAAAAGCTGAAAGCTGACCGCTGACGGCTGAGAGCTTTCACCATGGCCGAATTCACCAGACTCATCCATAAGTACCTGCGCCACGAAAAGAAGTTCCCCCACGTCTGGTGCCCGGGGTGCGGCAACGGCATCGTCCTGGGCGCGCTCATCCGGGCCATCGACCGCACCGGCTTCACCAAGGACGAGATCGTCCTGGTCTCAGGCATCGGCTGCTCCGGGCGCCTCAGCGTGTACGTGGACTTCAATACGCTCCACACCACCCACGGCCGGGCCCTGACCTTCGCCACCGGGGTGAAGCTGGCCAACCCCCGGCTCCAGGTCATCGTGGTCATGGGGGACGGCGACGCCACCGCCATCGGCGGCAACCACTTCATCCACGCGGCCCGGCGCAACCTCAATCTTACAGCCATCATTATCAACAACAACATCTACGGCATGACCGGGGGCCAATACTCCCCCACCACGCCCTACGGCGCCCGGGCCGCCACCGCGCCCTACGGCCACATCGAGCACGCCTTTTCCATCAGCGACATGGCGGTGACCGCGGGCGCGGCCTGGGTGGGCCGGGGCACGGTCTATCACGCCAACCTGCTGGACCAACTGATGGAAACGGCCATCCGGAAAAGGGGCTTCGCGGTGGTGGAAGTCATCAGCCACTGCCACACCCAGTTCGGCCTGAAGAATAAACTGGGGGGCCCGGTGGAAATGATGCGCCGGCAAAAGGAAATGGCGGTGCGGATGGAAAAAGCCAAGACCATGACCTCGGAGGAACTGGAAGGCAAAATCACCATCGGCACCCTGGTGGACCGGGACCTGCCCATCTACACCCAGGAATACCGCCGCCTCCGGGAAGCGGCTAAAGCAAAATGATTTACCACAAAGACACCAAGAGCACAAAGATACACAAAGAATTAAACTCATTTGTGCCTTGGCTAGGCCAAGGCACAAAAATATTTACTTGGTGTACCTTTGTGTCTTTGTGCCTTTGTGGTTAATGCTTTTAAGGAAGCGCATGGGCACACGATTTGAAATCAGGTTGGCCGGGTCCGGGGGCCAGGGGTTGATCCTGGCGGGGATCATCCTGGCGGAGGCCGCGGGCATTTATGACGGCAAGTTTGTCTGTCAGACCCAGAGCTACGGGCCCGAAGCCCGGGGCGGGGCCTCCAAGGCGGAGGTGGTGATCAGTGACGCCGAAATCGATTATCCCCAGGCCATCCAGCCGGATGTGCTCCTGGCCCTGAACCAGAAGTCCCTGGACACCTATCTGGCCGATCTGAAGCCGGAGGGCCTCCTCATCGTGGATGCCGACCTGGCGCCGGAGGTGCCCCTGGAGCGCTTTGTTGCCCTTCCCTTCACCCATCTCGCCCGGGAACTGGGTAAGGAGATGGCGGCCAACATCGTGGCCCTGGGGGCCCTGGCGGCTTTGACCGGCGCGGTGACCCTGGAGAGCCTGGAGAAAGCGGTCCTGGCCCGGGTGCCCCGGGGCACGGAGGAATTGAACAAAAAGGCCCTGGAATTGGGAGTTAACGTTGCCAAGAAATTTATAAAAGAGATGCGTGTAAGGAAAACATATACAGAGTGAGATTAAGAAATGGATGAATTAAAAACTTATAGGAATATTTTTCTCAATGTTGTTACATCTGAAAACTTAATGACCGAATTATTTCGTAATTTATTGAGTTTTAAAATTTTTCGTGAACCATTTATTGAGTTGTTTATTGAAAGAGATAAAGTCAAACGAATTGATTTCGATGATATTGGTTCTCAATATTTTACAGCCCAGGGAATACCCGATCTGATCGTTATCAATGAAGATTATGAAATCTTTATTGAGATCAAGATTGGGAATACGAGCCTTACAGATAATCAACCTGATGGTTATCTTCAATATTTAAAAGATGTAAAGAATAAAGAAAAATGGATGATTTTTCTAATACCCAAAGATTATATGCAATTAGAATATTTAAAGTCATTTCTGTCCGGCTAAGCCAGGGCTAAGGTTAACTGTTTAGAATTAAGTATATTAGCAGCTATATTCTCTGGCGGTTGGAAGAGTTCCTGCAAGGCACAAGTCCTGAAAAGATTGAGTTGTAG
>Ga0299912_10002101_pt1 | contig 16288 bp, 15 predicted proteins | sample RVTome_2_FD_207667 | JGI IMG/M metagenome (GOLD analysis project Ga0299912, IMG submission 207667) | Soil microbial communities from uranium-contaminated site in the Upper Colorado River Basin, Wyoming, United States - RVT95D214 (version 2) ... | reverse complement strand
CTCGCGGGGAAAAGCAATATGTGAATATGCCCTTCTTTGCAGCCCGTTTGTATGACAATCTAACGAGTGTTAAAGGAGTGAAACAATCGTTTGAGGAAATTTCAATCTTCCTGGATCATGTTAATAAACAAGGTAGGTTACTCGATATTGGAACAGGACCGGGCCGACTTTTACGTGAAATATACGGGAGAAATCGGGAAATTGAATTATACGGCCTCGATATTTCCGCATCGATGCTTGAGGTAGCAAGACATAATTTGAAAGAACTGAAACATGTCGATCTGCGGGTGGGCAATATCATAAAAACTGATTATAATAGCGATTTCTTTGATTGCATTGTGAGCACAGGAAGTTTTTATAACTGGGACAAACCGGTTGAAGGTCTGAATGAGATCTTCCGAATATTAAAACCAGGTAAGACAGCTTATATTATTGACACATACAAAGATTATGATTCTGAATTGTTACGGACCGGATTGAAAATCAATCTTAAAGGATACAATTCTATCCGTCGGTTGATTTCAGCATATTTCTTAAGAAAACAACTCAACATGACATACGCAATTCGGGAATATCATGAATTACTGAAACGGACCTTTTTTAAGGAGAGCCATACGATACAGCAGATCGAGTTGGGGAACCTGCCGATTTATGTTCGAATTGAGCTGCATAAAAAGAAATTGATCAGTAAAGATTTTTTTATCTGACCCGATTAATTCATAAATATAATATATTGACTTATCGCTATTCATTCAAAGAGATAATTTTCATCGCGAACAATTCACTTGCCGGACTTACACATAGTAACCATACTAATTAGTAAAGACTTATGATTTATGGTTCATAAATCCAGAATATTGTTTCTACCTATTTTATTATCTGTTTTACTCGGTTGTGACCAAATCACAAAACAAATGGCCAGGGCACGATTAAAAGATCGGGATACGATTTCCTTTTTTTATAATACACTCCGGCTGGATTACGTTGAGAATACCGGAACATTATTCGGTCTGGGGTCAAACCTGACCGGGATTCCTGCTTTCATAATACACAGTCTTATACCCTGGATTATTCTTTTACTGCTGGGCATTTATACCATTAAACAAAGAAACAGAATGAGCCAGCCAGCATTCATTTCTATGGGTTTCATTCTGGGTGGAGGATTCGGAAATATAATGGACAGGATTCTTTCCGGCAGCCATGTGACAGATTTCATCGATATTGGGATCAAAAACTTCAGGACAGGTTTTTTCAATCTGGCCGATTTTTTTCTGATAACAGGTATAATAATCCTTATTGTTATGCTCAGGAAGGATCGGAAGAAGCATTTTTTTTATTCTTTTAACGTTGCGAAGGGTCAGGATCCAATTTGATGTGAAGTGAGAATGTGGCCGTATCCTGCGCTTTTGATCACATGAAGTAATATCTTTTCATGCATCGGATTTTTTCTGCTATTCATCAGTGCAATAACAATTACATGCGGCCTGATCTGGAGAACGAATCGCAGTATGCGATTAATTTCACTCTCGGTCAATGCTGTTATGATAATCCCCTGGTTGTTGGTCAGTTCGTTTATTTCTATAACCTGATCAAACAGATTGCGTTTTTTTAGAATTTGAAAAATCGAATCCCGATCGAATATAGTATTATTTTGTACTGAGCGATCTTTAGAACCTTTGTTTGTTATGAGCAAGTGAGAAATACCTGAATCCCGATGAATTGGTCCTTCTGTTCGGGCTGGGATGTAATTGATTTCTGCAGCAGGAACCGTATCTTGTAAACTGCTCGAAGTTAATAGCCGAAGTGCAAATATCGAAGTATCTTCCGTCGTACCAACCTCAAAGTCTTTTCCCATACTAAGTGTATCCGGATCACCAGATACCTGTAATTCCGAATGAACCGGATCGAAGGCAAGCACCTTGAGCTCATTTATACCTGCATCCGGAATTCTTAAATCGTAACCCTGTAACAAGTCGGAATACAATCCCCAGTTTTGTTTTATTCTCAGCCATCCATCGGGTAATACTTTCACAACTCTTCCCCTCAGTGTACTATTGTTTTCGACCAAAATACGGGAAATCTCTCCCGAACGACTGACTGCCATACAATCGGAACAAGTTTTACCGGTCCTTATAAAAATAGTCCAATCTTTTTTCATTGAATTTACAATTTTCCCTGCTAACTAGTGAGCCAAATCATCAGCTGGGAACACGTTTATAAAGTGCAGATAATTCTGATGTTCATCAGAAAATCATCTGTCAATTCCTTTAATAAATCATTGATTGGCATCATCAAATTTTGTAACTTATACTATCAATTTATTTTCTAAAATATATTCCTATGAAACGGAAATATTTACTGTTTGCGATTCTTGTCCTTTCAGCACTGTTACTACTAAGTAATTGTTCGCGAAAGGCAAAGATAGGTTTTCTGATGGATGTTTCAGACACCGGCAGATGGCTAAAAGATAAAGAGCTGTTCATCAAGAATGTTGAAGAGATGGGGGGTGAGGTCATTCTAAAGGCTTCTGAGGGCGATGCAGAAAAACAATACCAGCTTGCCAAAGAAATCTTGGCCGAAAATATTAACGTATTGGTTATTATACCATCCGATCTGAATGCAGCAGCCAATATTGTAAAGCTTGCACATCAGCATGAAGTTCCTGTTGTCTCGTACGACAGAATTATAAAAAATTGTATGCTCGATTTTTATATCTCGTTCGATAATGTTCAGGTTGGTGAATTGCAGGCTAAATATCTTTCAACAGTTTGTCCGAAAGGGAAATATGCTATTCTGGGGGGTGCTGTAACCGATAATAATTCATTCCTATTACGACTGGGTCAGTTAAATATTCTTCAACCCCTTATGGAACGTGGCGATATCGATGTTGTTTTTGACCAGTATGTCGATTTCTGGAGTCCCGTTGAAGGATATCGTTTGATGAAGGAATGTCTGGCGGAACATTCGCAAATTGATGCTGTCCTCGCTGCAAACGACCAGCTTGCCGAGGGGGCTTTGAAAGCGATACAGGAGGCTAACAGACAACCGATACCCGAGATAAGCGGTCAGGATGCTGAGGACGAAGCATGCAGGAGAATCATTGCAGGTACTCAGGCTATGACAGTATACAAGCCAATCGAAGCAATAGCTTTAAAAACAGCCGAAATCGTTATGCAGATGATCCTTGAGAAACGAATTCCTAAAACCTATCTGTCGGTCAATAATGGGAAACGGCAGGTTCCTGCCATTTTGCTGCCAGCTATGGTAGTAAACAAACAAACGATCGACCTAACTGTAGTTGCCGACGGATATTTCAAGGAGCATAATATTGAGTAATGTTCTGTGAATCAACAAAGGGGGCAAGATTTTATAACAGATATTTTTGGTGTTTGGCTTTTTACTTTGTTGATGTTGTGAAAGTAGTATTGTAGGTTGTTCGAACATGAAGTTGACTTTTCGTTACGTACTTGGGAAAATCGCCAGTGGCTTTATGTATAATATTGCATGAATAAAAGCAACAAGATGTTATCAGAATCGTCTATAGTGTAATCTCTGCTTTCTTAACACATTTCATGATAGTAAAGCACATGTACATATCTTTTTTATCAGATGTCATTAAATTTCTTAAACATTCATACGTTTGTACTATAAAACCACTTTTATGGAATTTAAAAATACATTGGAGGTTTTACATTCACTCGCCAAGGAAATTGGAAATATCACCGCCAAACTTGAGCATTCGGATGATGTCTCCTTAATTGAACTGGACCTCTTATTGGAGAAACTGCGCAATATCTATGACCTGACGATGGATTTGCGAGTGACATTTCATTCCGACTATTTGACAAAAAACAAGAAAACAACTTCCGATCGGTCTGTTATTGAAAATAAACAGAGGAATGAAGAAATGGAAACAACAAATAGACCTGTAAAACCTACAAAAGAGAATGTGCGTGAAAGAGTTGAAAAAGACCTCGCATCAAAGGAGAAGGAAAAAGATAAAACAAAAACAAAAGAAAAATTTGTTTCCGATCGGTTTAAGGATTCAAAGTTGACCCTCCATGATGAAATTTCCGGAAAATCAAAACATGACGATATTTCTTCACAATATAAATCCAAACCCATCAGCAATATCAGCAATGCTTTGGGTTTGAACGAGAAATTTGAACTTATTAATCATCTTTTCGATGGAGATAAGGAGACTTTCGAACACACGTTGGAATTGCTGGACAACGCAGGTAGTTTTGTTGAAGCTTATAATTATCTTGAAGAACATTTTAAATGGGATATGGATGATGTGTATGTTCAGCGCATTCTGGAATTGATCCGACGGAAATTAATTGTCCACCGTAATGACCAGTAGATTATTTCTTATCCCTACACCTGTTGGAAATCTTGAAGATATAACTCTCCGTGCAATAAGAATATTAAAGGAAGTCAACCTGATTCTGGCCGAAGATACACGGAAATCCGGAATTCTTTTAAAGCATTATGCTATTCATACACGTATAGAATCATTTCACAAGTATAATGAACATCAGCGCCTCGGGCATATCATAAAAATGCTCGAAGACGGAAAAAATATAGCACTTATAAGTGATGGGGGTACTCCTTCAATTTCTGATCCGGGATTTCTTCTTGTCCGCGCATGTATTGAAAACAGCTTAGAAGTTGAGTGTTTACCGGGAGCTACTGCTTTTATTCCTGCACTTGTCAACTCCGGATTTCCTACTGACAAATTTGTATTCGAAGGATTTCTGCCTCAGAAAAAAGGTCGTAAAAAGCGACTGGAAAGTTTAAAACGGGAAGTGCGTACAATAATTCTTTATGAGTCTCCATTTCGTCTCGTTAAAACACTTTCACAGCTTGCCGATATCTTTTCGCCTCAGCACGGGGTTTGTATTTCCCGTGAATTATCGAAGGTTCATGAAGAGAATCGCAGGGGGACTCTGGAAGAAATCATTGAATTTTACACAAGACACCCTCCAAAAGGTGAGATTGTGGTTGTTGTCAATCCGGTTATATAACTTCCCGTTAGTTAATGAATTTGTGCAGTAAAATGAAAAGATTATTAGTCTCTAACAGAGTAATGAAAGATACTATCAATTGATTTGCACTATTTTGCAATTATTCTGTTCTCTAACTACTTTCCTATTTGCTTCTAACTTCAAAATTTTAAATTCTTTTTCACCATGTAATATATAGTATGTCACTGGTGGTAACCTGATGATGAAACGGATTAAGAATTGTCCGTTTGCGAACAATGTATGATTTAAAATCGGTCATTTTTATAGAAGTTATTTTAACAAATTTTGAATATATCTATCATATAGATAATAGTTTATGTTTTCTGGCATAAAAGCTGTTAAACTCAATTGAACAAAACCAGAACCATGAAAACTATTTTAGTTATTGTGCGATTATTTTATTTAATCGCCTTAGTATTCATATTTGAATTTACTGATGCGCAAACGATCATCAGTTTCGATGCCTCTCCCGATAATACAATGGTTATGAAGATACAGGATCACGGACTTTCTGAAAAGCCAGATATGTTAATACTTATCTTCGATAGTACCACGCTGACATGTGAATTTTCTGATGATGGATTAATAGCGCTGTATGCCACTACTCAGACAAAAGATAAATCTTCGATTGCTTCTTCATACTCCTGTTACTTACCTGAGGTTACAGAAAAAAAGGATAAGTATTCTCAAGAGTCTCCCGGACAAAAAGTTATCCCTGAAGAGGTAGATAAGGAAGAGCCCATATTGATTGAAGAGTGGATGCTTAGGCCCAACGAATGGAATTAGTGTTTATAGATGATTTCATAAAAGTGAAAATGACTTGGTTTAATTTTCAGATAGACATATTTTTAAATGTAATAGAGGATTGGATCCGATTTATGAAATGGCTACTTGGATTTCTGATGAAAAATGCTTTTCCTATATTCTATCGATGATCTTCAAATCGCTAATAATCAAAATGAATATAAATTTTCATTTTTCAACGTTCAATAGAGGTGATGATCAGAATCAGCGGGGAGCACATCCGACAAAGTGGGGAGCCAATCTGAATTCGTGGGGAGTTCATCCGAACAACTTAGGAACTCATCTGATCAAGTAGGGAGTTCATTTGAATAAGTTAGGAGCTAATATTTACAAATGGGGTGATTACTCTTGAGTGTTATTTTCCTCTTCTCCTTCTAATGCTTTGCTTACTATATTACTAGGTAATGACTTTTTTGTTTTAACGCCAAGCTTTTGTAAATCTTGAGCTCTTTTAATCAGATTACCTCTTCCAGAAGAAAGTTTATTCATTGAATCTTCATAGCTTTTCTGGGTTTGCTTGAGTTTGTTACCCATATCGGTTAGGTCATCAACTAATCCGACGAATTTATCATATAATTCACCTCCCTGCCGTGCAATTTCTAAAACGTTCTTATTCTGATATTCCTGTTTCCACAAGCTTTCAATCATTTTAAGTACGGCAACAAGGTTTGTCGGACTGATCAGTAAAATCCTCTTTTCGTAGGCATAAGTCCATAGGGAAGGTTCGTTTTGTATGGCCAGAAGATAAGCCGGTTCAATGGGCATAAACATGATCACAAAATCAAGGGTTTTTATTTCGGTAATGTCCTGGTAATTTTTTAACGCAAGTTCGTTGATATGATTTTTTACCGAAGTCAAATGTGCCTTTAATGCTGTTTGCCGTTCAGCGTCGTTCTCCGAGGACATATAACTATCGTATGCTGTGAGTGAGACTTTCGAATCGATGATAATGCTTCTTTCACCGGGATAATGTACGATCACGTCCGACTGGTAGCGCTGTTTCCCCTCTGGTTTGAAGGAATCCTGAACGGTGTACTCGTAACCTTTCCGCAAGCCTGTCCGTTCTAGTATGCTTTCAAGTATTACTTCGCCCCAGTTTCCCTGTGTCTTCGATTCACCCTTAAGCGCTTTTGTCAGTGAACTGGTTTCCTTGCTTACCTGCTGGTTAAGCTCTGCAAGCCTTTTTACTTCCTCCTTAAGCGAAAAACGCTGTTGCGATTCCTTATCGTAGGTTTCTTCGACCTTTTTCTCAAATTCCTTTATTTTTTCTCCAAGGGGTTTCAGTATTTGATCGAGGTTGGTCTTGTTCTGTTCGGTAAATTTTTTCGACTTTTCATCAAGAATTTCATTGGCTAGGTTACGGAATTCAATATTGAATTTCTCTCTGATCTCAATCATCTCCTGTTTCTGTTCCTGTAGCCGCTGATTCAGATTTTTCAGTTCCGTTTCTTTGACACTGTTTTTAGCCGTAAGTTCAATCAATGATCTTTCTTTTTCCGAGACGGCAGATTTTAATTCTTCAATTTGCTGTTGAAAAAAAAGACTTTTCTCTGTTAATACCTTGAATCGACTCTCACTCTTCGATCGCATGATCAGCCATGAAGCGATTCCGGAAACAGCAATGCCAATAATCAGAAAGACAATCGCAAATATCATTCATACATGTTTAGGAATGTAAATATAGAAAATCAATTTTGTCTGATTCTCATTCCATAGTAATGAATACATCGGGAAAATTTATACCCTGATGCGATTGACACGATGAAACTTTGTTAACAATTGAATAAAAAACCCGCCTTTCAAGCGGGTTACATGGTATTATACTGCATTCCTGTTACGCCGGAGATATAGCTTCAACCGGACAAACTTCGGCACACGATCCACAATCGGTACAGGCATCCGGATCAATTCTGTATATGTCTCCTTCATGGATAGCATCTGCCGGACATTCATCCATGCATGTGCCACATGCAGTACAGTCATCACTAATTACATAAGCCATAACTAAAAATTTTTGATATAGTAATAAAGTTAAAGTAAAAGTATATAAAATTCGTAATTAATAATTTTTTTAACATTCAGGCAGGTTTATTTTTGTTGTATCATCGCGTGAAGTCAAAAGTTGATGGGTAAGATCAAATTTATATCCCTGTAAATTGTCAGTTATGCAAAAGGGTTGCTGTTACTGATTAAAAATCGAGACAGAGCGATAAATAAAAAACTCTTGGCAAAACCTGCATGTTTTCAATCCCCCAGGCCCAGTCGAGTCGTACAAAGTAGCCGAATAATTGTGAGCGTAGCCCAAAACCATAGCCTGCTACAACAGGTTCTCTATCGGCATCGATCTCAATCAGAATAGGACCTTGTTGTATGATATCATTATCGTAAGCGTTTCGTCCCGACCAGGGATGCAAACCCGACCATGCAGTACCGATATCAAAGAAACCTATTACCTGAAAGTTTTGTAAGAATGCATTGCTTAGCGGGCGGTTGATAAGATACCTGATTATAGGCCAGCGAATCTCTGAGTTGATCAGGGCAAAGCTATTCCCGTTACGTATGTTCTGCGAGAATCCTCTCATATTTGTCGCTACAGCCTGATATACATAGTTTTGAGTCTCATCGATTCGGATTTCGTAGAGTGGGATAAAAGTTGGCGTCCGTATGGGAGTAATGTTTGTCCAGTTATCGACTCCCCCGAGGTAGTATATAAGCCTGCTGCTGCCAATCGATGTACTTGCAGCAAAGCGGTTTGCCCAGATAAGATTACGATGAAGTATCAGATAATGCCTGAAATCTGCCCCAAAAACGATCAGATTGTCAAATTTTCCATTCAGTTGCTGGTAGAATTCCGTGAATAATTTAAACCTTGTTCCTCCATAAAGATTGATACCAAGAGACCGGGTATTATCGAAAATATACTCGCCTTTCAATCTTCCCCACAGTTTATGAACATCGGGTTTTTCAAGAATCGAAGGCATTTTCGTGACATCCAGATCGTACATATAGACATTACGATCGTTACGTAATCCAATGGTTGTCACAAATGCATTTACCTGGCTCAAAGGATAACGGTATATTCCGGAGAGTTCGTTTGTGATAGTTTTGATATATTCGGTATTTTCTGTTCCTCCGTAGTGTTTGAATACCTGCCGGTGGAATACATATTGTCGGTCGAGCTGTTTTTTAAGATTTTCAAAGCTTAGCAGGTACTCGCTGCTTTCGAAGTCGAGGGGGAGTCGAATTCCACCGGTCACTTTATAATCTTCGAAAAGATCGTGTGTACCTATTTTCATTAGCATATTCACCCCCGGATTAAAATATACGGCTCCGCCGGTAAATGCCTGGTACGATTCACTCAGGAAACTGAAATCGATCTGGCTTACTATGTAATTCTGGTAAAATGCTTCCTGATAAATTCTCACCTTTTGCTCCTTCTCGGTCTCTTCCTCAACTACACGAATATTAACGTTTTGTTCTTCGAGTTTACTATTGTATAAATTCAGGCGTTCGATTTCGAATATATAATTGTTGATATCAATTTCAGTTTTATCGAAATCGACAGTATCGTCCAGATAGACCAGTCGATTATCCTGGACGGAATCGATGGGTACTTCAACTATAACAATATTGGCGATACTGTCTTTCTTGATCAGTTTTTTAGTTAGTTTGGAACGGAATTTTGTTTCAGGAAGATCGCCGGTAATATTGGCTTTGCTGTCAAAGGGTCGGTTAAACATATAGAACCGGCCTTTTTTAAATACAATTTCTGCAGAAGTACCGGTTTTCCGGTTATAATCGTGTTCAAGGATATTTCGCGGATAATTGGTTAAAGGTTTTGTCTGGGCAAAATAGCGATAATGTATTGCAGTATCAACAAAATTGATTGTACTGTCGAATTTGGAGCAATAACGGTTTAGTATCCCGTTTTTGTCACTGAGAGAAATAAATTGATTGTGCGCAACTTCAAGAGGTTGAATCTTATTTACATAACTATCGTCCGAAAGGCGCATTAATTGATTATCCTTTGTAGAATAATCGTAAATGAACAAATCATTTGTCATGGACATCTTTGCATCAGTCTGAGCCACAGAAAGTGAATCGGAACGGCGATTGGAACTAAAGATGATTTGCTTCGAATTGTTGATAAACCGGGGATTAAAATCGGATGCAATATCATTTGTTATCTGATAATTGGTACCGGCAGCAAGATTGTGTACATAAATATCTGTTTTTCCTTCTTTAATTGCAGATAATACCAATAGTGAGCCGTCGTGCGAAAAACTAAAATCGAGTACTTTCTCAAAATACAGCAAGTTGCGCTTTTCAGGTATTTTTTCACCAAAAGCATAATAGTAAAGTTTTAACCCGCCTTCTTCTTCGGTAATAAAAGTAAGTATCCGGCCCGAAGGGTGCCAGGCAAGCACCGGATATGAATAATCGGTAATTTGTTCGAGCCTGTGCTCTTTTCTCAGTATTCTCTGTTTCTTGCCTGTTTCAAGATTGTGCAGCCAGATTTTATATTGTCCCATCTGGTTGGTTACATAAGCAATATATTTCCCATTCGGATTTATCTTGATCTGTTGATACACCCTCCTCTTATGAGGTCGTTCCTGAATTTGTCCTTCGGCAGGAATTTCACTTAGGTCGGAATAATCGGAATAGAGGTTTGTATAATACTTTTTCCAGTCACGCGCCAGTGTTTTTAAAGGAGCTCCTACAACATATAGGAATCCTATGTTAGCATTTTTGTTGATCTTGGTAAGGTAAAGTATACTTGGGATTACAGATTCTCCATAGACTTCGGCAATATAACGCCAGAAGGAATGCCCGGCATATCGGGCATCGTCACCTAGCAGACGGCTGAATTTTTTGTATTTCCCGCTTAAAATACCATCCTTAACCCGATTTTCGGTTTCAATATCCCACTCTTTCGAGATATAGGCTATCAAACCGTCGATATACCAGTCTGGCAGATTTATCAGAGTTGAACTTGTCAGATTCTGTTTCAGGTCGAGACCATAGATCATTTCTGCAATAAGGACCTGCACAATGGCACCCGAAATCTGTTGCTCCAGCTTATGATAATCACCTTCGAAATATATGAATACCTTGTTTCTGTCGATTTGTGTCACTCCACCAATATTGTTCTCCGATTTGCCAGTCACCAGCCCGATATTGCTCTGGCGAAAATCGGATAGTTTGTTGTAGATAATGAAAATGATACGTCTGTCGAGTGTGTAATCGAACAGGTTTTCGATCCGTGCCAGTTCTTTTTCGGCAAACCTGGCAGTATATTCGGCAATAGATTGTCCGTATTCGCTGAAATATGTGTCGAATCGTTCATACCGGAGATACGACCAGTAAAAGCCGTTATACTGGACCCGGTTTTTACCAAAATTCATCTGGTGGCCGTTATAGAACTGAGCCGTCAAATCTTGGACTATAGCCAGAATCAGAATTGGTATCAGACAATTTATCAGTCTCTTGCTCATGCAATGTCTCTGTTACGAAGAAGAAAAGATAAAAATAATGCAAATCCATAAATAAATGAATTACATGATATAGTTAATGAGTGTCAGAAATCAAACCAATTCATTTTTCTTGATACAACAAAAAATCTGATTGGCATTCTCCAGAGGTAGAATGGAGTATCTATGACACCGTACCGACTGAATAAATAATCTTCCATTAAATGAAAGACCACCAATCTGAAATCAATACAATTAAAGGAGCATGTATTATGTGAATGAAGCGAATGGAAAGTACAAAAAAAATAAAAAAAAAGCTAACTTTATTTGGATGAATGCGTTTCAGTGAAAAAACAAGGGGAATGAGAGCGTTAATAGCATTTATTTTTATAACAATTCATACCATACTATCGGGGCAGAACCAGGAAAATGCAATACTTGTACTGCCGGTTAATTCCTTCGATTTTAGACGTATCCCTGAAGATAAGGGGAAAGTTAATCATAAATTTTTCTTTACCAATGCAGGTACAGAACCATTAATAATCAACAATGTACGTACAACTTGCGGCTGTACCGTTCCTTCATGGACCAAAGATCCCGTTTTACCCGGCAATGAAGGATTTATCGATATCGAATTTGACCCTAAGGGTCGCCCGGGGGCTTTCCATAAAACTGTTCAGATACAAAGCGCAGCTCAAAATGCCAACATGTTTCTAACCATTAGTGGTATGGTTATGCCTCCTCCTGAACGGGTTGACTTACCTTACAAACTTGGTGATTTGCATGTCAAATCGAACCATGTGAACTTGGGATATTTATATAAAGGCGATACAGGATCGGAAAACCTGATTGTTGCCAACCATACCAGCCATGATATTGAGGTTGGCTTTATCGAAGTTCCCCCTCATATTATGCTTTTTTCTGATCCACAGGTTTTACATCCGGAAGAATATGGTCAGATTGAAGTTCGGTATAATACTGAAAAAATTGACGACTGGGATGTGGTTGTCGATCAGATACCTGTTATAATTAATGGCAAAAGGAACAGCAATGTAAAACTGACCGTCACAGCAAATATCAGGGAAGATTTTCGCTCGCTCACACAGGAACAGATAGCAATAGCACCAATTGCTACTTATACCGCCGATAGTATGAATTACGATACAATAACCAGGAATGACCCTGTTGAATACAAATTTCTTGTCCGGAACGATGGACAATCTGATCTGGTAATTCGTGCGGTAAAAGCATCATGCGGATGCACCGCCGTTAAACCTGCAAAAAATATACTGGCGCCAGGCGATTCTGCTTATATCGATGCGGTGTTCTATCCGGAAGGACGCTCGGGTGACTTTAAAAATGGAATTACCATTGTAACCAACGATCCTCGTTTGTATAAGAAATATTTGTTTTTGGAGGGATACATTAAAAACTGAATCATACACAATCTTATAACTTATAGGCGATTCTTACAGAGCGCATTATATTTTCTTTATTTTTACCTGACAATATTTCCTTATGGCGGAAAAAGCTTTATCGAAAAGTGCCTTGTCTGTTTTAAAAGGTGTTGCACATCCGCCGTCTGTAAATCCCAATCTGAAACAGATAAAACGACGGAATCTTTCAGTTTCTGATTACATCGAGGGAATACTGGCTGGAGACCGAACAATTTTAGGTCGTTCGATCACACTGGTCGAAAGTAATTTATTCAAACATATTGAACAGGCTCAGAGGATCATCGAAGGATGTTTACCTCATGCGGGCAAATCAATTCGTATTGGTATTACAGGTGTTCCGGGAGTTGGTAAGAGTTCTTTTATCGAATCAATAGGGACTTATCTGACATCCTCCGGTAATAAACTGGCAGTTCTTGCCATCGATCCTAGTAGTGAACGTTCCAAGGGAAGTATTCTTGGAGATAAAACAAGAATGGTAACTCTTTCCGCACAGCCTGAAGCTTTTATCCGTCCATCTCCGGCGGCAGGTACTCTGGGAGGTGTTGCACGAAAAACCCGTGAATCGATTTTGCTTTGTGAAGCAGCCGGATACGATATTATTTTTGTGGAAACCGTCGGAGTCGGACAATCGGAGACTGCAGTTCATTCTATGGTTGATTTTTTTCTATTGCTTATGCTATCAGGTGCAGGCGATGAGCTTCAGGGAATAAAGCGGGGTATTATGGAAATGGCAGATATGCTGGTTATTACAAAAGCTGATGGTTCTAATATCGAGACTGCCCGACATGCTGCCGCTGAATATTCTTCAGCACTTCATATGTTTCCGGCATCCGATTCCGGCTGGAAACCTATAGTGCTTATATGTTCTGCACAGTATAACACCGGGATGGAGCAAATCTGGGAACAGATACTGGAGTATAAAAAATATACTACTTCCAATGGTTTTTTTGAGTCGCAAAGAAAAAAGCAAGCCCTTTACTGGATGCATGAAACCATCAGAGAAAACCTGATAACAAATTTCTATGGTAACAGCAAAATTCGGAAACGTCTCGACAAACTGAACGATAATGTTCTGAACAATAGGATGAGTTCTTTTATTGCTGCCCAGCAAATTCTGGAGTTCTATTTTGCAAAGAAATAACCTCCTGTTCTCTCCCGGCTGATATCATTCTGAATCATACTCAGACCGTTTTTATTTGGTTTATGGATTTTACCAGAACTGCTTTTTACAGTTACCCCGATCTCTTAATTTAGTAGCATGATTTTGATAAATTACCAGATGAACAAACAACAACGTTTGCTAATTGTTTTAATTTATTATCTTGTAATATTGCCAGAAGAATACTGTATACATAATTAAAATTTATAGAATGAAATACGATTTGATAGTTATTGGTAGCGGACCCGGAGGCTATGTAGCAGCAATTCGTGCCTCGCAGCTTGGTTTGAAAGTAGCTGTTGTCGAAAATAATGAGTTGGGAGGGGTATGTTTGAATTGGGGTTGTATTCCCACCAAATCTCTGCTTAAAAGTGCTCAGATTTTTGAATATGCGCGACATGCAGCCGATTATGGAATATCAATAACGGGAACCGTTTCACCCGATTTTTCTGCTATGATAAATCGAAGCCGTACAGTTGCTGATGGAATGAGTAAAGGTGTTCAATTTCTTTTCCGGAAGAATAAAATAGAACATATACATGGATTTGGACGATTACTTGATAACAAAACACTGGAGGTAGAAACAACTGACGGGAAAAAGTCAAAATTTTCTGCCGATCATATTATCCTTGCTACCGGTGCACGATCGCGCGAATTGTCTGATCTTAAACAGGATGGGAAAAAAATTATCGGATACCGCGAGGCTATGACACTTAAAAAACAACCGAAATCTATGATTGTTGTTGGATCAGGAGCGATAGGCAGTGAGTTTGCCTATTTTTATTCATCAATAGGAACCAGGGTTACTCTTGTCGAGTACCTGGCCAATATTGTGCCGCTCGAAGATGAAGAAGTGTCAAAACAACTCGAACGATCGTTTAAAAAAATGGGTATAACAGTTCTAACAGGGTCGACCGTTGAAAAAGTTGATACCTCGGGTAAAAAATGTAAAGTAACAATCAAAACAAAGAAGGGAGAAGAAATACAGGAAACCGATATTGTTTTATCGGCTGTAGGTATATCACCTAATATTGAAAATATAGGACTTGAAAAGGCGGGTATTCAGGTTGAAAATGGAAAAATTAAAGTCGACGAATATTACCGGACGTCAGTTGCGGGAATTTATGCGATCGGGGATATTATTCCTGGACCGGCACTTGCCCATGTCGCATCAGCTGAAGGAATTGTTTGTGTCGAAAAGATTGCCGGAATGAATCCTCTGCCCATCCCATACAATAATATTCCGGGTTGTACATATACGAGTCCTGAGATTGCATCGGTAGGTTTGACTGAAAAAGCTGCACGGGAAACGGGATACGACGTTAAAATTGGCAAGTTTCCTTATACTGCGTCGGGGAAAGCAAGTGCCGCAGGTCAGAAGGATGGATTTGCCAAGCTCATTTTCGATGCGAAATATGGAGAACTTATAGGCGCACATCTGATCGGTGCGAATGTTACTGAAATGATTGCCGAAATCGTGGTGGCTCGAAACCTTGAAACTACCGGTCATGAATTGATCAAATCAATTCATCCGCATCCCACCATGTCGGAAGCCTTGATGGAGGCAGCCGCTGCTGCTTATGGTGAAGTAATTCATCTATAAAACGAATCGTTCCGGTGGAAAAAAACGAAGACTGATATTGGTCAGTCTTCGTTTATATGAAGTGAAATATCAGATGATTAATTTAATACGAGAACTGATATTTTTTTCTCAGTTCCTTCTGGAAATTTGAGATCTGTCCTTCAAGTTCTCTGTTTTCTCTTTCGAGATGCGCTGTACTCTGACCTTCCGATTCAAGCTCCCGAATAAACCTGCGGTTGATAATTATCTTCTTCTGGCATTCGTAAATGCTTGAAATTAAGCTCTTGATGTTGTATTTAACTTCTAGCATGTTATTGAAAATTAATGCAGGGTAATTTTTTCTTCTGCAGTAAATTTATCAAATGAAACAAGTCGTTTCAAGTTATTAATTATGATGTTCCTTACTTGAAACCGATGATTTATATCATTCAAAATTACAAACATTTTAGCAGACTGAATGTTCAATTGGTCATATAATATTTTAAAAAATGTTAAACGTTGCCGTTTCGGGTTATAGACACGATTTGAGTTTTCGAAATAATTCAATCGATTTATCTGAACTCCTGCAAGTAAATAAAAATTAGTATTTCAGGTATATTTTTTAAGTATTCTGTATATTGTTTACTTTTGAACAATTCTGTGCTTAAACTTTTATGATTATGAAGGCAAAAGTCCTTCTAGCTTATGCAGTTTTTCTTTTCATAGTACCGGCTACCCGTGCACAGAAATCATATTCTGGAACAGTTACCGAATTTATTTTTTCATTCAGCGATGTTGAATTTATGGAG
>Ga0299912_10002100_pt1 | contig 16288 bp, 15 predicted proteins | sample RVTome_2_FD_207667 | JGI IMG/M metagenome (GOLD analysis project Ga0299912, IMG submission 207667) | Soil microbial communities from uranium-contaminated site in the Upper Colorado River Basin, Wyoming, United States - RVT95D214 (version 2) ... | reverse complement strand
TGACATTTGATATTTGGATTTGATTTGGCATTTGAGCTTTGGCATTTGACACCTTGGTTTCTTCAAGAATTATGGATGTCATTACCACCCATACGAATGCCGATTTTGATTCCTTGGCCTCGATGCTGGCTGCCAAGAAAGTCTATCCCAATGCAGTCTTGGTTTTTCCTGGGTCTCAGGAGAGGAGCCTTCGGGACTTCTTTATCCATTCCACGCTCTATGCCCTTCAGGTGGAAAGGATGAAAAATATTGACCTTAATGAAGTGAAGCGGCTCATCTTAGTTGACACCCGGCAGGTCAGCCGTATTGGGAAATTTGCAGAGATTGTGGGTAGGCCAGAAGTTGAGATTCACATCTATGATCATCATCCGCCGTCCCCAGAGGATGTCCATGGCTCCTTGGAAGTTATCGCTGAGGTGGGTGCCAATGTCACACTCCTGCTCAAGATCCTTAAGGAAAAGGAGATTGAGATCTCACCGGATGAGGCCACGGTGATGATGCTCGGACTCTATGAGGATACGGGAAACCTCACCTTTCCCTCGGCTCGAGAGGAGGATTTCAAAGCGGCAGCCTACTTGATTCGAAAAGGGGCCAATCTCAACATCCTTTCGAACGTGATCACTAAGGAACTGACAGCAGTACAGGTCTTCTTGCTCAATGACCTGATCCAATCGGCCACGCGGTATAACATCCACGGGGTTGACGTGGTCATTGCCCAAGCATCGGCGGACCACTATATCGGAGATATTGCTGTCCTCGTCCATAAGTTGATGGAGATAGAGAATTTGGATGTCCTGTTTGTGCTCGTCCTTATGGAGAATCGGGTCTACCTGATCGGGAGGAGCCGTCTCGAAGAGGTGAACGTGGCAGAAGTGGCCAGCGAATTCGGAGGGGGTGGACATCCGACGGCGGCATCTTCAACAGTGAAGGGCATGACCTTGATAGAGGCCCATGAACGATTGGTGAAAACTTTGAAAGAGATGGTTAGGCCGAAGAGGGTGGCACGCGATGTAATGGTCTATCCGGTGAAGACGATTGAATCGGAGCGAAATCTGGGAGAAGCCGGCGAAATACTAACTCGCTATAACCTGAACGCCCTCCCTGTGCTTCACGAGGGAAAGGTGGTCGGCTTGATCTCAATGCAGGTGGTGGAGAAGGCCATCCACCATGGCTTAAAAGCATCTCCGGTGAGAGAATACATGACAACGGAGTTCTCCGTGGTCTCCCCGGATACCCCTTTCTCTCGAATCCGGGAGTTAATCATCGGCCAGAATCAGAGCCTCCTGCCTGCTGTCGAAGGAGATCAATTGGTAGGCACCATTTCCGCAGGAGATCTGATGCGAAGTCTCCAAGAGGAGATGGTGAAATCGATCAAGGGGCCATCAACCTTGGAGGGGCAACCCCTCTATACCCGGAAAAAGGTGATCTCCAAATTGATGGAGGAGCGGTTCCCCGAAAGGATACAGAACCTGCTGAAGGAGTTTGGCGAGGTTGGGGATGAACGGGGATATTCCGTCTATGCCGTCGGTGGTTTTGTCAGAGATCTCTTGATGGGGATTGACAATTTTGATCTCGATATCGTAGTGGAAGGGGATGGAATCCAATTTGCAGAGGAATTTGAAAAGAGGTACGCCAGTCGAATTCGTACTCACAAAAAGTTTGGGACGGCCATCGTGCTCCTTTCGGATGGTTTAAAAGTCGATGTGGCGACCGCTCGCCTAGAGATCTATGATGCGCCTGCGGCCCTTCCCACCGTGGAAAGGGGTTCGATCAAGATGGATCTCCATCGGAGGGATTTTACCATCAATACCCTGGCGATCCAACTCAATCCCAGGGCCTTCGGAGAGCTGATCGATTTTTTTGGGGGCGTCAGGGATATCAAAGAGAAGGTGATCCGAGTTCTCCACAATCTCTCCTTTGTCGAGGATCCAACGCGGGTCTTCCGAGCCATTCGTTTCGAACAGAGGCTGGGGTTCCAAATTGGAAAACATACTCAGAACCTGATGAGAAATGCGGTGAAGATGGGTTTTATGGAACGCCTCTCGGGGGGCCGTGTCCTCTCTGAACTCACCCTCATTCTTCAAGAGGATCATTCCATCTCGGCCCTGAAGCGGATGAAGGATTTCGATCTTCTCCGCTTTCTCCATCCTCACCTCAGGTTCGATCAGGAGATGGAGGGTCTTTTCGAACGGATCCACCATGCCATCTCATGGTTCGATCTCCTCTTTTTGGAAGAGCGATATGAGCGCTGGCTGATACGCTTTTATGGTCTGATTGATTCCTTAAAAGAAGAAGTCGAAGAGATCTGCCAACGATTGTCGATGAACGATAAGATGCGGAAGAGGGTGGTGGATGGGAGGCGCCAGGCGGATCAAGCACTCCTCCAAATCTTCTCCTGGATCAATGCGGATTATCAACCGAAACGATCAGAAATCTATGCTGTTCTCGATCCTCTTTCGGCCGAGACAAAACTTTTCATGATGGCCAAGACAACCCAGATGGCGACACGCCGATATATCTCCCTCTATTTCACTCAGTTAAAAGATACGAAGCCGCTGCTGAAGGGATCAGATCTGATCCGAATGGGGATAAAGCCTGGCCCCTCGATTAAGAAGACATTGGCCGATTTGCTCCAAGCCCGATTGGATGAGCAGGTGGTGAGTCCCCAGGATGAGATGGAATATATATTGAAGGAACACGGGATGGGATGATGCTCGAAAACGGTTGGTCCAAAGAGGAAGTTTTTCCCTATACGGTCCGATTAGAGATGTTTGAAGGTCCTCTCGACCTCTTGCTCCATCTCATCAATAAGAATGAATTGGACATTACTAACATTCCTATCGCCCTCATCACCGAGCAGTATCTGGAGTATATCAAATTGATGAAGATTCTCAATTTAGATGTCGTGGGTGAATATCTCCTGATGGCATCTACCCTCCTTCACATCAAATCGAAGATGTTGCTCCCGATATCGTCTGGGGAGGAAGAGGAAGAAGGAGAAGATCCAAGGGCGGAACTGGTACGAAGACTTCTGGAATATCAGAAATATAAGGAGGCGGCGGTCGAATTGGAGAGAAGACCCATGTTGGATCGGGATGTCTTCATGCGATCCGCTCCAGTCGATACGGAAGAGCCACCGGAAGAAGAACGGGTCGAAGTGAGCCTCTTTGAGCTCTTGGAGGCTTTCCGGCAGCTTTTGGGGAGGGCAAAACCAGAGGCATTTCATGAAGTGATCTTGGAGCGTGTCACTGTTGAGGAGAAGCTACAAGAAATACTTTCGCTTCTTCAAAAGGAGAAACGGAGCATGGCTTTTCATCTCCTCTTCCCTGAGCAGGCCTCGCGTCGGGTGATCGTTGTCACTTTTTTGGCCATCCTTGAACTGGTCAAGATGAAACGCGTCCGTATCTTTCAGATGGCTCCCTTTGAGACCATTCGGCTATCGCTCCTTTGAATAAGAGGATTCAAGAGGTCAAGGATCCGAGTGTTCGAGTGAAATGCATAGAAAATGGCATAGAGCATAGTGTAACTTCGAACACTTAAAGACATTTTCATCGTTCGTGCCCGCACGCAGAAGTGTGTTTCGGCACGCAGGCGTGGGCGGCGAGTCCCATGACCCATTACCTAAGAAATAACTACCATATTTCCCTCTCCCCTGGCGGGAGAGGGTAGGGGTGAGGGGGATTGATACAAATGCGAGAAGAAAATTCTAAGATATACACATGTTGTTACCTGAGAGGAGGGTCATGAAATTTTGAAAAGCAATTTTGATTTTTGAATTTTCCTTGCTTTATGGGAGGGATCTATGAAAAGAAAAAGAATTCTGGTTGGGTTGGGGGTGATTGCTGCATTACTGATCTTATTTTTTTCAATTCTCTTCTTCATCGGTCGAGGTACCGGAAAACCGAGCCGTTTTGCTTTCGGAGACAAGATTGCCGTGGTGGAGATCAAAGGGGTGATCATTGAATCATCCGGGATCATCGAAGAGATCCGTCAATACCAAGAGGATGAAGGGGTAAAAGCCATCGTCCTAAGGATTGACTCGCCAGGGGGTGGGGTCGGACCGTCACAGGAGATCCATCGCGAGATATCAAAGGTTAGAATGAAAAAGAAAGTGGTTACCTCAATGGGCTCTGTTGCAGCGTCTGGGGGTTATTACATCGCGTGCGCGTCGGATCGCATCGTGGCCAATCCAGGGACGATCACGGGCTCGATCGGTGTTTTGATGGAATTTACCAACATCGAAGAACTCTTTAAGAAAATTGGGATCAAAGGGGTTGTGCTCAAAAGCGGAGAGCACAAAGATATCGGATCCCCCTTCCGAGAGATGACTCCAGACGAGAAGAAGATCATGCAAGAGGTGATCGACAATGTCCACCAACAATTCATTCAGGCAGTGGCAGAGGGTAGGAAACTGGATCGGGAAAAAGTGGCTCAGATCGCCGATGGCAGAATTTTCACAGGGGAGCAAGCTAAACAATTAGGATTGGTTGACCAGATGGGAAATCTTCAGGATGCGATCGATATGGTCGCCAAGATGGTCGGAATTGTGGGTAAACCCAATGTGATCTACCCCAGAAAAAAGTTTTCCCTTTGGGAACTTCTTGTGAGAGAAACAGCCTCTACCATTCTGGAGATCTTAAATGAGAGGGGATTCGAATTGAACTATCGCCTGTTGTCTCCCGTGGGCTGAGCGGTCTTTCTTTCGCCAACCATCCATTCGGAGACCTTTTTCATATCCTCCCAGACCTCTCTCTTACGTTCAGGATTCCGAAGCAAATAGGCGGGATGGTAAGTGGGCAGAACCTTCATGCCCGCAAGGTCGTAAAACCTTCCACGGAGGGCACTAATCTTGGCGTCGGTCTTGAGAAGAGTCTGAGCGGCAAAGGTTCCCAAAGCACAGATGATCTGGGGTTGAATGGTACGGATCTGCTTAAGAAGAAAGGGATGACAACACTCGATCTCATCAGGCTCGGGATTTCGATTCTGTGGGGGGCGGCACTTGATGATGTTGGTGATGTAGACCTCCTCCCTTTGGAGATGGATCGACTGAATAATCTTGGTCAAGAGTTGTCCAGCCCTTCCAACAAAAGGCCTTCCCTGAACGTCCTCATCGTACCCCGGGCCTTCTCCAACAAACATCAATTTCGCTTCTTCGTTTCCCTCTCCAAAGACAAGAGTGCGCCGTGTTCGGTGAAGTTTGCACCGGCGGCAGTCCCCCAATTCTCTCCGAATTTCCTCCAAGGTTAGAATCGTGTGTGGAAGAGGAGAGGGACTCGAATGCGGAACAGCAGCTTTAGTTTTAGAGACAGGTAAGGCCTCAACTCCCATCTCTTTGAGGTACTCAAGATAGGATTTCAGATCAGCGATGATCTCCCTGACTTTTGGATTCATTCCGTTTCGTCCTTTTCACTTCAGATATCTTTTTTCACTTCGCTTGTCAAGATTGGACTTGACGAAAGGGCAAGAAAATCATAAGTTAACATAATGAGAAGGCATATATCGATCCTCTTTTGTTGAGGCTCGGTACGGATTGGAAATGAGGACAAATCGCCATGGATACGATGCGGGCAATCCGTTCCGAATTTCCGATAGCTTACCTGAGCATGGGGCTGAGCAATATTTCTTTCGGGCTGCCGGGCAGGCAGTTGATCAATCGGATCTTTCTGTCTCTGGCGATGATGGCCGGCCTTAACTCAGCTATTCTGGATCCAGCGGATCAGGCTCTAAGGACAACGATTTTGACAACCGAACTCGTGCTTGGGCACGATCGTTTTTGCCGCAAATACACGCAATGTTTTAGGTCCGGGCCTATCGGAGTGAAGAGCTGAGGACCGCCTTTAAAATGAATGAGGATTAGAAGCCAGAGTTTCCCAGAAATCAGAATTAATAGTCATAGGGATGGGTGCGGGCACGACTACACACCACCCTTTAAGAGCTGTGCTCATTACGATCTTGCGAAAACCTGTCTTTAAGGGGTATGAAGGCCAAAACAGCGGCCAGGAAGAAGGATGGCGGTTTACACCATCGATTTCGAACCAGTAGGCCTTCGGGGGCAGGGCCACGATAATGAGTCTCTTTTGGCCTGTGCACAGCAACTTGGTTTAGGTATGAGTGGCGTATGCGGGGGCCTTGGAACCTGTCATTCCTGCAAGGTGAAAGTTCTATCCGGAACGATCTCAGAAATCACATCACATGAGAAAGAAGCCTTTTCCTCTCAGGAGCTCGAGGAGGGCTGGCGTCTCGCTTGCCAAAGTTATCCCCTCAGTGATTGCAAATTGAGCGTACCACCGGAGTCCATGACCACCTCACAGCGAATTCAATTGGAGGGACTGGATATTGCTATCCGTCCTGATCCTTCGGTACGTTCATACCAAGTGGAGCTATTGCCTCCTTCCTTGAACAGCCTGCAAGCCGATGCTGATCGCCTCGTTGAAGCATTAAACCAACGGTATCAATTGCGCTGTGGCAGAATCGATATCGACGTGTTACGCGGCCTGTCACCTCAGCTACGGTCTTGGGATTGGCAGTGCCAGGCTGTCATACGTGACGATGAGGTCATAGCCATCCGTCCCTGGACAAGCCGTCAACTGGGGTTAGCCGTGGATTTGGGTACCACCAAGATTGCGAGCTATCTGGTTGATTTGAACAGTGGCCAGACGATGGCCTCCAAAGGTGCTATGAATCCCCAAATCAGCTATGGGGAGGACATCATCAGTCGCATCTCTCATGCCACAAGCTTCCCAGAAAAGGCCACACAGTTGCAGAAGGTGGTTGTGGAGGCATTGAACAGGCTGGCCAGTGATCTCTGTGCCCAAGTTGGCGCCGCAGCGCATGATATTCTTGAAGCAGTCGTGGTGGGAAATACGGCCATGCATCACTTGTTTCTCGGCCTGCCTGTTCAGCAACTAGCTCTTTCCCCATTTCTGGCTGCAGTGAGCCGTCCTCTCGATATAAAAACTCGTGATCTGGGTTTACAAATTGCTCCAGGAGCCTATGTGCACCTGCTCCCCAATATTGGTGGCTTTGTCGGTGCTGACCATGTGGCCATGCTACTGGCAACGGATGCCTGGAGGTCCGAAGGTCCAGTGATAGCTTTAGATATTGGAACCAACACGGAAGTCTCCTTTGTGAAGGATGGCAAGATTACAGCTGTCTCGTGTGCCTCAGGCCCAACATTTGAAGGCGGTCACATCAAGCATGGTATGCGGGCGGCCACAGGAGCGATTGAGCGAATCCGAATAACAAACAAAATCGTTCACTGCCAGACGATTGACGGAACTCCACCCGTAGGTATTTGTGGCTCCGGAATACTTGATGCCGTAGCCCAACTCTATACCGCGGGAATTATTGATAAAGGTGGGAGAATGAAGAATAACCACCCTCATGTTCGGGGGCACGAAGGTGAACGCGAATTTGTGCTGACTAACGAGCAGGGGCAAGGGAAGTCTTTTCCAGTGGTCATCACTCAGCATGATATACGAGAAGTGCAACTGGGCAAGGCAGCTATTCGCGCTGGTATCCAGATCCTTCTGGAAACCCATGGGTGTCCCGAGGAGCAGATCCAAGAAGTTATTATTGCCGGTGCTTTTGGCAGCTATATTGACATAGAAAGTGCAATAACGATCGGTTTGTTGCCCGCCCTACCCAAAGACCGCTTCCGGCAGGTGGGCAATGCCGCCGGCATGGGCGCCAAGCTGGCGTTGGTTTCCGTCAACAAGCGGATGGAAGCTCAGACTATCGCCTCCAAGGTGCACTACCTTGAACTAGCGACCGTCCGCAATTTTAACAAAACCTTCATTCAGGCGAGCTATATAGGGCGATTCCAGATAGCAAGCTGATCTTTTACTGAGCCGTGATCAGAAAGCACAGCGCTATATTGCCTATTACAGAAAGTTGAAAAGTGTCTCTTCACATTGAAGCCGTTATCAATGCTCTCAACCACAATCATGTAGACCTTTTGCCTCGGGGCGAACTGTTCATCAACAGGAGTTTCCTTGATCACTTTTTCGGCGAACATAAGGGTGAATATGTAAAACAGTTAGAGACAGCAGCCCAAACTATGGGACTATCTGTAATAGGAGTTGAACTCAGTGCAGAATTGTCCCAGCCCCTTTTATTTGACATGAGTTATAAAAAGCTTGAAGGGTACTTCACCGTCGGGTGCATCAACGGACCCATTGCTAAGCTGATTGAGAATTATGGATTTTTCAATGGAATGTTAGGTATGAAAGACAACCCATCCCTTTTCTCAGGTATAGCGACCGAACTTTTAAGAGATATAGAGGAAAGGGCCAGATTAGCCCATACCCATGGCTTCAGGGCAATAGCCATCGCTGATGATATCGCCGGAAACAAGGGACTCCTTTTTCCCTTTACCTATTTTTTTGATGTAGTTTGGCCGATATACAAAGAAATTGCAGAGATAATAAAAGAAAGCGGTCTGTTTGCATTTTTTCATTCAGACGGTGACATGAGGAAAGTTATTGAGCCTTTAACTAGGGCGGGGTATGACTGTATCCATCCTGTCGATACACAGGCAGGGCTCAATCTCTATGAATTGAAGAAAGAGTTTGGCGAGAGGATCTCCTTCATGGGACACATAGACACGATAACCTGGAGTAAAGAACATATTTATAAAGAAATCAGCCTTGCAGAAGATGAGTTCAAAAAGGGTGGCCTGATCCTTGGGTCAACATGTGGCCTGTCGATGGAGACAGTCAATGATAAACTGGGTGCACTCTACCCTCAATGGGAAAGCAGAAAGCCGCACAAATGAATAACCACCGGGTTCTTTTTGCCCCCCGGCCCAAGGTCCTTTTCACGGTTGACGGGAAATTGGATGACCTGGGGGATCGATCTCACCACCCCTATCTGGAAAAGACCATCAGCCCCGGAGGAGACATCCCGTACAGCAGACTGCTCGAAATAGGGTCTCCCTCCTTCAAGGCCGTTGGATACTGCGAGCCTCAAGTCTTTTCTCAAGACCCATCTTTCCCCCTTTAAAGTACCGAAAGAATACATCATTTTAGATGAATTACCTAAGGGCAGCACTGGCAAGATATTAAAACGTGAATTGAAAAAACAGATTATGGATAAGCTTAAAAAATAGAGGGCTTACAGATGACGGGGCTTAAATCGGTGATTATGGTTTGGATCAATGAGACCATTGCCAAAGAAAGTGGCAAGATTTCACATTGACGAAAAGCCAAAGAGATTGTATAGTTACATTCATTGCCCCTGTAGCTCAGGTGGATAGAGCAACGGATTCCTAATCCGTGTGCCGCGTGTTCGAGTCACGCCAGGGGCGCCAAGTTTCGAATAAATTTACCGTGATTAGTAGATCAGAGTCCGTTCCCATATTTCCCCTAAGCTCTGCGTGCTAATTTGTTGACCAAGATTGAAATGAAACTGCCCAACATAATATATCTAATGATCACCTCGGCCATACCCCACACTTGTGCCGTCGTATTCCCAGATCGGGGAGCTATGCTCACAAAGCTTAACGTAGCAAATTTAATTACACTAAAGTAAAAAACGTCGAACCAGCCCCAACCGGGTTCATTAAACCAATCCTCCAAATGGTTTGAATAGACGAAAACAAATAACCCCATGAAACCCATCGACCATATGAGCCAGAGGAGCAAACTGCGCCCACAATCAGATGTGCCTTTCCAGAGCGGATAGAGGATTCGCCGATGGAACCGACTCTTTCTCTTGAACCCTTGAATAAACTGGTAATCCTCGATGTGACGCTTCAAAATTGGATTTTTGGAACCGTTAATCTTCGCTGTATCTACGCCTTCAAAATTGGTAATGCCTACTGCCCCCAATTTTTGTAGACCCTCCAGATGATTTAGGAAGTAAATACCCTTTAGAATCCGTGGCCCCCACCACTCCATTAACCGGTCAAGCACTTCGTCGGTGGTGTATAAGACCTGCCACAGATCGGCTGCTGCCAGATTGGCTCCCCATAGATTGGCCCCTGATAGATTGGCCTCTCGTAGGTGAGCCCCGGAGAGGTTCGCTTTCCACAGATCAGCTCTCAGCAGGTTAACCTCCCACAGATTGGCCCCTGTCAGGTTGGCCCCAGACAAATTGGCTTCTGACAAGTTAGCCCGCCACAGATTGGCTCCTGATAGATTGGCTCCCCACAGATCGGCTCTGACGAGATCGGCGCCCCACAGGTTGGCTCCAGAGAGGTCAGCACCTCGTAGGTGGGCTCCAGATAGGTTGGCTTTCATGAGATCGGCCCTCGACAGGTTGGCTTTCATCAGATCGGCTCCGGATAAAGGAGCTGCGCGGAGATCTCTTTCTACCACCTTTACATCTTCAGGAAGCGGACCTAACTCATTCAGCAGAGTCTTATAAGCTTCTGATTTGTGCCAATCGGGGTCGACCTTCATGATAACAATCACTTCTTGCAGACCCATTGTATGACCTGCCCATCGATATCTGAACAAGTGAGATTCGGTGTGACGCATCATCGTCCTATACTCCTTCTAATCCATTAGGTATCTATTTTCTACTATTCAGTTGATTCAGAGAGAATGCACCTTAAAAATTTCTGGTGTCCATAAAACTCCTTTTTTATGGAAATCATTTGATCCTCTTTTTTTTCTCTCTTTCCTCGTACTTATCGAGCCAATCATCCAACGCCCTCCTCATAAGGTCCGAAACTGCAAGCCCTGTTTTCTTAGAAATCTCCTTCAATCTCCTAATCTGAGGTTCCGTCAAATAGAGACCGACTCGTGCCATGATATGACCTCCTATACACCTAATTTATGCTTTATGAGCACTCATTATACATATTTGTAGAACATTATCAAACTTTTTTTTGGATCGTTTGCAACAGGCTAAGGTGGTCGTTGATGACCGTCTGGTTGATGAGAGCCTCCCCAATGAAGCTTCCCCTAAGGCCGAAACCACATCTGCTGCCAAGGTAGTAACTCCGATGACCCGTACCACAACTGCCACAAACCGTTTCTTTTGTGCCCTCTCAAGACGGATAACCCGGGCTCTCGGATCTTCAAATACCCCTTGAATATCTGCTCTCGGACGATATCCAGGGAACCGATACTCGTCCAGCAATCGTCTCTGCTTTCCCATCCAATCATCTTAACGGGTTTCTTTCTCAACTGAAACTACCTTTTCCTCTTATTTCATGCTATCTTATGTGTAATTTGGGGCATAATTTTACCCACTCACTTCCACGGAGAGCCCCATTATAAATTAATAGGTTAAAATTAATATATAAAGCATTACCGAATTGGTATAGTTATTGCTGAATACTTTTGCCAATGGTCATAGTTTCCAGAGGTCAGGCGGAATACTTAGACTATTAACCTCTTTTCGCACAGAGTCAAACTCGAATCCTCCCTGGCGACAAATGAGGGACCTCTTCTTATGAACCCTATGGCAAAAGAAACGATACTCGTTCTTGATGAGGAATCTCATGTCCAATGGACGTTAAATACCTTCATAGAAAAAGAGAAATACAATGTCATTCCCATAAGGACAATTAAGATGGCGGTACAAAATTTCTTGGAATTTGAGGTGTCCGGTCTCATTACTGAATACAGGATCCAACGGTCCTGTACTCTCGCCGCCATTGGAGAATTGAAAAAGAGGTTTCCCGAAGCCTATGTGATGATCCTTACGCATTATGATGTGGAAGAGAATGAATATGGGAAAATCATGGATGCCGGGATTGACGACCTTTTTGAAACCTTTATCGAGTGAAAAAATTCTTCTGCACCTTCGGAAAGGGCTAAAAAGACGTAGCCTCTCCATTCAGAAGAAACGATTTGAAGAGGAATTGGCTAAAATCAATACAAAGTGGATACTTAGAAACGCACAGAAGAACAGGAATGTAAGTAGATTGAAGGGGGGTAAACGAAATGGAATCGAGCGACTTTTCTAACAGTAGTCTACCAGAAGGGTTCGATTCTTCTCTGAAAGAGGGTTCACTACTTCAGGGAAAATCCAAGGCATTCAACCTTTTTCGCAGAGTTCAACGAGCCATGCATTATGTTCCGAATTTTGGCGAAACGTGCAGGGCCATTTTGGATGCCGTAATGGACGAGATGGATGCTGAAAATTGTTCCCTCATGTTGAAAGACCCAATCTCTGGTGATTTATCTATCCGTGCAGCCGGTGGGAAAAGAGAAGGGAGAAGTATCTATTATCCCGACCATAGTGTCAAAGGAAGGCGATTCAAACTCGGGGAAGGGATTGCAGGTTGGGTTTTGAAAGAAGGGCAGGCAGTGATGCTCAATGATGTAACAGAAGAGCCACGCTTTGTTATGGCGGCCGGTTTAAAGGATATCAAAGTGAGGTCTCTTATCTGTTTTCCCATCCGGGAAAAAGATCAAGTCGTTGGGGTGTTCAACCTTAGCCATTCTAAGAAAGGGGCCTTTGAAGAAGGAGATAAATTGGCGTTATCCTACATTTCCAACCAAGTAGGCGCAGCTCTGACATCTGCCCGTTTTTTCTTGGAAATCAAGGAAATGAGTCGTTTGATGAAGGATTCTCGAGAATCCTTTCCAACAGAAAAGGTTGTTCCTCACTCTCTTCCCGGTTCATCCACTTTTATCGAGGTCGGGGAAATGACGCCTGAAAATGGAATATTTATCTACTCCACCGACAAAATGCATCGGGTTAAGGAGATCATCGATCAGGTGGCAAATACGGATGTCACCGTCTTGATTCAAGGCGAGAGCGGAGTGGGCAAGGAAGTAGTGGCCCACTCCATCCATCAGAATTCTTTTCGTCAGGATAAGCCTTTCATCAAAGTAAATTGTGCAGCGCTTCCCCAAGAGTTACTGGAGAGTGAACTTTTTGGTTATGAGAAGGGTGCCTTTACCGGTGCCTTCCGTCAGAAACCGGGTAAGTTTGAACTGGCCCACGGCGGAACCATCTTCTTAGACGAAATCATAGAAATCCCCCTCTCCATTCAGGCCAAGCTTCTTCAGGTCCTCCAAGATAGGGAGTTTTCAAGGTTAGGAGGTAAGAAAGATGTTCACGTGGACGTACGCGTATTGACGGCGACCAATAGAAATATCGAGGAGTATGTTAAGAATGGCCTATTCCGGGAGGACCTTTATTATAGGATAAATGTGGTCCATATCACGATCCCTCCCTTGAGAGACCGGAAAGAAGAAATCCCGATTTTTATCGAATATTTCTTGGATAAGATTGGAAAGAAATATCACAGAAAAGTAAAGCCCTTTTCTGACCGGGTGATCAAGATCTTCATGGAACATCAATGGTTGGGAAATGTCCGGGAGTTGGAGAACATTATCCATCGATACATTATCCTTGGAGATGAAGACGCGATTATTGAAGAACTGGGAAATTTGACGAAGACAGATCCTTCCCGGGGGACAAAAGAGGTCACTTCTTCTAAAAAGGTATGGCCCTCTTTAAGAGAGGTTCATCGAGAAGCGATGATGCAAGCAGAATCAGAAATCATTCGTAAAGCCTTGGAAAGGACAAATTGGAACCGTAAGAAGGCAGCCGGTCTTCTAAATATCAGCTACAAAACCTTGCTATACAAAATCAAAGCATGCAATCTCGATAAGCCTCCCGTTGCCTTGCCAAAATAGATTGTTAGGTAACAATTTAGTTTTTTGAAAACAAGCTTCTAAAATCCCTCCCAACCTCGCTTTTCCCTCCGGGCCAGAGGCCAAAGGGAGGAGAGATTTCCTTTTTTATGTCAAAAAAAATCAAATTTTCCCCCTTTAAAAAAGAGGGATGGAGGGGGATTTAACAGCGTTTCAAAGGGTTAAAGTGTTACGATTTCAAAATTTTTCGCTTTCTGCTGAATGCCTCGTCCATCGAATGGAATTCGGCTGATGTTTGTCATATGTGCAAGAAGTTTTCCTTTTTGTTGAATCAGATTGGGAAAGAAGCAACCGATATTCCAGTTTTTTAAAACATGAAGATGGTAATATTTTACCGGTTTTTATCATATTATTTCCATTATTTTCCCTGCCCTGAAAAAAAAGAAAAAATTATTTTCTACCAGGATTGGATAAATCTAAGCAATATCAAATGATTAGACAATAAGGATATCTAATCTCCTACTGGCACGAAGATTGCTCTTTGGTTCTTTGTTATGAAAGATATTTACAACATCTTTTTTTCCGAAAGTTTCAAGATGAATAAAATCAAAACAGTCATCTCAGAGGTGGCCAAGACCGATATCGCTGTCCTGATCAAGGGTGAGAGTGGAACGGGAAAAGACTTAGTGGCCGAGGTCATCCATCTGTGCTCCCATCGCCGTGAAAAGCCCTTCATCAAGGTGAATTGTGCCGCCATTCCCAAAGAACTCCTTGAAAGTGAGCTATTTGGGTTTGAAAAAGGGGCCTTCACCGGGGCTCATTTGAAAAAACCCGGGAAGTTTGAATTAGCCAATGAGGGAACAATCTTGCTTAATGAGATTGCGGAGATCGATATTTCCATTCAAGCAAAACTTTTACAAGTCCTCCAGGATGGAACATTTTCTCGACTGGGTGGGGATGGAGATATTGGTGTAAATGCTCGGGTAATTACCACTACGAAAAACCATTTAGAAAAGTCGATCATGGAGGGCTCTTTCCGTGAAGATCTCTTTTTCCGAATTAATGTGATGACCATCAATGTTCCGCCTCTGCGAGATCGAAGAGAACAAATCCTCCCTTTTTCAGAATATTTTTTTAATCTTTATAAAACCAAATACAGAAGGGCGATTCCGGATCTCTCGCCGAAGACCGTAGGTTGCCTAAAGGAGTATCATTGGCCAGGGAATATCCGGGAACTGGATAATCTGATCAAGCGGATCGTCATCTTGGGCGATGAAGAGATAGCCCTGAAAGGCATGAACGGTAATCAATGGGGCGAAAGATTGGGTCCTGCACCCATGGAGAAGTTTTTATTAAGTACCCCAAAAGAAATAGATACCTACAATCTCAAAGAGGTGGGAAAAAGAGCAGCTGAAGCCGCGGAGAGAGAAATGATTGAAACCACCCTTCAAAAAACCCACTGGAATCGAAAAGAAGCAGCCCAATTGCTATGTGTCAGTTATAAGGCTTTACTCTATAAGATTCAGAAATATCGTTTAGATGAGTTGAAAAACTTAGAATATTGAGGGGGATCAGGATGGAAAACTTTGAGGCTGGACTTCGGGAGAGAAGAGAGGCGACAGCGAGCCGGATTGCGAACAAGGATCTATTTCTTTTTTTTCTGGATCATGAAGTGAAACGTGCTCGGCGTTATCAGAATTTCCTTTCCCTTCTCCTCGTGAGATTTAAGCAGACCGCCACAGATGAAGGAAATGAAAACCGGCTCCAGACCTTTTACGCTGAAATGTGTGACTTCCTTGGAGGGGAGATGCGCGAAAGCGATGTTCTTTACTCTCTGGGGGTGAATCAACTGGTCATCCTTCTTCCCTATGCGGATGAATCGGCAGGGAAAAACGCCAGATTGCGGCTTGAAGACATTATTAAAGATTACGATTTCAAAAGTCGGGGCTTTGAGGTAATGATCGATCAGATCTGCTTCCCTGCCCATGGGGCAGCCACCATTGACCTGATTAAAAAGACGTTGGAAGCAAAACCATCAAAAATGAAGGGTCCAAGGGGAAGGTAGAATTCCTGACGCCATGACCAAGATTGGAAAGAAATTACCTTTAGAGGGAGATTAATTTTCTAAAAATGGAAAAGGAATTACAAATCTTGAATAGAGTTCACTAAATATGTATGTAGATTTGAAAAGTTATAACTAATTGATAAAATTACTCTTTTGACATAATTTGAATAAAGAAAAAAATGGTATGAGTTTTGCTGCATTTGACTTATTCAAATAGACTGGTGGAGAATATGATAGTATATGAATTCTACTTGCCTGATAAGGAGAAGGGAGACAAGTTAGTGGGAATACTGCCAGAGAGGAGGAATAGGAAAGAGAGAGTCGACCATGAGTCGATCATGAACTGGATACGGACGATATACGACAATAACAAAGATATGAACAATATTTTTTACATCCAGGTGGAATTATAAAATATCGGTCATTCAAATGTGATCATTAGACATAATGGGATCATCTCCAAAAGAGTTGGCGATGATCGAAGGATTCAAGGGGCCAAGGGTTTAAGGATTCAAGGGAAAACAATAAAAACGGCTAAAAGCAATTGGTTGCGTTACCCATTGGGAAGGAAATATGCTATCTTTTTACCGTCGGTTCAAGAAATCAATTCAGCAAGAAAACCAGAACCTATTTGAATTCTTGCTTCTTAGCAGGAAGTCCA
>Ga0299912_10002098_pt1 | contig 16297 bp, 10 predicted proteins | sample RVTome_2_FD_207667 | JGI IMG/M metagenome (GOLD analysis project Ga0299912, IMG submission 207667) | Soil microbial communities from uranium-contaminated site in the Upper Colorado River Basin, Wyoming, United States - RVT95D214 (version 2) ... | reverse complement strand
GACGCTAGCTCCGGACCCTGCGGATGCGCGGGTCGGTGAAGAGGTCGTTCCCGTCCGTGCTCGTCGAGGAGAACTCCGAGAGGACGGCGCCGCGGTCCCCGGACTGGAACCAGTGGAGCGAGTTCGGCGGCAGCGTGTACATGTCGCCGGGCCTGAGGATGATCTCGTGTCCGACGCTCAGGAAGGGCTTGTATCGCCTCGGCACCTTGGCCTTCGGTTTGGGCGTCCGCTCCCCGGCGACGTAGAGGTAGACCTCGCCGTAGCGGCAGCGGAAGGTCTCCTTCTTGCCGAGATTCCGTCCGTTGACGCGCGGGTGGCGGTGCTCCAAGCAGGCCTGGCGCGGCAGAAGCACGAGCTCCTTGGCGCAGTAGCGGTCGTTATTCTCGTAGACGATGATCTCGATGCCGACGTGCTTGAGGTCGCCGAGGCGAAGGTCGGCGACCTCCATCGTCTCGACCTCGCTCCGGGTGACCGCGATGCGGGCCTTGCGCAGCAGGACGACCGCCGCGGCCCTGGCCTTCTCGATATCCTTGGGTTTCATGGGAACTCCACCGCGATTATATCCCACTCGGGCCCGATTTGAAAACGAACGGCAGCCGTCTGGACAATCTTGACCGACTTTGTTATATAATGAAATTATGTTCCGGAGGCTATCGTGAAGCACTCGAGTCCCACCCCCTGGTTTTCCTGGCCCCGGGCGTCCAAGCGGTCGTCCTCCCGAAACGCGCGTCAGATGCGCTCGCCGATGTTCGTCCTATTCGCGGCGCTCCTTGTCGTCGCGGCCCTGGACGCGGGGCAGGCCGCCTCGAAGCCGCGGCTTCCCGCCGCCCACCGGGCTTGGCTCGAAGAAGAAGCTGTCTATATCATTACCGCGACGGAGCGGTCGGTCTTTCTGAAGCTCCAATCCGATCGCGAGAGGGACATCTTCATCGAGGCCTTCTGGAGGCAGCGAGACCCGACTCCCGGGACGCCCGAGAACGAGTTCAAAACCGAGCACTTCCGCCGGATCGCTTACGCCGACCGGGTCCTCGGTCGGGTCACCTCGCGTCCCGGCTGGAAGACGGACCGCGGCCGCATCTACATCATCCTCGGCGAACCGCGAGACATCGAGAAGTACGAAGGCAAGGCCTCGACCTATGACACCGAGGTCTGGTTCTATCAGGGCCTGACCGATCTCGGTCTGCCCCCGGCGTTCTATGTGGTCTTCTTCAAGGCGAGCGGTTCCGGCGAGTTCCGGCTCTACAGCCCGACGGCGGACGGACCTCAGGCCCTGATGTCGGGCTATCTCGGGGATGCGGATCCGAGGGCGGCGTACGAGAAGCTCCGCGAGATCGAGCCGAACCTGGCCGAGCTCTCCCTCTCTCTCATGCCCAACGAGGCGGGGTCCGTGTACGGGAAGCCGTCGATGACCGCCGATCTGCTCCTCCAGCGCATCGCCTCGGCCCCGGCCCGCGGCGTCAAGTCCCAGTACGCCCAGAGATTCCTGGCCTACAAGGACGTCGTCGAGGTCGAATACACGGCCAATTACATCGACAACGCGAGCCTGATCAAGATCTTCAAGGACCCCTCGGGCCCTTATTTCGTCCATTACGCGGTCCAGCCGCAGCGGTTGTCCGTCAACCAGCGGGATAGCTCGTTCTTTACGACGCTCAAGGTCAACGGCCGCGTGTCCGCGCCCGGCGGCCGGCTTGTCTACCAGTTCGACAAGTCCGTCGTCCTGAACCTGACCGAGGCCCAGATGGACGAGGCCAACCGGGTCCCGTTCGACTTCCAGGACCTGTTCCCGCTCGTCGGCGGGGACTACACCGTGTCCCTCCTCATCAAGAACGAGGTCTCGAAGGAATTCACATCCGTCGAACAGGCCTTGCGGATCCCCGAGGCCGGGACGGCGGTCCAGATGACCCAGCCGCTGCTCGGATACCGGGCCCTCCGGCTCGAACCCGCGGCCCGCCGGATGAAGGCCTTCCGCGTCGGCGCCTATCAGGTCTTCTGCCAGCCGGACCTGGCATTCTCGCGACAGGAGACCCTGGCCGTCGCCTTCCAGCTCCATAACCTGACCGGCGACGCCGCCGCGGCGGCCGAGATCAAGCTCGAGTTCCTCAGGGACGGCCGGTCGGTCAGGACGATCGTCAGGAAGACGACGGATTATCCGGACCTGCCGGACATCCTCGAGGAGGTCTCTCTCGCCGACTTCGCCCCCGCCCATTATGCCCTCAAGGCCGTCGTCAGCTCGGGAGGCGCGGAGATCGTTTCGGCCACCGAGGAATTCGATGTGAGTTTCGCCGAACAGTTGCCCCGGCCGTGGTTCTTCTCCCGGGTCCTCCCCGACGCCGGAGATCCCGCCTTCTCGGGGATCATCGGCCTCCAGCTGTTCAACCTCGGGCGGCTGGCCGAAGCCCAGACGATCCTGGAGAACGTCTTCGCCCGGCTCCCGGGTTCCGAGGACGCCGCCGCGGCCCTGGCCCGCGTTTATTTGGGCCGGGACGCGGCCTCCGACGCCGTCCGGACGCTCGAGCCTTTCATCGATCCGGCCCGGAAGGCGAAGTACGAGACATACGTCCTGGCCATCCAGGCCCTGCGACGGGCCCGGCGGTTCGAGGCGGCGGTCGCGGCGATCGAGCGGGCCGTCGAACGGTTCGGGATCAATGCCGCCCTCATGAACCTGATGGGGGAGTGCCTGGCCGAGCTCGGCAAGGTCCCCGAGGCCCTCGCGGCTTTCGAAAGATCCATCGCCCTCAGCCCCGACCAGCCGTCGGTCCGGGCCAGGATCGACGAGCTCAAGAAACGCAAATAATCCCTGAGTCGATGGAGATCAGCATGAGACACTGGGCGATCCTGTCCTTGATCATCCTGGGCTTGGCCTTGGCCCTGCCGGCCCAGGACGATCTCGGACGCGGCCGGATCAGCGGCGACGTCGTCGACGAGAGCGGGGCCAAGGTCATGGGCGCCCTGGTGGTCGTCGATAGCCCGCGGAGCAGTACGAAGATGGAGACCAGGACCGACAAGAAAGGGCATTTCGCCGTCGGCGGCCTGGGCACCGGAACCTGGCGTGTGACCGCCTCCAAGGAGGGGTATCTCACCGTCGCCGCAGAGGTCCAGGTCAGCCAGATCAAGGCCAATCCGCCAGTCGCTCTGACCCTCAAGAAGGCGGCGGGGAGCGCGGACTCGGCGTCCGCCGAGATCGCGGGCGGCCTCCTCGACCGCGGCAACGCCCTGCTCAAGGAAGGCCGGTACGACGAAGCCCTCGCGGCCTTCGAGGAATTCGCCGCGAAGTTCCCGGACATCCATGCCGTGCGCCTGAACATCGGCAGCGCCTACATGGAGAAGGGGGACCTGGACAGGGCGGAGGCCGAGTTCAAGGCCGTCCTTGAGAAGAACGGTCCGGCCCTGGAGAACCTGAGGAAACAGAAGGACACCTCCCTCAAGGCCCTCTCGGGCCTCGGAGAGGCGGCCCTGAAGCGCGGCGATTTCGAGGCCGCCCAGGGCTTCTTCCGCCGGGCCCTCGACATCTCGCCCGAAGATCCCGCCGCGGCCTATAACGTCGGCGAGATCTTCTTCTCCAACCAGAAGATCGACGACGCCATCGGCTATTTCGAGCTGGCGATCAAGATCAAGAGCGACTGGCCGAAGGCCTATCACCGGCTGGGGCTGGCCTATCTCAACAAGGGCGACCTGCCCAAAGCCCTGGCCAACCTCAGGAAGTTCCTCGAGCTCGATCCGCAGAGCCCGGAAGCGGCGGGCGTCAAGGCGGCCGTCGCCGCAATCGAACAGATCAAGAAATAGGGACCGCCGTCCCGCGAAGAGAGAAGGGAGATCCGCCATGTTCGACCGAGATGTCTATCGCGCCAGAAGGGACGGGCTTCGCGGGCAGCTGGGGCAGGGGATCGCGCTGTTCCTGGGCAACGACGAAAGCCCGATGAACTACGCGGACAATACGTTCCGCTTCCGCCAGGACTCCTCGTTCCTTTATTATTTCGGTCTCGATACCGCCGGCCTGGCCGCGACGATCGACCTGGACGAGGGCACGGAAACCCTGTACGGTCCCGAGCCGACGGTCGAGGATGCCGTCTGGACGGGCCCGCTGCCCTCGCTGAGGGACCGGGCCGCCCGTACGGGCCTGGAGCGCGTGCTGGCGCCGAACCGCCTTCCCGAGGACCTGGCCCGGCTCCGTCAGGCCGGCCGCACGGTCCATTTTCTGCCCCCGTACCGGCCCGAGAACAAGCTGAAGCTGCTGGCCTGGCTGGGGGTCCCTCCCGACCGCGCCGCGGCCGAGGCCTCGGTTCCGTTCATCAAGGCCGTGGTCGAACAGAGGTCCGTCAAGTCGCCCGAGGAGATCGCCGAGATCGAAAAGGCCGTCGACATCTGCGTCGACATGCATCTCACGGGCCTGCGGATGGCCCGCCCCGGCGTGACCGAGGCCCGGATCGCCGCGGCCGTCCACCAGGTGGCCCGGGCCGCGGGCGGGGACCTGTCGTTCCCCATCATCGCGACCGTTCACGGCGAGGTCCTCCACCAGCACGCTCAAACGGAGACGCTGAAGAGCGGAGGGATGTTCCTGCTCGACGCCGGCGCGGAGACCGCCCTCCATTATGCCGGCGACCTGTCCACGATCATGCCGGTCGACGGCCGGTTCACCGAGCGCCAGAAGGAGATCTACCGCATCGCACTCGCCGCCCACGAGAAGGCCAAGGCGGCCCTCAAGCCGGGCGTGCCCCACATCGACGTCCACCTGGCCGCTTGCCGGAGGATCGCCGAGGGTCTCAAGGACCTCGGCCTGATGAAAGGCGATCTCGACGAGGCCGTGCGGCGCGGCGCCCACGCCCTGTTCTTCCCCTGCGGCGAAGGCCACATGATGGGGCTCGACGTCCACGATATGGAGGACCTGGGGGAGGTCTATGTCGGCTACGAAGGCCGTCCCAAGAGCACTCAGTTCGGCCTGAAATCGCTGCGCCTGGCCCGCCCTCTCCGGCCGGGGTTCGTCGTCACCGTGGAGCCCGGCATCTACTTCATCCCTCAGCTTATCGATCAGTGGCGGGCCGAGAACCTCTTCCCGGAATATATCGATTATGACCGTGTCGAGACCTACAAGGGCTTCGGCGGCCTGCGCAACGAGGAGGACGTGCTCATCACCACCGACGGCTATCGCGTCCTGGGGCGCAGGAAGCCGCTGACGATCGAAGAGGTCGAATCGGCCGTCGGGCGGGCCTGAACGGCGGGACCGTCTCCGGCGGAAACCCGTCGCCCGCCGGCAGGAATGAAAGCCCGGGCCCGGCCCTCGTTCAGTCGGCTACGATCCGGATCGTGAGAGGGGACTTGGACTCGACCGGCAGGTAGATGACGAGAACGTCGCCTTCGAGCCGCCGGTCCAGACCCACGCGGGCGTCCGGATAATCCTTTCTGTTCAGCATGATGCGCGGCTTCTCGCCGTTCCAGCCGCGGATGCGGAGAGCGGGATGGACGGCCGGCGAAGAAGCGTCGGCCTTTAGGCGGACTTCGAAGCCGCGGGGCTTCCCGGCCGCGGCGACGAGCTGATAGCAGCGCTCGCTGCGGTCGTATCCTTCGGAACGAACGTCGGGGCCGCTCACGACCAGCTCGGGGGCATAAGCCCAGGACCGGCCGAAGGCGACGACCTGCGGAACGGTCCAGTCCGTCATGCCGTAGAGCCCGGCCCAGTACTCCCGGTCGTCCTTTTCGTGGATGACGGGATCGGAGATCGGGAAGCTCGAACAATGCGACGGCTTGTCCGACGTCAAGGTCGTCCGGCCGTCGCAGCGGGCCTGGCCGACCGGGAAGTGGTTGCAGCCGCTGGCCCGGCCGTAGGACGCCAGGTTCTCGAAGCGCAGGAACATCTGGTTGCCGGGCTCGAAGCAGATGAAAGGCTTGTTGAGGGACTTGAACTGGTACTGCTGCACGGTGTAGGGATGGGAGACGTCCCAGCTGAAGGGGCCGTAGGGCGGGGCGTTCGGGTTCTCGACGAAGGACACCTTGGCCGTCTTGCCGGCGTAATCGGCGACGGTGACATAGTCCTTCTCCAGGAGGTCGGACACGATCTGGCCCGGGTGGAGCAGGGCTAGGGTCTCCTGGAACTGCCGCGGCTCGCCGAGCGTGCCCTTCTTCCAGGAGACCTTGCGGATCGCGCTGGCGTCGGGATAGATGTAATAGTATTCGTCGATCCAGCATTCCCAGCCCGTTTTGGGATCCACGCGCCAGGTGTGGTCGTAGGCGCTGACCGGGGCGTAGCGCCAGTGGATGACGACGCGCGCCTCGGTATTCTCGATGATCCGGACGTGGGAGAACCGGCAATGCCGGTCCTGCATGTGCTCGTAACAGCCCTCCCGGTCGTTCTTTTTATCCTCCCAAGCCTCCACGCTCTGGTCGGACATCCAGTTCTCGTTCTCGGAGACCCAGGAGGCCCCGTAGCGGATGCCGCGCCAGAAGACCAGCTTGACGGCGGACCCGGGAAAGCAGACGACGATGTCCGGGTCCTGGTCGACGGGCCACAGCCGGTCCCAGCCGGGGTAGTATTTGAGCTTCGTGGTGTAGGCGCCGAACCGCCCGGGATTCTTTTCGACGGTCGGCAGGCGCCGCGGAGCGATGTCCGGCTTCATCCCGGCGGCACGGACCGAGCGCTCCTTGATCGTCGCGGCCGGCAGGGCCCGGTCGTAAACGGCCACTTCGTCCAGGATGCCGTCCAGGCCGAAATAGGCCGGCAGCGTTCCCCAGGTCCTGTGGATGTCGGAGGGCTTCTCCGGCCGGGCGACCATGCCCAGGATATAGCCGGCCCGGGCGTGCGCGACCGCTCCCGGGATCCTGTTCGACGCGACCAGGGTCCCGTTGATGTAGAGGGACATCTCGGCCTGGGCCCGGTACACGCCGACGACATGCATCCAGGTCCGCAGCGGGATCGCGTCCCTCTCGCTGGTGCAGGCCAGCCACTGGCCGCCGATGGCGCACTCCAAAGAGGCCTGGCCGAGGGGGCCGATCATGAGCCGGTAGCCCTTGACCTCGTCGTTCTCGGAGGTCAGGATCGGGCACCAGTTCCAAGGGTATTCGCCGAGCGCGATCCAGGCCTCGACGGTGATCTCGTCGCCTGTCACGACCCGGTCCGGTCCGGACGTCCTCAGACAGGTCGTGAAGCCGTCCAGCCGGAGTCCGTCGCCCCGGACACCCGGGGCCTTTTCGACGTATCCTTCCAGGGCGTCCATGGACTTGCTCGCGGCCTCCGTTGTTCGGGAGCCGTCCAGCGTCTCGAAGGTCCAATGGGCCTTCGAGTCCTGGGCGGCGGCCTTGACCGCGCAAAGGGCTAGAATGATCACTGCGAGTTTCTTGCTCATGTCGCTTTCCTTTGAACCGATTCGAACGGCGTCACTCCGCGGAAGGAACCTTCGCGCCCTGCCGAGCCGACAGGAACATCACGGCCGATGTATAGAGCACCACGCCCAGGACGATCCATCTCATCACGTCGAGGGGCAGGGACTTGACCACGTAGGCGGCCAGGAGCACGCCGGGGACCCCGAACAGCGTCAGGGCCAGCGCGGCCTTCGGGTCGTAGGCCTTTTCCTTAACGAACCGGGCGCTCCCGGCGGCCATCAACATGGCCGTGGCGGTCATCATGATCGGAAAAGCGGTCTTGGGATGCATGCCGAGAGCGAAGATGGTGGCCATGCAGGGGGCATAAAAACCGACCCCGATCGTCTGGAAGGCGCCGAAGACGAAGCTGACCGCCACGGCGACGGCCAGCTTCCAGCCCGTCAGGCCGAAGGCTTCACCGCCGACGGGAAGCCAGTGGAGCCGGTCGGCGAGCATGATGGAAGCCACGGCCAGAAGGCCGAAGCCCAGTCCCAGCTGGATCCTGCGACGGGACATCTTGGACACGACACCCGCGCCGAGGACGGCCCCGGCCGGCGCGGCCGCGGCCAGGGACGCCAGCGTCGCCGGGCTCACGGGGACGAACGACATGAAGATCAGGGCCTGGGCCACGGTGGGAATGGTGTTGCCGACGTTCATCGTCCCGGGGATGACGCGATCGTCCACCAGCTTGAGGAACTTGAAGATCGCGGTCTGCTGGGCGAAGCTCCCGACGCCGAGCGCGTCGAACATGTTGGTGATGAAGCCCGTTCCCAACAGCCAAGACCAGGGGGCCGGGGACAGGTCCTTCCTTCTCCTATATACATCGGCCAGAAAATAAACGCTGAACGGAAAGGTCATCCCGTAAAGCAGTATTTTCAGAACTCCGACCATCCCCGTGTCACCTAGTTATATATTGACCTCATGCCGCCTTGACTTGAGGGCGGAGTTATTTTAATTTTGTTACATTAAGAAAGAAAGCTTTTTTTAAATGACGGAGCTTCGTTTCAGGACCAGACGCCAGTTCTTTCAGGACGCAGGTTTGGCGACGGTCTCGTCGGGGGCGCTGGCCGCTCTCATGGGCTTCGCTCGATCCGGCTGCCGGAAACGCCAGTCCCGGCGGCCCAACATCGTTCTGATCCTGGCGGACGACATGGGCTACGGCGACGCGGGCTGTTACAATCCCGGTTCACGGATCCCCACGCCCAACATCGACCGGTTGGCCGCCCGGGGCGCCCGTTTCACCGACGCCCATTCGCCCTCGGCCGTATGCACCCCTACCCGCTACGGTCTCCTGACCGGCCGGTATGCCTGGCGGACATGGCTCAAACGGGGTGTCATCGGCGGCTACACCCCGCCCCTGATCGAGCCGACCCGCCCGACCCTGGCCTCGGTCCTAAAGGCGAAGGGCTACCGGACAGGATTCTTCGGGAAATGGCATCTCGGGCTGGGCTGGACACGCGCTAACGGCCTTGTCCCCACCTTCGAGGACGCCGAGCGAACGTTCCGCGGTTCCTGGCAGGACGCCGATCCTTCGACGGGGCTCAACGCCGATTTCACGAAGCCTGTGCACGGCGGCCCGACGGCGCTCGGGTTCGATGAGGCCTTCTTCACGGCCGCGTGCTCGACCATCGACGGACCGTTCACCTTCATCGAGAACGACCGCGTGACCGCGGTCCCCGACCGCCTGGTGTCCGAGTTCTACGATCTCTCGAAAGGGGAGGAGGGCAGCCCGCGGCGCGGATGGATCGCGCCGGGCTTCAAGCTGGAGGAGGTCGATCTCCGCTTCACCGACCGGGCGGTCCGGTACCTGGAGGCAAGCCTCGCGGCTTCTCCCGGCCGGCCCTTTTTCATCGAGCTGGCGCTCTCGTCCCCGCACACGCCCTGGCTCGTCCCGGACTTGGTCAAGGGCCGGAGCGGCGACGGGCCCCGCGGTGACCTGGTCGCGCTGGCCGACCTGTGCGTCGGCCGGATCATGGACGCCCTGGAGCGACTGGGCGCGGACGAGCGGACGCTCGTCGTCTTTGCCAGTGACAACGGGCCGCATCCCGGCACAAACGGCCACGCGTCGACGGGCGCCCTGCGGGGGCTAAAGTCGCACATCTGGGAAGGCGGCCACCGGGTGCCTTTCGTCGCCAGCTGGCCGGGGCATATCGAGCCGGGCGCGGTGGTCGAAGAGCCCATCTGCCTCACGGATATGCTGGCCACCTTCGCCGCTGTCGCCGGCGCGGACCTGCCGCCCGAGGCCGGCCCGGACAGCGTCGATATCTCACCGGCCCTGTTCCGGCGCGACCGCGCCGGCTCGAACGCGGGACAGGGCAAAGGAAGGGACGTTCCGTCGCGGCCGCCCTTACGGGAGGCGATCGTGTCGCATTCCGAGGACGGGACCTTCGCGATCCGGCGGGGCGGCTGGAAGCTCATCCTCGACAACCGCACGTCGGGCGGCTGGATGGTCCCCGGGGGAACGCCGCCGGTGGCGGGCACGCCCGGCCAGCTCTATCACCTCTCCGAAGATCCCGGGGAGGCGCGCGACCTCTGGGCCGAGCGGCCCGATATCGTCGCGGCCCTGACGGCTCTTCTCGGCAGGTACAAGCGGGACGGGCGGAGCGTCCCCTCGCGGCCGCGTCGCGGATGATGCCCGAAAGCCGGGCCAGATCGATCGTCGTCGCCGGCGCCGCCGGGACGTTCCGGTTACTGTTCCGTGGTCCAGCGGGGCCCGGCGCCGGACACTAGGAGCACGTTACCCCAGGCCGTGAAATCGCCCGTGCGGACGATCGTCTTGACCCCCCGGCTCCGCCTCTTCAATTCGGCATGCGGGATCACTTCGACGGCGACCCCCGGGCCGAAGGCCAGGGCCGCCTTCTCGAAATGGGCCGGATTGTGCTCGTGCGTCTCTTGAGCGACGACGACCGTTTCCACCGAGTGCACGGGCGCGATCTCGGCCAGCACCTCGAGGACCGAGGGCTTCCCCGGAGACAAGGCGATATCGATCAGCTCCACGTCGTCGGGACACGGGAATCCCGCGTCGACGACCATGAGCTCGTCCATGTGCCCCTGCCGGTTCAAGGCCGAATCGATCTGCCTGTTGAGCATGCCGATCTCTTTCATCGTCCTGACCTCGCCTTTCATGCGGATTGGGCCGTCGATTCGGAAGCCGGCGGCCGCTCGCCGTCCCACCCGCCGGGCGAGACGAAGAAGGAGATTATGGCGATATCGGACGCCAGCGTCAAATGCGCCGCCGTCGCGGTCTTCTCGGCTCTCTTAGCCCGCCGAAAAAACTTAAAAAAAATGTTGCATTTCCTTTTTTATTGGATTACTTTGTTACCAAACGAAACTATCAATATGCAGGCTCTGCGATGTTCAAAGAGATAGCCCACCGGAAGACGCAGACGCGGGCCGGGAACGCCAGACTCATCAGCGAGCTCAACAAGGTCAAAGTCATCAATCTCGTCAGGGACAACGACGGGATCTCCCGCGCGGCCCTCGCTAAGCGGAGCGGGCTGAGCGCCCCGACCATTTCCCGCATAATTGACGGGCTCATCCGCGAAGGCCTGGTGACGGAGATCGGGGCCGGGGTCTCCCACGGAGGGCGCAAGCCGACCCTGCTGAGGTTCTCAGGGATCGACAGCTTCATCGTCGGCATCGATCTCGGGACGACGAATATCTACGGCGTCCTGACCGACCTCGACGCCAATGTCATCGCCGAGATCAAGACGCCGACCTGCGTCGAGAAGGGATTCGACCGGGTCATGGAGCGGACATCTGAAGTCATCCGCGATCTGCGTGGTCATCTCGGAAATCGGAGAGGCCGGATCTGCGGCATCGGCCTGGCCATCGCCGGGCTCATCAACAGGGAACGGGAGATCGTCGAATTCTCCCCGGATTTCCACTGGCACGATGTCGACGTCCGGGCGGTCCTCTGCCGTGCGCACCCCGATATCCCGATCATCTTCGACAACGTGACCCGGGTCATGGCGTTAGGCGAGATCTGGTACGGCGCCGGGCGGAATTACCAGGATTTCGTCATGGTCAACATCGGCTACGGCATCGGGGCGGGCGTTATCATCCGCGGTACGCCGCTTTACGGGAGCCTGGGAATGGCCGGCGAGTTCGGGCACGTCACATTCGAGAAGGACTCTGATGCCCAGTGCGAGTGCGGCAATTTCGGCTGCCTCGAGGCCCTGGCCTCCGGCAACGCCATCGCGAAGGCCGCGCGGAAAGAGCTCGAGCGCGGCGCTGAGTCCGACCTCCTGAAGGCCTGCGACGGAGATCCGTCACGGCTAACTGCCGAGATGGTGGCTCAGAGCGCCAAGCGGGGGGACCGGGTCGCCTGGCGGGTCTTCGACCTGGCAGCCGAGTATATCGGTGTCGGGATCGCGGGCTTGATCAATCTTTACAATCCCGAAGCCGTCTTCATCGGGGGCGGGGTAGCGCAGGCGGGGGACATCCTCTTCGATCGGGTCCGAAAAACGGTCCAGGCGCGGGCGCTGAAGAAGACCTCGGGCGCAGTTGCCATCCTTCCCGCGACGTTCGGATTGAGATCGGCCGTCATGGGGGCCGTGTCGCTCATTCTCAGCAGTGTCGTCAACCTCAATTTCGAACGCCATGCCGATTCCGCGAAGAACTGACATGTCGGCCTTGAGGATTCAGAGGCTCAGCTAGGATTATGATAGGGAAGACATCGGCATGAAACAGCCTCATTGTTACTTATTTATAGTAAGGAAGTATCTTCAAAAATTGATCTTCCAAAAAAAGACCCTATTCCAAGGAGGTGTGAGCACGAAATACACAGCAGTCATAACAAAGGGGACTTGAGCGGAATCCGAAGGCATAGCAGAAAGGAGAGAAAGGAATGAGCAGAAAGAAGATCTTCTTGCTCATCGCGGCCTGCCTCGCGCTAGCGGCGATGGCGACATCGCAAGAGCTTCAGTCCGGCTCGATCCGTGGGCGGGTCACAGATGACACAGGACAGCCCCTCCCGGGCGTCTCCATCACTATTTCGGGCCCCGCCCTGATCGGCAAGATCACGGCGGTGACCAACGCCGAGGGAGTTTTCAGGGCCCCCAGCCTGACGCCGGGGACCGGCTACGAGGTCCGGGCCGAGCTGAGCGGTTTCGAGACGACCGTCCAGACGGGGCTCATCATCAACCTCAACAAGACGATCACGATCGAGATCGTCATGAAGCCGTCGACGCTCCAGCAGGAGGTCACGATCGTCGCGCCGACGCCGACCGTCGACGTCGTCCGGTCTTCGACGTCCAAGACCATCACCAGCGACGTCCTGGCGTCCCTGCCCCTGGGGCGTAATGTCGGTAACGTCGTGGCCTTGGCGCCGGGCGCCGTCGGCGGCAGCATCCACGGCGACGGACGCGGCGAGATCGGCGCCGTCATGGACGGCATCCAGATGTCGGAACCCGACGTCGGCGGCGTGGCGTTCGGCTATGATGTCGGGATCGCGTGGGACATGGTCGAGGAGTACGAGCTGGTCACGGCCGGCGCCACGGCCCAGTTCTTCAACAGCACCAGCGGCCTGACCAACGTCCTCATGAAATCCGGCGGCAACAGGTTCTCCGGATCGGCCACCATCTATTACACGGACAAGAACCTGGCCCAGATCCATCTCCCCTTGCCGGACCTTCAGGCCCTGAACCTGGCCAAGCCCTCGGTCCCCGTGTACTCGGTCGATACGTCGTTTTCGCTGGGCGGGCCCATCCTGAAGGACAAGCTTTGGTTCGTGGTCGAAGCCCGCATGATCAACAGCAAGTACACCGGCGACTTCCGGCCCACGGTCATCAACGGGGTAAGCTACGACAACTATGACCGCAAGTTCCCCAACTATGTCGGCTTCCTGAAGCTATCATCCCAGCTGGCCAAGAACGTCCGCGCGTCGGCGATGGCGCACTACTCGGTGCAGGACGTTCCTTACTATTACAGCGGCTGGGGCCTGACCAACGAGGCCAATCTGAATAACAAGCCCATCCGCTTCAACTACGGCGCCACCCTTTCCTGGACCATCGACGACAGCACGATCCTCGACCTTCGCGCCGGCGGCCTGTACTTCAAATGGACGGGGAGCACCACCGCGGAGGGCAACCCCGACGGGCCCGCCTACTATGACGAATTCACCAATTACAGCTGGGGCCAGAACGGCGGAGAGCAGTATACCTATAAGCCCAAGGCCAACATCTCCCTGACCGCCACGAAGTTCCTGGACAACGTCCTGGGCGGCAGCCATGAGTTCAAGGCCGGCTTCGAGTGGGAGAGGAACCGCGGCGACTGGGGCTTCTACATGAAGCAACCCCTGTTCTGGACCTACTATGACGGGAGCCCCTATTATTGGGCCGCCCAGAACGGCGGCGTGACCGATCCGGTCTACGGCGACGGGCTTCTCACCTACGCCGCCATCGGCACGACCTACGGGGCCAGCGCCGAGATCGGCATCACCCGCCGGTTAGGCGGCTTCATCCAGGACTCCTTCACCATCAAGCGCCTGACCTTAAACCTGGGCCTGCGGGCCGATCATATGAATGCCTGGAGCCCGGGCCGCTCCAAGGGCGCTGCGACGGATCCGGTGGCCCTGGCTCTCGGCGCGACCTACTTCCAGCCGACCTACGGGCTCAATCCCTACGGCGAGGTCGCCTACGACACCTGGGAAAACGCGTTCCCCTACGGCCTGTTCCTTTCGCCCCGCGTCGGGCTGACCTACGATCTCTTCGGCAACGGTAAAACGGCCCTGAAGGCCTCGTTCACCCGCCAGCAGGAAGCGTTCCCGACGGGTTCGTTCTCCTCGAATTATCCCTTGACGTGGCGCTCGTTCACCTGGAACTGGTGGGACGACAACAAGAACGGCCAGCCGGACGTGCCCGGCACCGATCGCTACGAAGAGGCCTACGGCGACACGCCCCTGGCCATGATCTCCACGGCCTACCTCGACTCCATCGATCCCGACGTCAAGGTGCCGTACGTGAACGAGATCACCCTGGGCGTTGAGCACGAGCTGGTCAAGGACCTCCGGATCAGCGCCCGCTACATCAACAAGGACCGGAAGCGCATCATGGCCAGCGTCCTGTGGGACAAGGATTCCGACAGGTATTGGTACACCCAGGACCTGGCCCCCGAATGGTGGGTCCCGTTCACAACGACCGTCCCCGAGACCGGCGCCTACCCGGCCCAGGAAGTCACCATGTACTTCCTCTCCAACGACGCGCCCGAACAGTTCCGCCGCCTGACGAACATCCCTGAGCTCAATTTGAAATACAACTCCCTCGAGATCGGATTCGACAAGCGGCTGGCCAAGGGCTGGCAGCTCGGCGGCTCCGTCAACTACACGAAGCTCAAGGGCAACTACTCCTTGGGCTACGCGTCGTGGGCCTCGGCGTACAATACCTCGACCCCGAACTCGTTCGTCAACGCCCATGGCGAGCAGGGGTACAGCCGGCCCATCATCATCAAGCTCTACGGCACATTCAACATGCCCTTCGGCTTCCTCTTCTCCTTCTTCTACACGCACTACGACGGCTCGCCGTGGGGACGGACGGTCACAGTCCGGCCGCCGGCCGCCTGGGCCGCGGCCAATAACGCCGCCTCCACGGGCTATTCGATCTATGTCAGCCCGCCCGGCACCTACCGGAACGAGGCGGCCGACAATCTCGACCTGAGGATCGGCAAGGACTTCAAGCTCGGTCCCGGAACGGTCGACGCCTACGTGAACATCTTCAACCTCCTGGGCGCGTACACGCTGACTGTCGCCAAGAACCCCGGCGGGACTTGGCGGCCCGTTGATGAGAACACCACGGAAGGGACCTACACGGTCGGGTCCACCGGGCTCCGCGGTTTCGCCGGATCCCGTCAATTCCGGTTCTCCCTGTCCTACAAGTTCTAGACGTTGTAAGATGAATCCGGACGGGGGAGGCCGAACGGCCCCCCCCGTCCGGACATGTTCGCGACGGATCACGAGGGTCCGGCGGACCTTGAGGGCCTTCAGGCTGGTTCGCGTGCCCGCATGAAGGGCCGTAGCCGCCGCGGCTACGGGCCCGGAACCCTCCGGGTCTAACTTCGAGATCAGGACTTCGGGGCGAAGCGCAGAAGCGGCCCCAGGAGAACACGATGACACAAGCCTCGCTCGCCATTCCCGTCGTGGATCTCGTCATCATCGTCGTCTACATGATCGGCATCCTGGCGATCGGCGTCCTCTCGACCCGGGGCCAGGGGCGCACGGCGAGCGGCTACTTCCTGGCCGACCGCAGTCTGCGCTGGGGGATGGTCGGCTCGGCCATGTTCGCGGCCAACATCTCGACCATCCACCTCGTCGGCCTGGCGGCTTCGGGCTACTCGGACGGCCTCGTCTGGGGCAACTTCGAGTGGATGGCGACTTTCACCCTCGTCCTCCTCGGCCTGGTCTTCGTCCCGTTCTATTTCCGGAGCCGCGTCTCGACCCTGCCCGAATTCCTGGAAAAACGCTATGGCCCGGGGGCCCGGGTCATGCTGGCCTTCATGGCCATCCTGGCCGCGCTGTTCATCCATATCGGGATGAGCCTCTACGCCGGGGCGGCGGTCTTCCGGCAATTCTTCGGCATCGACGTCGTGACCTCGATCGTCATCATTTCCGTCGTCACGGGGATCTACACCATCCTGGGGGGGCTCAAAGCGGTGGTCGTGACGGAGTCCATCCAGGCCGTGATCCTGATCCTCGGCGCCATCGTCGTGACGGTCTTCGCCGTCCTGGCCTTGCCCGCCCACGGGATCCACACCCTCGCGGAATTCAAGGCGGCCGTGAAGCCCGATCAGCTCAGCATGCTGCAGACCCGCAGCGCAGCCGGGCTTAACTGGTACGCGATCTTCCTCGGCTACCCGATCCTCGGGATCTGGTACTGGTGCACCGATCAGACGATCGTCCAGCGGGTCCTCGGTTCCCGGACGGAGAAGGACGCCCAATATGGGGCGCTCTTCG
>Ga0299912_10002097_pt1 | contig 16311 bp, 13 predicted proteins | sample RVTome_2_FD_207667 | JGI IMG/M metagenome (GOLD analysis project Ga0299912, IMG submission 207667) | Soil microbial communities from uranium-contaminated site in the Upper Colorado River Basin, Wyoming, United States - RVT95D214 (version 2) ... | reverse complement strand
CTTCTCAATCCATTTCAACCCGGCTTGGAGACCGGCGATGCCGATCGTGTTGGGGGTGCCGTATTCGAGGCGGTAGGGGTATTCGTCGAGGTGGGTGCGCTGGGCCGAGCGGACGCCCGTCCCGCCCGCGCGGGTGTGCCGGATCTCCACGCCCTCCCTGACGTACAGCCCGCCGATGCCGGTCGGGCCGAGCAAAGACTTGTGTCCGGTGAAGGCCACGATATCGACGCCCAACTCCTCGATATCGATGGGGATTTTTCCGGCGGTTTGCGAGGCATCGATGGCCAGCGGGATCCCTCTGTCGCGGCACGACCGGCCGATCTCCTTGATGGGCTGGACGGTGCCGATGACGTTTGAAGCATGGTTGAGGACAACCAGGCGGGTGTTCGCCTTGAACCTCCTGGGAAAGTCATCGGGGTTGATGAACCCTCGGCCGTCGAAGGGGATATAGTCCACCTCGACACCTCCGTATTTCCAGAGATGGTAGAGCGGCCTGAGGACCGAGTTGTGCTCCAGAGCCGTGGTGATGGCATGCTCGCCCTTCTGGAGCAGGCCAAATATGATCAGGTTGAGGGCATCGGTGGAATTATAGGAGAAGCACAGGCGGTTCGGGTCTTTGCCGTTAAAAAAGCGCGTCAGCCTTTTTCGCGTCTCTTCGACGACGGCTCCTGCCTCCAGGCAGAGATCGTACCCTGAGCGGCCGGGATTGACGCCGAAATTGCGATAGAATTTATCCATGTACTCGTAGACTTCTTGAGGCTTGGGAAAGGAAGTCGCTCCGTTGTCCAAGTAGATCAGCTTGCCCATGATCGAACTCCTTGGTCAGTCGGCATAGTGCCCTTTTAAGAAGAGAAGTCCAATGTTAATGAAACAGTATGCCTAAATCAATCCGTTTTCTGGCGCTCTCCAGCTTGCTCGGCTGGAGAGGCCAAAGAAATTGACAGGACTGGCCATTTTAGATTAGAATAGGAGCCTGCGCCTGTGGAAATGTTTGTACCCAAAGCCCCTTCGGGCAGTGTTTTGTATCCCCTCGGGCCCCGCCGCACCTTTTTTGGGCGACAAGCCGCCGCATGGCGACGATGATGAGAATGAACACCGCCAAGGCGATTGAGTTCCTTCTGGCCAGGGGCAACCTCCCGATCCTTTTCTGGCTGAAGAGAGATATCCTGAATGTCCCCATCGACCGCGAAAGCAAGAATATGCGCAAGTACGCGCAGCGCGTGCGTATCCTGGAAACACAGAAGCCGGATGGAAGCTGGTGGGAGAAGCGATCGGACACGCCCATATATTGGGAGCGGACGCTCTACCGTGTCGATACTCTGAGAAACCTGTACCGCCTTTATGATTACGGCTGCACAATCAGGGAAGAAGGTGTCCAGCGGGCCCTCGAGTTCCTTTTCTTTCTCCAGTCCAAGGAAGGGGACTTCCGCGGGACTGTGCTCAACCTCTACACCCCGACTTTCCACGCGCTCACCCTGGAGATGCTCTGTCTGTATGGGTTGGACAAGGATCGTCGGGTGCAAAAGGGATTTCGCTGGATCCTGGCCAACCGGCAAAAAGATGGAGGCTGGGCTCTCTATCATCCGCGACCGTCTCAAGGCGGCGTCAAGTCACCCGCTCCCGGCTGGTCCAACCCAAGGGGGCAGCCCTTCAAGCCCCGCAAGTCACAGCCGTTTTCCCATCATGTCACGGGCATGGTCCTCAGAGCATTCGCCGAGTCTCCGACCTGGAAGAGCAGCAAAGAGGCGTGGCAGGCAGGGGAAAAGCTGCTGAGCTGCTTTTTCTGCGACGAAGTCTACGAAGACAGGACCTTCCCCTCCGACTGGGAGAACATCTGCTATCCCTTCTGGAATACCGATATCCTGGGCAGTCTTGACTCTCTCTCCAAAGTCGGCTTCAGCTCTGAAAACGAGACCGTCCAAAAAGGACTCGTCTGGCTGATGAAAAGACAAAACAGCCAGGGTTTTTGGGAATGCGGCAGCAAGAGGGCCACGCTGGAGGACCATCTCTGGGTGACACTGGCCGTACTGCGGGCCCTCAAACGGTTCGGGCTGCTTCGCGCCTGAGAACTAATTCACGAATTCGACCAGCCTCCCTCTCATTCCTTCCAAGGCCTTGGCGAGGACGGCCCTGAGCCGGCTGAACCTCAGGTTGAGTGGGGTGACTTCCTGAGAGTCTGAGCTTTCGAGGATGAGTCGAGAGAAGCCGCTTCCCGGCTCAAGGCAGAGCTCGATGCAGCCGATCAGCCTTTGCAGTTGTCTCTCGTCCACCGCCCGGGCGGAGCCGAGAAGAGCCAGTTCGTGGCCAAAGTGAGCGAACACTCCGGCCCATTCGGGGTTCTTTCCCGACCTCAGAGTGAGGACGAGTTCGTCCAGGAGCAGGGCCAGCTCCTGCCGGCGCCAATGTTCAACCTTGTACATGCTTGTTGGTCAACGCTCTGGTGACGAGCTCCAGAATCTGGACGACTTTCAGGTTCAGCTTGTAGTGTTTGATGACGTCCCCCAAACCGTCGACGCAGTTGTGGCACATCGTACAGACGAGCTTCGCGCCGGTGGCCCTGAGCTGCTCGGCCTTTATCTTGGCCGCTTCAAGGCGGAGCGGCCGGTATTCCGGCGTGGAAAGGAGGCCGCTTCCTCCCGTGCAACAGAAGTTTTCCCGGCCGTGCGGCTCCATCTCGCGAAAATCGGCGCAGACACGGCGCAGGACCCAGCGGGGCTCCTCGACTAGATCTCCCGAGCGGCTGATATTGCACGAGTCGTGGAAGGTGACAGGCTCCGGATTCCTGGTGGGATCGACTTGGATCCGGCCTTGCTGGAGGTACCGGATCAGGGTCATGACCACGGATTCGGTCAGCAGCGTCTGGTCGCGTCCGGCCCAATTGTAGCCTTCCCAGCGCGTGGAACGATAGCCGTGACCGCATTCGGAGATGACGATCCGGCTGGAACGGAGCCGCGCTGCGGCCTGGTAGATGTTCTCGGCGATATAAGCGCCAAGGCGGTCGTCCCCTGAGAAGAGGCCGAAATTGGTCATATCCCAACCCCAGCTAGGCAGGGTCCATTTTTCCCCGGCGAAGTGGAAGATCTTGGCGGCGTCACCGAGCGAACGGGGATCGAACTTGATTTCCCTCGGGTTGATGACATAAATAAAATCGCAGTCCGTCCGGTCAACCGGGACCTCGATCCCCCTGATCCCGATTTCGGCCTCCAGTTCGTCCCGGACCCAGGCGATGGTCTCCAGATATTCCTCCTCTGTTACCGCCATCTGGTTGCCGGTCTCCCATTGGTCCCGATTGACGTTGAATATGCCTTCGGGGACGATGCCGAGCTCGGTGAGCAACCCACGGGCGAAGCGGACCAGAGCCGCCGTATCCACACCCATCGGACAATTGAGAGTGCAGCGGCGGCAGGCGCTGCACGCCCCGAAAACAATGTTTTTGAGGAGGTTGAGGTCCTCGTCGTTTCTTGGAGAGCGGGCCTGGACCCACCAGGGGATTATCCGGCCAGTCCAGTCTTTGTGGCGCTTGAAGATGCTGCGGATCTGATCCGCTTTATAGGCCGGCGTCATGGTCGGGTCTTCGGGCCGGGCGAGGGCATAGTGGCAGGATTCGGCGCAGAGGCCGCAGTGGACGCAGGCGGCGAAAGACAGCGCCAGAGGCCGATTGATTTTCTGCCCCAGGAGGTCGAGGAATTTCCGGACGTTATCGGCCTGCGGGTCGTAGAGCTTCAGCTTTCCTTCGGCGACTGAGGCCAGGTCGGCTGCACGCGCCCTGTCCTGGGACTTCGTCTCCAGAGGCGACTTCAAGGCCGGCGGAAGCTCATTTTTTCGGCGGGCCAAAGCCAGTCTCCTCTTTCGCTTCCTTTAGGGGGAAAACGCCACGGTGTCCGAGTGTTTTTCCCAAGAGATAGCGGGCGAACGGATAGTAGAGATAGTGGGAAATCTTGCTGAAGGGCACGTAGACAAGGAAGAAGGCCGTCAGTCCGAAGAAAAGGATGAGAGGCCACTCGGCCACCGCATAACGGTTGGGGATCGCCAGCATCGCAGCGGCGAAATAGACAATCACCAGAATCAGGGAAAAATAGTCATCCGGCGTGCTGATCAAGCGGACGGCGGGGTTGGCAAGGCGCCGGCGGAGTCTCATGAGACCGACGAGGAAGGCGGCGCCCATGATGACCTGGAAAAGCAGAACGACCGCTTCTATCCGGAAGACCTCCGGCCGGTAGGGGATGATGAAGCTGGCCGCAATGGCGGCGGCCACACCGATATGAAAGATGACGAACTGGATGTAAAAACCCGGCTTCTTGCGTAAGGCTTCCATCGACCAGGGCATGGATATGTTCAGGAGGGAATAGGCTATCCCTTCCCTCTCCCCGCCGGCCGCCCGGGTTCTCTCCCGGGTCGGCTTGAAGCGCGCAATCCAGAGAACCCGAAAGACATAGACGATCACCATGAAGAGAAGGGCGATGATCTGGACCTCGTTCTCGAGGAGGCGGAGAGACGAACTCATGGCTGGCCACCCGATTATACCAGAGCTCGCCCGGTTTTCAACAAACGTGCTAGAATAGAACAATGGTGCCGGGATGAGACAACGCTATCTGGATTATGTCAGAAGGCAAATCCTGGGCAATGACCTGCTGTTCCAAACCCCTTACGGGCTGAGGAACATGTTCTATGCCGATTATACCGCTTCCGGCCGAGGGCTGCGCTTCATCGAGGAGAAACTCCTCCGCATCCAGAAATCCTATGCGAATACCCACACCGAAGACGATTACTCCGGAAAGTACCTGACGGGCCTGTATCACCAGGCCGAGACGCGGATTAAGAGTATGGTCAACGCCGGAAAGCACGGCAAAATTTTCCCGGTCGGCTCCGGCTCAACAGGGGCGCTGAAGAAGCTCCAAGAGATCATCGGCGTCTATATTCCCCCGCTGACAAGAGAGAGGCTCGGCCTGTCCCGCTTCAGGTCCCGGGCTCCCGTTGTCTTCATTGGCCCATACGAGCATCACACCAACGAGCTGATGTGGAGAGAGTCATTGGCGGAGGTCGTGGTCATCCGGTTGAGCGGCCGTGGCGGGCTGGATTTGGCGGACTTGGAGGAGAAAATCTCCACCCCCCGTTTTAGCAGCCGGGTCAAGTTCGGGTCGTTCTCGGCCGGGTCGAACATCACCGGGGTCAAGACACCTGTCTATGATGTCGCCCGGATCTGTCACCGGCACAAAGCGGCCGTGTTCTTTGATTTTGCCGCCGTGGCGCCTTATGCAGAGATGGACATGAACAGGGACGGGGAGTCCTATTTCGACGCTCTCTTTTTCTCTCCGCACAAGTTTCTGGGAGGGCCGGGGAGCAGCGGGATCCTGGTGATTCATGAGCACCTCTACAGAAGGGACCTTCCGCCGACGACGGCCGGCGGAGGGACGGTGGTCTACGTCGGTTTCGACGGCCAGGACTATGCTGAAGACATCGAGATCCGGGAGACGGCCGGGACTCCCCCCATACTCCAGACCATTAAGGCCGCCCTGGCCATGGAAGTCAAGGAGAAGATCGGGGCGGGCCGGATCGATAAAATCGAGAAGGAAAACCTGGCCCTTTTCCTGGGCGGGTTGCGGAAGATTCCGGGTATCCGGCTCGTCGGCCGCTACAACACGCCGGACCTCACCCCGATCGTCTCCTTCAACATCGCGCACCAGGACAGGATCCTGCATCCGAAATTTGTGACCAAACTCCTCAACGATCTGTTCGGCATCCAGTCGCGCGCGGGATGCAGCTGCGCCGGCCCGTATGGGCACCTCCTGCTCGGCATCGACACGCAAACCTCGGGCCGCTTGCGGCGGCTGATCGGCGGAGGATGGCAAGGCATCAAGCCCGGCTGGGTGCGGATCAACATTCACTACACTTTTGACAAGAGAGACATTGATTTTCTAGTGAAGGCCGTCGAATTCGCGGCGAGGTCCGGACATCTCTTCCTGCGCGATTATTCGTTCGACTGGCGGACAGGAGAATGGCGGCACCTCGGTTTTCGGGAGAAAAAAACAGATCTCTCTCTGGAGAATAATTTTCGCACCCGGGCCATCGATCTATGCAGAAAGGCCTCTTTTCGGGCCGCTTATTTTCGTGAGGCCTATCGGCTGGCCCGCCGGCTGGAAAAGACCACTGCATCGGAATTCCGGAAGGACCCGGCCGAAATAGAGGAGCTCAAGTACTTCCATTATGTCCATCCGGCTTGAGCGTATTTCCCTTTTAAACGGACCGAGGGGAGTGCTATCATGGGGCGACATCTCGAGATAGAGAACAATGCGCTATTTCTTGGGCCTCGGCAGCAACCTCGGCGATAAACGCCTCCATCTGTCCCGCGCTCTGGCGGCGCTCGAGGAGGCGAAGGTGAAGGTCCTGCGGTCCTCTTCGCTCTACCGCACCCAGCCGGTCGGCTATGCCGCCCAGCCTTGGTTTTACAATCAAGTCGTCGAGGTCAGCGCGGGTATGGAGCCCGCCGAGCTTCTTGCCCTGATCAAGAAGGTGGAAAGCGAGCTCGGACGCCGGCCCGCCCCGAAAAATCGGCCGAGGATTATCGACGTCGACATCCTCCTCGCGGAGGACCGGGTTGTCACAACGAAGCAACTGACCATTCCCCATCCCCGGATGGCCGAACGAAATTTTGTGCTCGTCCCTCTTCTCGAGATCGCTCCGGCAGTCATCCATCCTTCGCTTCAGGAGTCGATAGCAGAGCTCCATAAAAGGTCCCGGGACAAAGCGCAAGTGATCCGACTGCCGACGAAGTCGGGACGATCATCCGCCAAGGAGTCAAAAAAGTAATGAGAAGAGTCCTCCTGATCATCGCCATGGTCGGCGCCTTTGCTTTTCGCTGCTTCCCGGCAGAATGGAAGGGCAAAGTGGTTAGCCTTGAGGGCAAGCCGGTAGCCGCAGCCGTGGTCTTACACCGGCCGAGCGGCCTCAAGGCCCTGACCGACGCCGAGGGCCTATTCTCCCTCGTCCTTCCCGAGGCCGAGAAGGTGACCCTCAAAATCGTTCATCCTGACTATATTGAGGAAGAGGTTGACCTGGGAACAAAGTCCTTGGGACAACCGCTTCTCATCACCCTTGTCCCCTATATCCAGCAAAGGGAAGAGGTTGTGGTGACGGCGATGAGGCATCCCGAGCCGTCAGCCGATATCCCCGCCGCGAGCACTGTCGTCTCAGCGGAGACAATCCAAGGGGAAATGGTGCCCAATATCGCCAACGCGACGGACAAACTGACGGGTGTGACCATGCTCGGGTCAGGCGGCTTTTCCCTGGTGCCCTCCATCCGGGGACTGGCCCGGCGCCGCGTGCTTCTCATGGTGGACAATGCCCGCTTGTCCAGCGACCGACGCACGGGCCCCAGCGCCTCCTTCATCAGTCCGGAGGATGTCGGACGGATCGAAGTCTTGCGCAGCCCCTCCTCCGTTTATTACGGCTCTGACGCCATCGGGGGGGTCGTGCATATTCTCACCAGAGAGCCGGGCGGCCCGGAAAAATTAGGGGGGAGGATCAACACCCGGTTCGGCACGGTCAATCAGGAAAAGGGCGCGGGCTTGGCTTTGTCTGGAGGACCCGGGTCTCTCGGCTATTATTTATCCTTTCAAGGAGTTGACGCCGAGGATTACAGGTCTCCCGAGGCGGAGGTCCTTCAGTCCCGTTACACCCAGACGAGCTTTCTGGGGAAGCTGCGGCATCAGAACGATAAAAGGGAAATTTCGGGGAGTTTCCTGATAGCCCGGGGCAAGAACATCGGCAAGCCCAACCAGGACGGCCCGGCCAAGCCGACCTGGTATCCCCGCGAGGACCAGAACCTCCTGAATTTCCTCTGGAAGGAGAAACAAGTGTGGGGAGGAGGCGAGTTCTCCGTCCACCTTTTTGCCAACCCCAACTTCCTGGAGACCCGGACCGATACGGTCGCCTCTTATAAATCCAAGGAGTCCTATAGCAAGACGGAAAGCACGGACTACGGCCTGCAGCTGTCTTTCGACAAAAAGCTGGCCTCTCGTTTTCATCTCAGCACGGGGCTGGACTGGTATGGCCGGGCCGATGCCTCTGCCTACAACTCGGATAAATACCTCAGTCCTCAGGGAGAAATGGTCAGGCTGTTCGAGGAACGCCCTTATACAAATGGAGACAGGAGGGATTTCGGGCTTTTCGTATCCGGCGATTTCAACGGGATTTCCGGCCTTGACATCGTCGCCGGACTCCGCATGGATTTCCTGCACAGCCAGGCGAACCCGAGCGGCGGAGCCGAAGTCACCCGATATGATGACCAGGCGGTGACCGGATTTACGGCGGCCTCGGTCAAGCTCACGGACACGTTGACCTTCTTCGCGAATGTCTCCCGGGCCTTCCGGGCGCCGGACCTCAACGAGCTCTTCTACTCCGGCATCACGGGCCGCGGTTACATCATCGCCAACCCCGACCTCATCCCGGAATCCAGCCTGAACTTCGACACCGGCCTTAAGTTCATCGAGCGGCGGGTCTTTGTCGGGCTCTATGGATTCTCCTATGAGATCAAGGATATGATCGAGCGCTATCTGGTTGCGGAGAGAACTTATACATACGCCAACATCGAAAAGGGGAGAATCCAGGGACTCGAGCTCGAATGGGAGTATTTTCCCTGGTCCGGATTCAGCCTGTTCGGAAACCTGGCTGTGCTCGACGGGAAGAGCCTGAAAACGGACGCTCCTCTCAACGACATTCCTCCGCAGCGCTTGTACCTCGGCGGCCGCGGCTGGATTGGCCGGCTGTCCTTGGGAGTAGAAGGGATATGGCACGGCAAGAAGTCTGACCCTGGTCCGGCCGAGATCGAAATCCCCTCTGCTTGGGAGGTCGGTTTCGAGGCGTCTTACTTGTTCAGGCCCGGCCTCCAGCTTTATTTCCTCGCCTCCAACGTTTTCAACGAGTCCTATCTGGCCAGGCCCGACCCGGAGTCTGTCGAGGAACCCGGCCGCAACTTCCTCTTTGGCCTATCCTACGCGTTCTAGTGTCCCGTCTCGTAAATTCCTTGCTTAAGTCTTCTGCATAGACGGGACACTTCCAGGGGGGAGTCAAGCTCCCCCCTCGGCGCTTCGCTTTGCTCCGCTGACCCCCTGAGGGGAACGACGCCGTCCCCCTCAAACTCCCCCCCGGTGGCGCGTCTTCCGATGATTATGACTAAGCCAAGTTATTTGTGAGACGCACCACTAGGTTTCCGGGATTTTTGCCCAAAATCCGGAAAATAGGCAAGATGTCGGGGGGATAGAGCGGCCGTTATCAGAACGCATCCGTGATATGACGGATGCGGTAGCCCTGTTGGCCGTCCGAGAAGATCGAGAGGATGTCGAAGCGGCAGGGGGTATCCCCGAGGCCGTTCAACATCAGGTAGGCCTCGGCCAGCTTCCGGATTTGACGTTGTTTAAGGGGAGTGACCGCTTCCTCAGGCAGGCCGAAATCGGAGCTTCGCCGGGTCTTGACCTCGACAAAGACTAGGATGTCCTTGTCATACGCGATGATGTCGATCTCGCCTCTGTGGAAGCGGAACCCGCGGTTGATGATTCGATACTTCGTTTTTTGGAGATAGGCGACCGCGGCCTCCTCACCGGACATGCCGAGGGCGCGGCCGTTGCTCATGCCGTTTTGTTCGGGATAGGCACGGCCTTCCAGCGGACCCCGTCTTTCGTATCTTCGAGGAGGATGCCCTGCTCGAGGAGTTCGCGGCGTAGCCGGTCCGCTAGCGCAAAATCTCTGTCGGCGCGGGCCTTTTGCCGGCGTTCAATCAGGTCCTTTTGTTCAGCCGCGATTTCAGGCAATTCGGTTTCGCCCGCCACAATGACACGCGGCGGCTCCACATCAGACTTGAGGCTCAACGGGCCAACCCTCATGGTTACGCTTTTTCGGGGGGTTATTACTCCCAAAACTCCATCTATAGAGCTCATGAATCGATCGACCCTCTTGGCGTCCTGGCTCCTAAAACCGCCCCGGGCAATAGCCACATTGACTTTCTTGATGAGGTCGAACAGGGCGGTCATGGCCTTGGAGATGTTGAGGTCATCGCTCAATCCGGCCAAAAACCGCTGTTCGGCTTCACTGAGGATCTGGGCGGCCTGGGTCGTTTCCCCTTCGGGGTAAAGGCCGTACTTGACCTCACCGGCGAACTCATTGATCCTTTCGAGCGCCGTCTCGGCCTGATCGAGAGCCTGGAAAGTGAAGTTCAGCGTTTTCCGATAATGGGTAGAGAAGAGGAGCAGGCGGAGGGCCTCAGGGTTGTTCTTGGCCTTCAGGATCTCGGGGATGGTGATCGTGTTTCCCTTGGACTTCGACATCTTCTCGCCGTCCCGGATGAGGTGATGGCAGTGGAGCCAGTAGTCGACGAACTTTGTTCCGGAGGCCGCCTCCGATTGGGCGATCTCGTTTTCGTGATGGGGAAAAATGTTATCCACGCCGCCGCAGTGGATGTCGAACGTTTCGCCCAGGTACTTGGAGCTCATGGCCGAGCACTCGATGTGCCACCCCGGCCGGCCGGGTCCGATTTCAGTCTCCCAGAAGGGCTCTCCTTCTTTTTTCGCCTTCCACAAGGCGAAATCATGGACACTTTCCTTCTCGTATTCGTCGACATCCACCCTCTGTCCCGGCTGGAGCTCTTCGAGGCTGATCTTGGAGAGCCGGCCGTAAGCGGGGAACTTGGCGATGCTGAAATAGTAAGATCCGTCCTTTTCGTAAGCGTAACCCTTTTGGATGAGACGTCTGACGATGGCCACCATCTCCGGGATGTGTTCGGTCGCCCGCGGGTAGACGTCAGCGGGGGCGATGTTCAAGGTCTTGAGGTCGGCGAAGAAAGCATCGATGTACTTCCGGGTGTAGTCGGCAAGGCTGATCCCCTGGGCCTTGGCCCCCTTGATTGTCTTGTCATCGATGTCGGTGATGTTCATGATGTGAGTGACTTTGAAGCCCATGAATTGGAGAAACCTCTTCATAAGGTCCTCGAAAGCGTAGGCGCGGAAGTTCCCGATATGGGAAAAATCGTAAACCGTAGGGCCGCAAGTGTAGAGTTTGACCTCCCCGGCGCTTAGGGGCACAAACTCCTCTTTTTTCCCGCTCAGCGTGTTAAAGAAAACAATCACAGCAGAATAATAATAAGAACGCCCCGGGGAGTCAATATTTCTCAGGAGAGTGGTCGTCCGGGGGTCAGGTGATGAACGCTGGACAAGGGGGTGTGGCGACGGATTGGCGAGGTTGACCAGTCCCTTTGTTTGTGTCATAATTTTGTCCTTCCAAGGAGGAAAATTGCCCCCGAAAATATATCTGGGAATCCGGCGCGAGGACAAGAATCCCTGGGAGCGGCGCGTCCCCTTGGTCCCCGTCCATGCCCGCGAGCTGCTGCGGCAGTTCCCCCTAGGAATCATGATCCAGCCCTCTCCGATCCGGGTGTTTTCAGATGAAGATTTCCGGAGGGAAGGGGTCACTGTCTCTGAAGACCTCTCGGCGTGCTCCATCGTCCTTGCGGTTAAGGAGATCCCCGAAGACTTCTTTCTGGACGACCGGGCCTATGTCTTTTTCTCCCACACGATCAAAGGCCAGCCTCACAACATGGCCATGCTGAAGCGGATGATCGAGAGGAGGGCTACGCTGATCGATTATGAAAGGATCCTGGATGAGAAGGGCCGCCGTCTGGTCTTTTTCGGCCGGCAGGCCGGGCTGGCCGGCATGATCGACACGCTCTGGGCGCTGGGGCGGCGCCTTAGACAGGAGGGGACGAAGAGCCCGTTTGCGGCGATCCGGCAGACCATAAAATATGCCAGCCTGGTTGAGGCCAAGGAGGCGATCCAGAAGGTCGGCTGGAAGATCCACAACCATGGCCTGGATCCCTCTCTGGTCCCGCTGGTCTTCGGGTTCACGGGCTACGGCCACGTCTCCCAGGGAGCCCAGGAGGTATTCGACCTCCTGCCTTTTGAAGAGGTCGAGCCGGGCCGGGTCAAGGACCTTTTCAAGAAGAAATATTACTCGGAGAAAAAGGTCTATAAGACGGTCTTCAAAGAAGAGCACCTCGTCGTGCCCAAGCGCGGACGGCCGGGGTTCGACCTCCAGGACTATTATCACAACCCCCAAAACTACCGGCCGGTCCTCGAGGGTTTTCTTCCTTATCTGACAGTCCTCGTCAATGCCATCTACTGGGCGCCGCAGTATCCGCGCTTCGTCACAAAAAAAGCGCTGGGGAAGTTGTGGAAGGAAACACAGCCGCCCCGGCTCCGGGTCATCGGCGACATCACCTGCGATATAAATGGCAGCATGGAGTGCACCGTTAAGAGCACCGACCCGGCCCATCCCGTGTTCACCTATGATGTGGAGAAGGATGAGGCCGTGGACGGGTTTCATGGTAAGGGGCCGGCGGTGATGGCCGTGGATAACTTGCCGGCTGAGATCGCCCTCGAATCCTCGGTCTTCTTCAGCCAGACCCTGGTGCCTTTCATCCCCGGCCTGGTCGGAGCGGATTACCGGGGAGAATTCGACCGCTGCGGTCTCCCTCCGGAACTCAAGAAGGCAACGATTCTATTCCGGGGAGAATTCACCCCGGACTACGCATACATGCGCGAATTCATTTCCCCCCCAAAAAGGAGTCATTCATGAAGAAAGTCCTAATCCTGGGTGCAGGTCTTGTGGCCAGGCCGTTGGTCAGGTACCTCCTCGATCAGCCCGATTTCCGGGTTGAAGTCGCCAGCCGGACGGTGAGCAAGGCGGAAAAGCTCATCGAAGGCCATCCCCGGGGCGTTGCCAAGGAACTCAACCTGAAGAGCGAGGAAGCGCTGAAGAACGAGGTGGCCGGCGCCGATCTCGTCATCAGCATGGTCCCTTACGCTTTCCACCCTAAAGTCGCCGAGCTCTGCATCGCCTATAAAAAGAATATGGTCACCACATCCTACGTGAGCGATGCCATGAAGAAGCTCGACGGCGACGCCCGCAAGGCCGGCATCATCATCCTGAACGAACTGGGCCTCGACCCCGGCATCGACCACATGGAGGCGATGCGGGTGATCCATGAGATCCACGACAAGGGCGGAAAGCTGCTGGGATTTATCTCCTTCTGCGGCGGGCTGCCGGCGGCTGAAGCCAACACCAACCCGTTCGGTTATAAATTCTCCTGGAGTCCTACCGGCGTCCTCCTGGCGGGCAAGAACTCCGCCCAATATCTCCAGGACGGGAAAGAGGTCTCTATCCCCGCCGAGAAGTTGTTCGAAAGCTATTCGCTCCGGACGATTGAAGGGTTGGGAATCTTTGAGGGATATCCCAACCGGAACTCGCTGCCCTACATCAGCCTTTACGGAGTGCCCGAGACCAAGACGATGCTGCGCGGGACCCTCCGCTACCTCGGCTGGTGTGAGACGATCCGGACACTGGTCCGGCTTAACGTCTTCGACCAGGAAGAGAAGGACTGGACGGGCCTGACGTTTGCCGATTTCCTGCGCAAGCAAATGGGTTCCCGGGCCAAGGACGTCAAGAAAGCGGTCAGCGACCGGCTGGGGATATCTTCCGGCCTGGCCATCCTGCGCCGACTCGAATGGCTGGGACTGTTCAGCGATGAGCCGCTGCCGCTCGAGAAGGGGTCGGCCCTGGACATCATGAGCGCCCGGATGACGGCCAAGATGGCTTACCTTCCCGGGGAGAGAGACATGATCTGCCTCCAGCACGAGTTCTTCGCCTCTTACCCCAAAACCGGCCGCGAGAAGATCGTTTCCACCCTTATCGATTACGGAATCCCCGGCGGCGATTCCTCTATGGCCAGGACGGTCGGTCTGCCTCCCGCGATCGGCACCAGGCTCATCCTCGAAGGAAAAATCAGGGAAACAGGCGTCCATATTCCGGTCAGACCGGAGATCTACCTGCCGATCCTGGCCGAGCTGAAGAACCTCAAGATCGCCTTCAAGGAAAAAAGGGAAAAGCTTTAGTCGCTCGTCCTGCTCGATAGCGATAGCCCTCTGAGGAGGCAAGAATGGTCAGACGGCCTGCTGTAGCCGGGTATTTCTACCCCAGGAAGGCCGATGAGCTGAGGTCCATGATCAGGGGGATGGTGGACCCCCGGGCGAAAAAAGAAAAGGCCCGCGCGGTCGTCTCGCCCCATGCCGGCCTCATCTATTCCGGTCCCGTGGCCGGAGCCGTCTATTCCTCCGTCGTCCTTCCCGAGCGCATCGTCATGCTTGGCCCCAGCCATCGGGGCCAGAGGTCGGTCTTCGCGATGATGGATAAGGGATCATGGCAGACCCCTTTGGGAGAGGTACCGCTCGACTCGGGGCTCGCCGAATCGCTGCTCCGCCAGTCCTCTTTGGTCAGGGTGGAACAAAGCGCCCACGAGGAGGAGCATTCCCTGGAAGTCCAGCTTCCTTTCATCCAATTTCTGAGCCCGGGATTCTCGATAGTTCCTATCGGCGTTTCTCCAGTCGCGAATTATGCCGCTCTGGAGGAACTGGGGATGAGCCTGGCGGCCGCAATCCGTGAGTCCGGCCAGGAAGTCCTGATCGTGGCCTCGACTGATATGAGCCACTATGTCAGCCAGGAGACGGCGCAAAAAAAAGACTCCCTGGCCATCGAGCAGATCCTGGCGCTCGACGCCCGCGGCCTCTTCCGGGTAGTCCAGGAGGAAGACATCAGCATGTGCGGGTTCCAGCCCACGACGGCGGCCATCCTGGCAGCCAAGGAGCTGGGCGCCCACCGCGCTGACCTTATCCGCTACATGACCTCGGGAGAGACCTCCGGGGATTTCGACCAGGTCGTCGGCTATGCCGGGCTGCGTATCGTCTGATTGAATTTTTTTCTCCGTAGTGCTATAAAAAAACCTCGAAGTCCGATGTCCCGAAATACTATCCTCAGAGGTAAAGACAGGGTCGTCCTGAACGCCATCGTTGAAAACTACCTGAAATACGGCCAGCCGGTGAGCTCCGGCGCCATCGTCCAGAAGCGAGTTTTGCCGGATTCTCCCGCTACCGTCCGCAACATCATGGCCAAGCTCGAGGATATGGGGTACCTTGCTCAGCCGCACACTTCGGCCGGCCGGGTCCCGACGGACAAGGGATTGAGGTTCTACGTCAACAGCCTGTTCGATGAGACCCTCTTTTCCGATGAATCCGCCGTTCTCGACTCCCCTCCGTTGCCTCTCGAGAAGGGGGACTTCGCCTCGTTCCTCACCCGGGTCACTCAGCTCTTGGCCGAGCAATCGGACAGCCTCGGGTTTGTGATCTCGCCGCGCATCTCTAAGATGAACTTTCACCACCTTCGCTTGATCAAGGTCTCCGAGGAGAAGGTCATGATCATCCTCATGACCACATTCAACCTCGTCCTGACCGAGATCGTCGAGTCCCATCACCATTTCGGCCAGCTCGAGCTGGACAAGGCTTCCCAGTACCTGAATCAGCATTTCCGGGGAAAGAACCTGACTTTTGTGCGCGACTACCTGCTCAAGGAACTGCCCCGCTACAAGCTGAGCTATGAGAATGAGGTCAACAAGCTGACCGCGCTGCTCAGGGACTACATCCTTCAGGAAGAAAAAGAGAGCCAGATCTATCTTCAAGGCGCTTCCCGGCTTCTCGGCAAGGCCGACCTGTTCAACATGGACAGCCTGAAATCGCTCTTCCAGAATTTCGAGGAGAAGGTGAAGCTGGCCAAGCTGCTCTCTGATTTCATCAGCCTGGACAGGGTCAAGGTCCTGATCGGATCGGAATCGAACATCCCCGACATATCCGATTGCGCTTTGGTCCTTTCTCATTACGGGTACAATAACCAGGTCCTGGGGACCCTGGGGATTATCGGGCCGAAAAGGATCCCTTACCGGAGGATCATCCCGCTGGTCGACCGCGTCGCCAAGAGGCTCAGCCTGACGATCAGCCAAAATCAATAACGAGGTCCGCTATGCCGCTAGACGATATCGAAGACGACGACAAGAAGAAAGCCGAGCCTGCCGGGGAGATCGATGGTCTCGAGGAGAGCGCCGACGAGGTCGAGTACGAGCCCGTCCAAGAAGGGGAGGGCTTGACCGGGAATAAGGATAGGGCTGGCGTCCGTCCCCATGAAGACGAAGAAAAAGGGCTCAAGCCCAAACTCAAAAAAAAGGATTCTGAAATCAAGGCGCTGAGGAAGGACTACGATGAACTCAAGGACAAGTACCTGAGGGCGCTGGCCGAGATGCAGAACCTGCGCAAGCGGTTCGACCGGGAACGGAGCGATTACCTGGAATACGCGCTGAGCGAGTTTCTCCGGGAGGTTTTGGTCGTCCTGGACAGTTTCGATAGGGCCCTCAAAGCCTCGGACGGGGCGGACGGCCAGAGTTTC